>MDTG01321773.1_pt1 | contig 11750 bp, 8 predicted proteins | sample 811421 | NCBI WGS metagenome assembly MDTG01 (sample SAMN05326645, study PRJNA326480) | marine metagenome | isolation source: seawater | place: Pacific Ocean: South East | collected 2011 | reverse complement strand
ACCTTATCTCCATTTAATAAGACATCTACTTTGACCAAATCAGAGACTTCAAATTCTCTAAACTCATAGTCCATACTGGCATAGCCTTTAGACATACCTTTTAACTTATCATAGAAGTCAAATACCATTTCACTTAAGGGCAAGTCATAAATAATTTGGACCCTCTCTTCAGTGATATACCTAATTTCTTTTTGCCTTCCTCTTCTTTGTTCACATAACTTAATTATTGCACCGACAAAGTCATTTGGGACGTGAATGGATAGTTCAACTATTGGCTCTTTAATCTCAATATAATTTGATGAGTCAGGTAAGTCTGAAGGATTATCTACATCTATTACTTCCTCATTTTCCAAAACGACTTGATAAGAAACAGAGGGTGCGGTCGAGATTAAATTTAGCTCGAATTCTCTTTCAAGTCTTTCTTGAATAATATTCATGTGCAGAAGGCCTAAAAATCCACATCGAAAACCTAACCCTAGAGCTCCGGAAGTTTCCGGTTCATAAGTAAAACTTGAATCATTTAAGGCCAGCTTTTCAAGAGATTCTTTTAGAACCTCATAGTCAGGTGAATCAACAGGAAATACACCACAAAAAACCATGGGCTTTACTTCTTCATATCCGGGAAGGTTAGGAGTTTCTTTCTTCCGATATTCAACAATAGTGTCACCAATTTTAACATCTCGGATAGTCTTAATGCCGCAAATGAGCATCCCAACTTCACCTGCATGAAGTCCTTCAACCTCAGTAAAAAAAGGCGAATTGACAGCAACCTTAAGAACTTCATAATCGCGATCACTGTGTTTCAAAAATATCCGATCTTTCTTTTTTAGACTTCCCTTCACAACTCTGACTAGAATCACAACGCCTTGATAAGGATCGAACCAAGAGTCAAAAATTAATGCTTGAAGAGGAGCGTCTTTCTCCCCTTGAGGAGGGGGAATGACTTTAATAATTTTTTCAAACAAATCCTCTATTCCAAGTCCCGTTTTGGCAGAAATTTCTCCACAATCAAAAGTGTCTATACCAATGACGTCTTCAACCTCTGTTCGAACCTTATCACAATCAGCATGCGGTAGATCTACTTTATTAAGTACAGGTAAAATTTCAAGATCGTTATCAATGGCCATATACACATTTGCAAGCGTTTGAGCCTCGACTCCCTGAGAAGCGTCAACAACCAGAAGGGCTCCATCGCATGAGGCCAATGACCTTGAAACCTCATAGCTGAAATCTACATGCCCTGGCGTATCAATAAGATTGAACATATAGCGGTTACCGTCTTTTGATTCGTAGAAAAGACGAACCGCTTGAGCTTTGATCGTAATACCGCGCTCTTTTTCAATATCCATATTATCAAGCAAACGGTCTTTTTTTTCCCGATCTGAAACCGATCCAGACATCTCAAGAAGTCTATCGGCCAAGGTCGATTTTCCATGATCAATGTGAGCAATAATTGAAAAATTCCGAATTAGATTTTGGTCCATATATATAGATCTCTCAAGCTGCGTTTATACAAAAACTTCTGTAGACAATACCATAAGGTAATAATCAAGAGAACTATCTTTTCCTCGAACAGGAATGACATTAGCGTAACCATTGAAAATCACCTCGCCAGCACTGTCTTCGCCAGAAACAGAATCTCCTGACTCATTTATTTGCATTGATTCTGCGCCTTGTCCAGCATCGTTTGTTGCGTCAACATCATTTTTTGAAACAATCTTTATTTCTGTATTTTCTATTTTGGACCTTCTTTTAATGGCCAACTCAAATGCCTCTTTAATCGAAGAGGGCATTGAGGTCTCTTGCATCTCTTTGCCCAGGACATCATCTGATTGAACTTGAAGGATAGAATACATTTTATTATTCATATAGATCAGCTCTTGCTCTGCATTAGCTACCAGCACAGGGCGTTTTGTCATATTAGCGAGAGCGTCAAATTTTCTATTTTCAACAGAGATACGGTCCGTTCTCAGTTCATCAAAAACCTTAAAAGAATGAATCATTTTATTCATTTCTTTGGCAATTTCTCCAATTTCATCGTCTTGATTATAATAAATAGAGACATCTAAATTACAGTCTTGAAGCTCTCGAATCGCATCTTTGATCTTTTTAAATGGGAGGGCAATCTTTCCAGGAACAACTAGACCAAGAACGATTGTTCCCAAAAAGCCAATAATAAGCGTAATCATCATTTTTTGCTTAATTTGATTTATTGTTTCCTTCAAACTTTTTTCATTATTTGTTAATTGCAGATTGTAATTCTCTTGAAGATCATTAAATGTATCTAAAATTTTATCGGATATTTCTCCTGCTGAAATCACACCTAATTTATCACGAGAATAAACCGATTTTGCCATTAATAGATTTAAAGAATCAATATAAGAGAGCATCTTTGCTATATTGCTCTTGATTGCAGGGTCACTTTGCAGACCATCAAGTCGTTGAAGCTGGACCTTTAAAAGCTCTGTCGATTCCGTCAATTTTTTTACAACTGGTTCATTTACTCCCTTGACCATCATGTCTCGCTGATTTTTAAGAATATTTATCGTTGAAATTCGAATTTCAAAATTAAGAAAGGAGATTCTATTTTGATCGGTAGCTTTTTGTTCTACCTCCTTATTGAGCGTATTGAGGAACTGAAATACAGTAAAAGTAATTAACAACACAACTATATTTGCGATAATGAAACTAAATGCAACTCTATTTCTAAGAGATAAATTCAAGCTACCTCCCTAACTCTTTGGACAATTAGTTCTCCTCTATATCATTAAATAATCTGTTAAAATTTTTCTCACTTCCTACAAGAACCACAATATCATTTTCATCAATCACATCCATTGGCATTGGTGTATCGTTTATTGAAATCTTATATGCACTTTTTCCGTCCTCGGTAATATAAGGCACTCGCTTTTGCAGCGCAACAATATTGAGCGAGTAATTTTGTCTAATCTTACTCTCCACTAGCGTCTTCCCCTCGAACCCCTTTCCAAGTTTAATTTCAACCAATGAGTACCCTGCAGCGAAATTATATCGCTGTAAAACGTGAGGCGCGATAATTTTCGAGGCGATGATTTCTCCCATCTCTTCTTCAACTTTGATAATTTCACTGGCACCAATCTCACGCAACACATGCTCATGAAGTTTTGAAGTGGCCCTAGCAACGACTCGCCCAACTCCCAATTTCCTGAGCATAGCGACGGCCATAACGGAAGTTTCAATGTTATCTCCTATAGCGACAATTGCCGAGTCTACATCAGATATATTGACGGAACGCAACGACCTCTCTTCAATAACATTTAGTGCCACCGCATGAGTAACTCGATCTTTAATTTGATCAACTAATTTTTCATTAATATCGATAGCAATTACTTCAGCACCCTTATCAAACAAAGATATGGCCGTTTTCGATCCAAACGTTCCTAAACCAATAACAGCTACAATCATAATCCTCCCTCAAACCTTATCTTACCCGATCATTATCCTTCCTACAGGATAGTCAAATTTTCCTCTAACCTGTTTTTGTTGTCCTATAGCAAGAAGTAGAGTAATCGGCCCGACACGCCCTATAAACATAACGAAACTAATTGCCAACTTTCCTGCGACAGACAAAAATGGTGTCACCCCTAAACTAAGCCCAACCGTTCCAGAGGCTGAAATAACCTCAAAAAATATTGATAAAAATGATTGATCAGATTCGATTTTCATCATCAATAAAATAAAAAAACTTGTAATAATTATTGATATAAATGTAAGTGCCGTCGCCCTGACGACTGTCGCTGACTGAATTGCGCGGTCATATAAATCGATTTCCTTTATCCCTCTTATTGTAGATCGAATAGACTGCAATAAGATTGCCAAGGTTGTTGTCTTTATTCCTCCACCTGTTGAACCAGGACTAGCTCCTATAAACATCAACAATGAAATTCCGTAAATTGTAAAAGAATTAAAACTAGTCAAAGGAATCGTATTAAAGCCTGCAGTTCTGAGTGTAATACTCTGAAACAGGGAAATTTGAATTTTTTCATATAACGTGTAGCCATCTAAGGCTCCAAGAAACTCACCAAAAAAGATGAATAAAGCTCCAAGTATAGTTAATCCAGCAGTCATCACATAAACTATTTTTGTATGAAGAGTAAGACGAGCAAAACTTTTAGGCTTCAATAAAATAGTTCTTGTTTCTCTAAGGACAATAAAACCAAGCCCTCCTAATAGAATTAAAATTGATATAGTGCCATGAACTAGTGGGTTTAGAGCATATGACTCTAATGAATTATCAAATAATGCAAAACCTGCATTGCAGAAAGCGGAGATGCTGTGAAATACTCCATAGTAAAGAGCTTGAGTGAATTCGAAACCATCATAGGCGAAAGCAAATGTTAAGATCACTGCTCCCCACAATTCGATTACCAATGTGTAGCGGATTATATTTGTTATCATTGCCACGAGGTCTTCCAAGGAATTAATATCTAATAAATCTTGTAAGACGACTCTATCTTTCATGCCCATCGCTTTTCCTAGAAGAATGGCCATAGATGAGGACAGTGTCATTATTCCTAATCCTCCGATTTGGATAAGGAAAAGTACAATAATTTGCCCAAATGTAGAAAATTCATTCCCAATGCTTATGGGAGTTAATCCAGTAACGCAAGTAGCAGAGGTTGCAACAAATAGTGCGTCAAAAAAAGATAAACTTATATTAGATTTTGTCGCAAAGGGTAGCATTAAAGAAAAAGTTCCGCAGATGATGACGAGAATAAAAGAAAACAGCACAAGCTGAGCAGGGCTTAGCTTTAAAACCTGAAAAATATTGTAGCTCGTCCTTTTTCCCTGACTAAAACTTTCGTGCGCCTTAGCCTCATTATCATAAAGACTTAAAATACTAGATAATAAATGTGCTGAGGAGAGCCAAAAGACAAATTGAAGATCATTAATTGTAAACAATAGTGGGATGAAAACAATAATTGAAAATATATATTTGCGGAAAAACTCCTCAATATTTGCACTGTAGATAAAGTTAGATAATATTGAAATAAAAATAATGAAAGGAATAATATAACTATTTACTACTAACAATGAGTCAATATGCTCTTCAAAGAACTTAATTGGGTATTTTTCTAAAAATTTAAGAGAAAAAAGTGTGATGTACAGACCATTGAAAAATAGTTCCAAAATGAATGGGATTCTTAGGAATAACGTGGACATACTCTTATTTTAACCCTCTGCGCAATTTAACCCTAGCAGGTCGAATTTGCCTAAAATAAGCAATTAACATTTGATCAGCTTTGATAAAGTTTTTTAACCAGCGTAGAATTGGATAATATGCTTAATATAACAACAAGAGAGAATTGCAAATGATTAAACTATTTATGTTTGTTTTGGTTACGTCCTTGTGCTTCTCATGCTCAAGCTTTAACAGCAAAAGCAAAAGCGCAAGATTAAAAAAGACTGACCTATATTATGGTCAAGGAACTGAAATGCTTGTCAAAAAGGAGTACTCCAAGGCACTCGAATATCTAACACAAGCTCAAAAACTTAACCCAAAAGACTCCGAGATTCAAAACAATTTGGGGATGGCCTATTATTTCAAAAAGAGACCTGAAAAAGCAAAAGAGCATCTCGTGAGAGCGATCGAATTAAACCCAAAAAACTCGAACGCAAGAAACAATTACGCAAGTATTCTTTTTCGGGAAAGCAATTTCCAGGAGGCGAAGGCGCAATATCAAAAAGTGAGAAATGATTTAATTTACTCCCATCAATACAGAACATATTACAACTTGGCCCTAATTGCTGAGCAGGAAAACAATGAAACTGAGTTGATAAAGCTGCTCAATGAATCCATCGCTGAACGAGAGGACTTTTGCCCCGCTCATTTCAAGCTTGGAGAAATTAACTTCCTAAAAGATAACCTTTCATCTGCCATAAAGCACTTCAAAAATGCCTCTAAGGGAACTTGCTACAAATACCCTGAGCCATTATTTTATCAGGCTATCATATGGCGACGCTTAGCATCACCCGAAAAAGCAATTGGTAAACTTTCCGAAATTTTGACTAATTTTAAAAAATCTGACTACGTAAAAAAGGCTAAGTCTCAGCTAAACCAAATTGCCCAAAATAACCCCGAACTTAAAGAACAAGTAAAGGTGACCCTAGATGAATTTAAGAAAAATGATGTAGATCATTTGTGAATATAGGATTTTCTATGATAAAAGAGAGTCTATGTCTGAAAAGCAACAAAATATTAATGTCGAGGTAGATTCTCATAGTGAATTGAAAACTGAAGATACACCAAAGCACCACCAGAGCTCAAGGGACAAAAATAGTGATCCAGTTCGCCAAGAGAATCTTCACTTAGGCCTCTATCTTAAGAATATTAGAGAGGAACATGACATTTCCATAAAGCAACTCTCTATTGATACTAAAATCAACGAGTCAGTCCTGGCCAATCTAGAAACCGAAAACTTCGAAAAGCTTCCAAGGAAAATTTATCTGAAAGGCTTCATCAAAACATATTGCGATTATTTTAAAATCAACCCAAAAACCGCAATTCAAATCTTAGACCAAGTGTTTGAGCAAGGCGATCCGATTACAGATGTAAAGGGAAGGTTTGAGAACCATCAAGGTACCAAAGTGTCTACAAGGTCAATCTTCGTAGTAGCAATCATAGGGCTTGGCATAATCATAAGTCTTTTTTTAATAAAGAAGTTTTTCTTCTCTGCTACTAAAATCGTCAATCCAGAGATCATCACTGAAAAAATTGACTACTCAACCCCACTTGTGGGCTCTCCATCCAATATCGAACTCTCACAAGAGTCCACAGATATCAAAGATGAAGATATCGAAAATCAAACTGCATCAAATAATAATGAGCTTAGACAAAAACTTAAAAAGGATAAGTTGAAGGAGCCCATCGAAAACCAAGAAGAGGGAGATCAATTGCCGACAGAGGTAGGTTTCAAAAAATTTCCAGAAAATTACTTAAGTTATATGAGTACAAGTTTAGATGAAATAAAAAAATTCATACCTCCAAGCATTTTAAATCCGAATAAAAATGTCAGTGAAAAAGTCATTATTTTCGCTGAAAATGATAAAACATGGATTGCCTATCAAAAAGACAATGAAGACATAAAACAACTCATCCTAAAGGAGGATAAGGTTTTAGTAATCTCAGGAAATGATGTGAGATTAGTAATTGGCAACTCCAACTCGGTAAGACTTATTCACAATAAAAAGGAAGTTAATATTAACTCCAAGACGGGAATCAAGAGCTTAGTCTTTCCTAAAAACTCGGCAAAAAAATATCAGTTACCTCTATTTTATCGAGACATAAATGGAGACTACATTTCATCTGGAACTATAAATTAAGAAGCCCAATCCATTTTTTTAAATAAAAAAGACCCGAAAATAAAACTTAAAATTGTCGGGCCAAATATTGCTAATTCCACTGGCACAACTAACTTCTTTGCGGCTCCGATTCCGCCTAAAAATAAAAAATAGTGACCTATCAAAAATATTATGCCGAAATAAGAAGCGTTGCTTTTTTGTCCCCGCATTTTTTTTAGGCCTAGACTAAAACCGACAAGAACAAATATAATAAACTGTATTGGCGAATTTAACCTGTTAAAGTATTCAATCTTTGTCTTGGCCAAGGAAACCAATGTGCCACGATTGGCTTTTTTAGCGTTCAAACCTAGTTCAATTCTTTTGATTTTGTTTTTAAGTTCATGGGTCTGGAGCATACTGTCTTTAGTCACGCTGCCAATCTCAAAGTTTTGTCCGTTAATCGGCATCTCATATGATGAAAAATTTACTTTTTGGTATTCCTCTCCGGTTTGTGAGTACTGAAATAAATTACCATCTGTAAAATTAAATTTTAAGTTAACTAATTTTCTAGGATCATTTTTATTTTCAATAATGAAGTCAGCCTTCTTTGCGGAAATAACTCTAAGTGTCTCTCCTTGCTTTTCATAGATGAAGACATCTTCGAGAACTTCCCCATCTTTTTTTACCGTGTTGGCAAATAGTGTAATTGATGGAATCTCAGTAAAAAACTCCCCTGCTTTTACCTCCGATAGTGCACCCTTTGAGGACATTCTTAGCATTTGGTTTTTGAATCGGTCTTGAGAAAAAGGAATCAACTTAAAACTCAGTGAGTAAGCAACCGCGGCAATTACCAAAGAGAGCATAAGAAAAGGGAAAAATAGTCTATATTTCGACAGGCCAAATGATCTCATTGCTACAATCTCCGCATCATCACTTAACTTTCCCATTGCGTAAATCATGGCAAATAACCCTGACAAAGGTAAAGAAATTGGGAGAAAAGATACGCATATATGGCCCATTAGCTCAAATATTAAGAGCCAATCGACATTTTTTTGCACCGCAAACCTCATTACCCTAAATAATTGAAATGTCAGTAAAAATAAAACGAAAAAACTTAAAGAACCTACAAATGGCAAAATAAAGTTGGACGCTAAATATCGATGAATAATCTTGAGCATAGTTGCAGTAATATATAATTAAAATTCATTTTAGCCCGCATGGCCAAAATAGTACTCTAGTGCTAGTTTACCCCCCAATTCCAACGAATAAAAGCGTTCATTTCATATAAATAAGGAGAATCAATGAAATTCCAATTAAACACAACAAAAGATTTTACTGAAAGCGACTTAGTAGTACTTCCAGTTTTTAAATCAGGCGACGAACTAAAGTATTCTTCGAACTGGAATAAAGAACTAAAAACATTTTTCTCTGAGCTCAAAATTGCTAAGTGCTTCAAAGCAAATTCAGGTGAAACAGTATTATTTAATTCAATTGAAGGCCACAATCTAATGGCCTTAGGACTTGGAGAGAAAAAATCTTTTAAAGCTGAAAACTTAAGAAGAGAAATGGCCAAGCTTACCAGCTTATACCAGTCCAAAGTGACTTCTTTTACGATAAATATCGACGCCATTAAAACTGGCGGTATCCATGCGAGTGTTAACGCAATAATTGAAGGGATGGAGCTCGCCACATATAAATATGATAAGTACTTATCAAAAAAGTCAAAATCGACGTTGAAAACAGTACATCTCGATACCAAGGAAAAAGGTGCATCGTTAAAAAAAATTCAAGCCGTCATCGATCAAACATTAATCGTCACCGATTCGATTGCTGTCGCTAGAGACTTAGTAAACTCTCCTCCAAATGATCTGCACTCGGAGAGCTATTCTAAACTAGTAAAAAAAGATGTAGCAAAGATCAAAGGCGTTACTTTTAAGGCCAACGGAAAAAAAGAACTCCAAAAAATGGGCGCCGGCTTGTTTCTCTCCGTTAATGCTGGATCTGCTTACGAGCCACAAATGGTTCACCTCACTTATACTCCTAAAAAGGTAACGAAAAAAACAAAACACATTGCTCTGGTTGGAAAAGGATTAACATTTGACACTGGTGGTTATTCATTAAAACCTGGTGGCTCTATGGTCAATATGAAATTTGACATGGCCGGATCATCAACATTGTATGGCGCATTTAGAGCGGCGGCTCTTTTGGAGCTACCAGTTAAAGTCACTTGCGTGCTTGGTATCACTGACAACGCAGTAAATGAGCATGCCACAATGCCAGATAGTATTGTCACAGGCAGAAGTGGAAAAACAGTCGAAATATTAAATACAGATGCAGAGGGAAGACTCGTTCTAGCTGATTGCCTTGATTACACATGTGACTTAAAACCTGACGCGATTATTGATGCAGCAACCCTTACTGGAGCTTGTCTCGTGGCCGTTGGCCATGAAACTGCGGCCGTGCTTGGCAATAATGACAAACTTATCGGCTCACTTTTGAAATCAGCGAAAAATACTGACGAGTACATGTGGCAGCTGCCAATCATTCCAGAATTTCATGAAGATATGAAATCTAATATTGCCGATCTAAAAAATATTGGCGGGTCTCGATTTGGTGGTACAGCGAAGGCAGCAGCATTCCTTGAAAATTTTATCAAAGATGATATTCCTTGGGCCCATTTGGATATCGCAGGAATCGGTGACTCTCAAGGACACCTTCCTTACTGTCCTAAAAAAGGCGCCTCCGGCTTGGTTATAAGGACAATTGTTGATTATCTTAAGAACGCTTAACTGAAAGATAGATGCCTAAACCTCTATTTAATATTGTTTTAAATGCGCCTGATATTCCCGGCAACACTGGAAGCATCGGGCGCACTTGTGTTGCCCTAGGAGCACGATTAATTTTAATTAAACCCTATGGTTTCGAAATAACCCAAAAAGCCCTGCGACGTGCAGGGCTTGATTATTGGAGACATGTAGATCTAAAAGAATATGAAAGCTTTGATGAGTTTATTGCCTGCGAGAAACCAGAAATATCATCTCTACATTTTTTTAGCCGTTTTAGTAAAAAACCCTACTACGAAAAAACCTACTCTAAAGATTGCTATTTAATATTCGGAAGTGAAACAAAAGGCTTGCCGAAGGGACTATTTGATCAATACCCTGATTGCTTCGTTACGCTGCCCATGTATAGTGAGCATATTCGATCTCTAAATCTCTCAAATACTGCCTGCGCCGCTGCTTACGAAGCACTAAGACAGATCAACTTTAATAAATAAGAACAACACCCTCGTTTTGAGAACCACTATTAGTTGCCTCATCTAATGGAGCACTAATAGATAGGGTATTTCCACTACCTGATATTTTAACAATATCGCCAAACCAATCACTATTTCTCGGATTTATATTCTTTAAGAATGAAGAGAAATACCAATTGGAATTATATTTATACAAATAAGCTGCGCCTAACTTATTTCTACTACCAGACTCGAAGTCTTGCATCTCTGAGTTCGTTGGCAATTCCGGGTTTATACCTTCAAGAAATGATCTCTCTTGAGAGCTTCCTACAAGGAGATAGTTTCCGTCGGTATTAAGGGATACGCTAGAAATTTTAGCACCTGGATAACTATTAGGAGCTTTAATAAAAGCATCCACCGCCCAAGAATCATCCTCATAACGGTACACATAAACTGCCCCTGAATTATTTTTAGCATTATTTGAAGTCAACTCTGTCGGCATATTTGAACCTGTTAAGATCTCATTGCTATTAAAATCCTCTCCCTCTGCAGCTATCGCAACGACTTTCCCATCACCAGAGATCGTCGCGTCTCGCCCAAAAAAATCGGATGCTCCAGGATTAGTCGCCTTTAAGTAAGCTTGCTGACTCCATTCTTCTCCATTACGAGAAAAAACATAAGCCGCCCCACTCCAAGCCGTTGAGCTCCCTGATGAATTTACAAAACTCTTGGTATTGTTCACAACAACTCCCTCATCTGCTCCATCTTCTTTTTCCGCCGTAACCAGCAAAGTATCACCATCATCATCAAACTCAACAACACTTCCAAAAGCAATTCCGTAATACTTATAAAAGTTATTATCATTCGGGTCATCGCCCGCGTTTTCACCCTCGCCGTTCCAATCGGGCTTGATAAAATTGGTAAACGTCCAAGCTCCATTTACAATTTTGTAGATATGAACTGCTCCAATGGAAATTCCATTATTGTCAATTTGTTGAGAATTAAAAATTCCCTCCGAATTAGAATCATCACTAATAGCACTTACTGCCAAAAAGTTCCCATCTGAGGAAATAGAAACACTGTGGCCGAATTGATCGCCTCCTGTTCCACCAATTCCTCCGTTTAGTGATGTTGGAAGTGGTACTTCAAGTGAAGCAGTCGTTCCAGAGGTATCACCATCGGGTAAGCTTGACTT
>MDTG01103808.1_pt1 | contig 11751 bp, 13 predicted proteins | sample 811421 | NCBI WGS metagenome assembly MDTG01 (sample SAMN05326645, study PRJNA326480) | marine metagenome | isolation source: seawater | place: Pacific Ocean: South East | collected 2011 | reverse complement strand
TGTAAGATCTTAGCATAAGTTTTTAAAAGGACTTTAAAGATCTTAGTTTTTCAATTTTTTTTCGCGTTGTATACAATTTTGATTTTAAATTCATATTTTTAGAATTATAAACTCTAAACTGACATGTGACTCTAGGATAAATTGAAATGTTCCTTCCACTTGAATGAATTAATCTGAAATCAAATAATACTAGATCTCCTATGTTTGCGGTTGGTAGTTGAAAATTATCAAACAATGATAGAGTTTTTTTCGAAATTGCTGCTTTATAAAAAGCTCTTCGCTTGGCTTTTTCAAGTTTAAAAATTTTTTTTGACAAATGAGATCCTTTCCAAATTATTGGCATACCTGAATCTTTTTTTAGTTTAATTAGCGGCGACCAAAAAACAATTCCATCTTCGGAATAAGGATGTGCCGGAAATTCTTGGTGGGGTTGGGCAACATACATTCTCTCATTTGGAAAATCTAATCTAATTCCAGCACTTAAAGAGGGGATCAATGGAATAGAGCCCGCTCTTAGTTTTTTGAATAAATCTATATTTTTTTTATCACTATAAATTGATTGAAAAGAAGGAATATTTTTTATCTCTTCGTAAAGTAATGAAACAAGATTTCTATTTTTTTTTTGTAAAATGATTAATTGCTGTCCTATTAAAACCGAGTAATCCTGAGATTTAATTTTTTTAATTTTTTTTTTACCTATGACCTCAATTAAGTCCAAAATATCTCTCTGCAATTCATATATTTTTTTTTTATTAAAATAATTTTTAATTATGAGATGTCCGTTTTTTTCAAAATTTTGAGTTTGGCTATTATTCATTAATCTATCATTTATATGTTTTGAGCTATACTTACAACAAATAACAATTGTAAACAAAATAATTTCCATATATTTAGTATTAATGAATATAGGAGTTATTTGTAGTTCTGGCGCTTCAATCATTATAGAAAATTTAAATTATTTTAAAAAAAAAAATATTAACTTTAATTTTGTATTTGATCAAAAATGTTCAGCAATTCTTAAATGTAAAATAAATAAAATTAAATATAAAAAATTTAAATTAGATAAATTTAGATTTAAAAAAATTAAGACTTATTTCGAAATAAATAAAATTAAACATGTAATATTACTTTATAATAAAATAGTTGATGAAAATATTTACAAAAATTTTAAAACTTTTAATATACATCCCTCATACCTGCCTAAATATAAAGGCCTGAATGCATTAAAACGTCAAATTCAGAATAAAGAGGATAAAATTGGTTGCACATTACATCGGGTCAATGAAAATATAGATGGTGGAAAAATTATTTTTCAGACTAAAGATAAATATAAATTAAAAAATTATATCAATATTTCTTATCAACAAAAGGTTTTAATGTTAAAAATGTTGACTCTTAAATTTACTAATTTGAAAAAATTTAATAATTTTAAAAAAAACATTAATATAAACAATGCAAAATTAATATTAAAATGAAATCTATTTCAATAATGCAGCCTCATTTTTTTCCATGGTTTGGATATTTTGAATTAATTAAAAACTCAGATCTTTTTATTTTCCTGGATGACATTGAGTTCCCTCATAGAAGTTATGTAAATAGAGTTAAATTCCAATTTCAAAATAAAATAGATTGGTTAAGCTTACCTATAAAGCGTGACAGCAATAAATTAATTAAAGATGTTAAGCTTTTTAATAAAAAAGAAAACTTTGAACTTTTAAAAAAAAAAATATCTTATTCACTTAAAAAAAATAAGAATTATCATCTCGTAGATAGAATATTAAATGAAATTCCTATTGAGGAAATCTTTACAATTAATGAATTCAATAAATTCACGATTAAAGCTATAGCCTCGATCATTTTTAAAAAGAAAATAAAATTTTTAGATTATGCAGGTTTAAAAGAATTTGAAAAAAGTGATAGAATTTTAGAGATTTGTCATCTCTATAAAACTGAAAGTTATTTGACTGCACATGGCTCAAAACATTATCTTGACTTTAAAAAATTCGAAAAATTTAATATTAATGTAGAGTTTCTAAATTATAACATTAAAAAATATAAAGATAATCAGATAAATAATTTAAGTATATTGGATATATTATCTATTCATGGAGTAGATGCTATAAAATTTTTCGACTCAAAAAAAATAAGTTGGAAAAGTTTTGTTTAAATTAATTAATTTTTAAAAACTTATTTTAAAAGTTTAATGATATAATTTTTAATATTTTTATATATATATTGCGCCAAATTATTCCAAAATGAAGAAATAATATATAAAATTTTTATAAAAGAAATTTTACTTTCACTCACTTGAAGTAATCTAAATGAATAAAAAAATTCAAAAAAAATATTCAGAAATAATCTAAAGGAACTATTAGGTGGTGTTATTTTTTGCCTTTTTACGTAAAATACATCTTTAATGACTGCTAATCCTAAATTATTATCGATGAGCGTAAAAAAAACTGCTGCTCTATCCAGTGATAGTCTTCTCTGAAACTGATTTGAAGAAACTAATTTTACAAAACTTTTTTGCATTTTTAAAATAACATCTTTTCTCCACAATCCATACCATAAAAAATTGTATTTTCCTTTTAAACATTTCTTAAGCAAATCAAGCTTGTTAGATAAATTTTTAATAATAATTTTTTCTTTTTCTTCTTTACGTTCATAAAATCTTATAAAGCTTCCAGCAGAACATACATTTTGAGTTTTGTATATTTTTTGGTGCAGATCTATTAATGAATTTTTAGAGTAGAAATAATCATCTGATCCAAGAAAAATAACATATCTTGAATTTGATTTGTTAAGCAAAAACTCCCAGTTTTTTTCAGGTCCTATATTTTTTTTTTGATAGAATATCTTTATATTCTTATTTTTAATTTTTTTTAAAATTTTTATAGTTCCATCATTTGAAGCATTATCAGAAACTAATAATTCAAAATTTTTGTATTTTTGATTTAAAGCAGAATTAATAGATTTTAAAATTGTTTTATGAGAATTAAAGGATGGTAATAAAATAGATATTTTTTCATCAATTTTTTCTTTCATTAAAATAATTATTTTATTTTTTTTAAATATCCATTAAATGAGCTTGAAAAAATAAGTTTTCCGTTTAATTCTTTATCAATCATATAATTTTTATTTACCTTTAAAAAATCTTTAACAGCAGCAAAAGGCTCATTACCTTTAAGCCAAATACTAGATCTTTTTTTTGGTGTTTGTTTTTTATTAAAAAAACCTAAAATTGTATCTGCTACCACCAAGTAACAATTTTTTGTTACAATTTTTGAGTATAACTTACATTCCTGCAAAACATGTTTCTTAGAATGATTGCTGTCAAGTATAACCATTACTTTATCTCTTTTATCAATTTTTTTTAAAATTTTTTGTAGAACTTTTTTTTCAATAGAAGAACCTTCTATAATTTTTATTTTATTGCTTAATGGGTTATTAAAAATTGATTTTTTGTTATGTGGTCTTAAATCGTTATCTATTCCTATAACTTTATATTTTTTATGTATTAAGCTTAAAATAGATGCATAAAATAAAATCGAGCCACCTCTAGCAACACCTGTTTCTATAATTATATTAGGTTTTGTTCTAAAAATTATTTCTTGATTAACTAGTATTTCACTTGGTAATTGAATTATTGGCACACCGGCCCAAGTCCATAAATAGGAGTAATTAAATTTATCAAGTTCTGTTAAAAAATTTATAGATTTTTTTAAAATTTTTTTACTTTTTCCAAGTTTTAAGCAAAAAGATTTTGTAGTTTTTTTAAATTTCTTTCTATCGTCCATTATTTTTTTAAGAATTGTTTTATATTTTGTGAGACTTTTTTCGCTTGACTATAAGTTAATCCCAAAGGCGAGGGTAAATTTATACTATTTTTATAAAGATAATAAGAATTTTTATTTCTTTTTAGATTTTTAAATTTCTTTATTAAACTTAGAGGAGGAAAAAAAACTCTTCCATCAATATTTTTTTTTTTTAAAAAATCTAATAGTTTAAAAATATTTATTTTGTATTTTTTGTCAAAAACTATATTAGTCATCCAATATGAATTGTATTCTCCTAGATTTTCAGGATTAAAGTTTAGATCTAGATCCCCCAAAAGCTTTTTATAATTTTTAAAAATTGCTCTTTTCTTCAAAACTTTATCTCTCAAAGAATTAAGTTGGCTCAATCCTATCGCAGCTTGCATATTCGTCATTTTAAACTTGTAACCAATTTCATCAGCTAAAAAACCGTAATATTTATTTTTTGATCTACCATGATTGTTTAAAATTTCAGCACGATTAAAATATTTTTTATGTTTTGTGATCAACATGCCGCCTTCCCCTGTTGTTATAGTTTTAGAGCCGTGAAAAGAAAAACATGCAATATCAGAAAAATTACCTGTATAAATATTATCTATTTTTGATCCCAAAGACTCAGCGCAATCTTCTATTACTTTCAAATTATATTTTTTTGCTATTCTATTAATAGATTTCATATCACACAAATTTCCATAAAGATGGGTAGCTATTATACACTTAGTTTTTCTTGTAATTTTTCTCTCAATTTTTTTGGGATCAATACACCAGTTTTTTATATCAACATCAACCAGTACTGGTTTATACCCTAAGTGAATTATTGGTGACAATGTTGCTATCCAATTGCTATCGGCAAGAATAATTTCTGAATTTTTTGGAAATTTAAAACTATGTAATGCTAAATGTATTGCTCCTGTACAACTAGAGACTGCTAAAGAATATTTTGCTCCAATAATTTTTTTGAATTTTTTTTCAAACTTTTTAATAAAAAAATTATAATTTTTTCCCCATCCTTTTTTAGCTGCAAAAGTCACAGCTGCAATATCAGCTTTTGATATTTCAGCATCAGAATATGAAATTTTTTTCATCGGCATAATTTTTTAATCATCTAAATTTTTAAACTATTTTATATCAATAAATTTATCTTCAAGCATTTTTTTTTTAAATTTTTTATTTATATAATTTGATAAATAATTTCTTTTTGGCTTCAAAGTTTTTGTTTTAAATTTTTTTAAATCCATAATAAAAAAATTTTCGGGTAAATATTCGTATTTTTTTTCAAATAACATATTTAATAGTTTTTTTTTAATTCCAGAGGTAAAATTTTTTCTATCAATTGCACAACCAATATATTCTAAATTACCTTTCGTTAATCCAAAACAAAAAAAATCTATAGTAGTTTTTAAATATTTATTTATAAAATTTTCAATATCAATAGGATAAATTGTATGATCTTTAAACTTAATTATTTCTTTTATTCTAGATGTAATAAAATAATATTTTTTTTTATTATAAAATCTGTAAAATCCAAGATCACCAGTTCTAATATATTTTAAAATTGATTTTCTTTTTCCAAAATATCCATTATACAAAAATTTACCACTAATTAGAATTTCCCCAATAATTTTTTCTTTATTTATAAATTTATTTTTATGTAATATTCTAAGATTATTATCTTTTACTGAGTGGCCAATAGTAATATATTTCTCAGTATTAAAGTAAGAGTTTATTTTTTTTCTTAATTTTACATTAGAAGGCATTATAGTACTAAAATTTGTAGCTTCAGATAAACCATACCCTTGGATAATTGAAATTTTAAATTTTTTATAAAATTCATAATAATCTTCTTTCAATAAAAAAGAAGAAGCGCAAACTACTTTTTTCAGTGTACTGTTTTTTTTTTTTAAATTAGTTAGATTAAGATACTTTACAATAGTTGGGCTCAATGAAGTTGATTTTATTTTAAATTTTTTAACAATATGCCAAAAATTTACTATTGAAAAATTAGAGTCGATTATAAGTTTTTGCCGAAATAAGAATGTTGAAAAAATTGATAAAAATAAAGAGTTGACATGATAGATAGGCATTACCATTAAGTGAATATTATTTGGTTTAAAACCTAACTCAAAACCCATATTTAAGGAGTTAATTAAAGCTTTATCAAGATTTAATTTAACAATTTTACCTTTGCCTGTTGATCCAGAAGAAATGATTAAAATATCAAAATTTTTATCTTTTAATCTATCTTCATAAATTTTTGAAAAAAAAATTTTATAATTATTGTTTATACTAACATTAACTAGTGGAATTTTTATTTCTTTAAAATTAAAATTTTTTAAAGAAGATTTTTCCTCCTTGAGGATGATTTTTTTTTTACTTAAGGTAAATGCGATTATTAACAGAATACTTTTGATATTATTTGATACATTTAAAAGATAAACGTTATCATCTTTCAAATTTGTAATTTTATCTTCTAATGTTTTATACTCACGGTAAAAATTTTGATAAGATATCTTTGTACTTGTGGAGTAATCGTAAATAAAAATTGACTTATCATTTTTGAATTTATCGATGGTATTGACTAACTTTTTATATAAATTGTTCATGAAAAGATCAAATTTTAGCAATTATTTTATTGACAAATTTCAATAATTATTATTTATCCTAATCTCTCCGAAATGAACAGTATCTCAACATTTAATGGATATATCATACTTGCATTGTATGGTTTGATAATGCTTGTTGCTAGCATAAAAGTTATTAAAAAATCAAAAAATAAAGAAGATTATTTAGTAGCTAATAGAGAAATTCCTTGGCATCAAAGCGGTTTTAGCATTGCAGCTACTTGGATATGGGCTCCAGCATTATTTATTGCAACTCAAAAAGCATATACACAAGGTATAGCTGGATTATTTTGGTTCACAGTGCCAAATATTTTATGCTTATTAATTTTTTCATATTTTGCAATAAAGATCAGAAAGTTAACTCCAAACGAATTTACATTATCTAGTTTCATAAAAACTAGATATTCTAAAAGAGTTCAATATTTATACTTAATTGAGCTCTTTGGTTTAGCTATTTGTCAGTTTGCAGTGCAGCTATTAGCGGGTGGCGCCGTTATACACTTTCTTACTGGTATAGACTTTTTTGTAGTTACTTTAATTATTACATTAATAGCATTATCCTACTCTTTAATAAGTGGAATAAGAGCCAGTATTTTTACTGACTATTGGCAAATGTGGTTAATACTAATTGTAGTGTTAATTATCGTTCCATGGACAATAATTGAAAGCGGAGGATTTGATACATTAATTGCAGGGATTGGTGGGCTTTCAGGAAAATACTACTCCCCTTTTAATTCTGAGGTTGCATATTCATTTGGAATAGCTGTAACAATAGGTTTATTAGCAGGTCCTTTTGGTGACCAATCATTTTGGCAAAGAACTTTTGCAACAAAAAAAAATGAAATAAAAAAATCATTTTACACTGCAGCTGTAGTATTTGGTGTTGTCCCTTTGTTTACTGGGATGCTAGGTTTTATTGCTGCAGCGAAAAGTTTAGAAGGAGATCCTCAGCTTATAAACATTATTACTGTCCAAGAATTTTTACCAAATTGGGTCGTAGTTCCTTTTTCTATAATGTTGCTAAGCGGGTTAATATCCAAGTTAGATAGTGCGCTATGTGCAGCTTCTTCTTTAATGGGTCATGATCTAAGTTCAAAATTTAAAAATATTCCTTCAATTAAACTTGCAAGGCTAGGAATGGTTGTTTTAGCAATATTAGGCTTAATTATCTCAAATATTCCTAACATGAAGATTTTATATTTGTTTTTATTTTATGGAACATTGAGAGCATCAACATTAATACCTACTATTCTAACAATTATAAAAGGTAAGCTTTCTGAAAAGGGAATGTTTTATGGAATTTCAACTGCTATTTTTATAGGAGCGCCAATAATGGCTTATGGTAATTTTGGAGGGGGCTTAGACATGAAGGTCTTCGGATCTATTTTCACAGTAGCATCAAGCGGTATTATTGTTTATATATTTTCTTTATTAAAAATAAAATAGTAACTTTAATGAGTGAATATATTATTCTAGGAAAAGGAAATTCAGCAAAGAATATTGTTTTTTTAATAGACAAAAAAATACCTGTTAAATTTAAAGACTTAAAAGAGATAAAAAAAGAATCAATTAAAAAATTTAAAAAAAAACTCTTTATAATTTCATACGCCAAAAATCTAAAATTAAGATCTGATACTTTTGAGTTTATAAAAAAAAAAAAATTAAAACTTGCTAATGTATTGTGCAAAAGTTCAATAATTCATTCATCGGTAAAGATTAAAAACGGCTGTGTTGTAGAGTCATTCGTAAAAGTGTTTAATGGTTCAATTGTTGGAGAGAATGTTATGATTGAAACTGGCTCAACTATTGGATCTTTCAATAAAATTGGACAAAACACAGTAATCGCACAACACGTGAATACGGGAACAAAAGTCTTAATTGGTTCAAACTGTATGGTTGGAATGGGGGCAACAATTACACCTAATTGTAAAATTGGTAATAATTGTTTTATTTCAGCTAACGAAATAATAAGAAATAAAATTCCAAATAATTCTATTGTTTATAAAGGGAAAATATTAAAAAAAAACAAATTGCTAGATAAATACTTTGAATAAAACACTGTTAAATAAATTAAGTTTTCTTAAAAAGAAAAAAATAAATTTTAATAAACCTATAATAAAAGAACTTGACTCCTTAGAATATTTAGATTTTTTTAGCTTATTAAAAGAAAATAATATAAATTACGAAAAGATGAAAATTAATAACAAAACTTCACTCAATGAATTAATGAAATTAATCAAGCTTAAAAATTAATGAAAAGTATTTTTTTTATAATAATTCTATTATCTTTATTTGAAAGTAATGCTAATGCATACCTTGGTTTGGGTCCGCTCATACCTCTTATTGGAAATGCTATAGTTTTTATTTTTTTTGGTTTTTTAGCTATTCTAGGTTTGTTCTGGTTACCTGCTAAGAAACTGTTACAATATTTAAAAAATAAAAAAAAAAGAATCAGTCTAGTAAATAGTATTTTCCATCATTATATTGATATAAATCTGACATAAAAATTGTATTTTCAAAAAGCTTATTTTGACTAAAACTATAAATTAGTTCAATATTACAATTACTTAATAGTATATCTTTTCTTTTACTTGCGCATTTAACTTCATAAAATTTTTCTTGATCACTTGCTAAAACATAAATTATATCATCTTTAATTTGTAGTCTGCCCCGTCTTATGGTAGCTAAATTTTTCTTCTCGTTTCCGCTAAAAGATGAAACTATTTTTTTGGTTTTGATGTTAATTTCTTTTAAAGATGAAATACCAAAATTACTCCCATTGTGCTCATATGTATAATTATCATAAACAAGAATATTGCCATTTTTTAAAAGTCTTGGGGAATGTTGGCTTCTTGTGAGTCCTGTTACCGACCATAAAAACTTTTCATTATCAAAATCAAATATTGCAATTGTATTTATATCTCTAAAAGAAAGTAAAAAAATATTGTCTGATAAGTTTTTATTTTGGTTTAAAGTCTCAATAGGTAATAAATTGATGATGTCATTTTTATTTAAACTCACCACATCATTTAAATGTAATAAATCTATGCATCTAGAATTAGTAGACTGGTGAATAACATTCAATAAATGTTTGTCTTCAGACATAATTTTTAATAAATCAATTTTTTTTATTATACTTCCGGTTTCTGTATTAACAGATAAAATTTCATCTGTTCTTATAATTTGCCCTTCTTCGTATTGGCTTGGCGTAATAATATCATCATTATATAAATCACCACTTACAACTTTTTTTACTTCTTTGTTGCAATTATAATCTTTAAATTTTGCATACAATTCTCCTTTTTTGAATTTATTCCATCTTACAAATGAAAAGGATGGCACATATATTTTATCTTCTTTAAGTGCAGCGTAATGATGCACTGGTTTGTCAAGATTCCATAAAATATTAAAGTTTTTATCAACTTTATATAAACCTTGGCTTTCAAACCACCAGTCTGAAGAAACAAGTAAATTTCCATTAGGAAAAAGATAGAAAGGGATTAAATTCATATTTGATGAAGATTTGTTAATAAAAAATCTCTCATCTTTAAGCTCATTATTAATCAATCTGATACTATCTCCCTCTCTTTTTATTAAAATTTTATAATTTTCATTAATTTTTTTATTAACTAAAACTTCTTTATTAAAGTTTTTTTCTTCTATGAACAAATTATCTTTTTCTTGTGTAAAATACATTGCAACTTTTAATTGGGATGAAGAAATATAGCTTTTAATTAAAAAAATATCATATCTCCCAATAACCGCTGCTATTATGATTGTTAAGATCAAAATTTTTAAATTATTTAATACATTATTGTTTAAATTTAAATTTGAAGTTTTTTTATCAAGCAAAGCAATTAAATACTTTATTTTTGTTAATGCTAAAATAATTTTTTTGTAAAAAACTAGAATTGTTAAAACAACAATTAATAAGAGTATATATCTTAACCTATCTATATAGTTTATAGAAAAGTAGAATAAAAAAATATTTAGACTTAAAAAAAATAAAACTTTATCAATTTTTAAATTCATTGGCTGATATTTGTTATTTCTCTATACGTTGAGTAAGCATTGTCTAGATTTTTTGATATGTGGTTGTAAATTTCATTTTTTTCTTTTTTATCAAGTAAATAATCAAATTGTTTTTTTATTTCATGCTTTGGGATTTCTAAAAAACTAGCAAAATTTTCTATATTCTTTATAAATTTCTCTTCATTAAAATAAAAATTATCATAATTTATTATAAATATTTTGTCTTTTAGCATTTTATTTTTTAAATACTCATTTAAGGCAAAGCTATTGACATTATTCCATTGTAGTAAATAACTTTCTAAAAACATATGCTCATTTCTAAATTGTTCTACCTCTTTAAATTTACCCACTCTTAAAACTTCAAAACTTTCTGAAAATTCATAATGTCCTAAAATTTTTAGATATTCAATCACTCTTTTTTTATCATCTATGTTATCAAAAATTTTATGGATTTTCATTTGGGACATGCAAGTATCTAAGGGATTTCTTATGCAGTATATGAACTTTGCATCAGGAAAAGCTTTACTTAGATACTTAATACGCAAAATATTAATATTATTTTTAGAAAGGTAAAAGTTTTTTTTTCTTAGGTAAATAATTTTTTTCATGAAATTTTTTAAATGTTTTGGATCAATTTCTTCAATATTACTGTCATCAATAACCTTATTAAAAAATTTTAAATAATTATCATAATTAACTTTCCATATATATTCTTCGTAAGAGTCTGAGCTATTTTTATCTAAGATTAGTTTTTGGTTATGAACTCTCAATTCCTTTTTGCTTCCATAATAAGCATTACTAAATTTACTCCAAAAAATTGGGACAGTACAAAATGGTAGGTCTTTTTGATAGGGAGAGCTAAAGTATTGTGTTTTTGAAAGGGCTTCAGTCATTAACGAAGTTCCTGATCTTGGGCTTCCAAAAATAAATGTTGGATTTTTAATTTGTACTTTTTTTGTAAAAAAATTTTCTAGTTTTCCAATTTCTTTAAAAAAATATTTTAGACTGTTTTGAAATTTTAATTCAAGTAAGTTATATTTTGACATTTCCTATAATAGTATTAGTACCTGTCAAAATAAAGTTTTTATAGTTTTAAATAAATGAATAAAAAATATTTAATTGACATTAAAAACTTAAATTTATTTGATGTAAAAATTTTTTTCAGTGCATAAATCAAGCCAATCGAGCTATTAGTACTGGTCAGCTGCACGCGTTGCCGCGCTTCCACACCCAGCCTATCAACGTAGTGGTCTACTACGGCTCTATAGGAAGAACTAGTTTTG
>MDTG01225629.1_pt1 | contig 11752 bp, 13 predicted proteins | sample 811421 | NCBI WGS metagenome assembly MDTG01 (sample SAMN05326645, study PRJNA326480) | marine metagenome | isolation source: seawater | place: Pacific Ocean: South East | collected 2011 | reverse complement strand
GCGCTGGGCCGGTTACCCCAAACAACTCCAAGCAGAACAGGGCGAATCAATGAAACCCACACATCTTGCATCTACACTCCTGGCCTCCGCGCTGCTGGCACCGTCTGCCTTTGCCGCTGTGAGCGAGCAGGAAGCCGCCAAGCTGGGCGACAGCCTGACACCGATCGGTGCAGAAACCGCAGGCAATGCGGCCGGCACCATCCCGGCCTGGACCGGTGGTCTGGCGACGGACGCCGCGCCGGTTGATGCCAACGGCTTTCTGTCCAACCCCTACAGTGGCGAGCAGCCGCTGTTCGTGATCACCGCCGCCAACTACGAGCAATATGCTGACAACCTGGCGCCGGGTCAGATCGCGATGTTCAAGCGCTACCCCGACACCTTCAAGATGCGCGTATTCCCCAGCCACCGTTCAGCTGCCTTCCCGCAGGCCGTCTACGACGCCACTGCGAAGAACGCGACCAACACCACTCTGGTACAGGGCGGCAACGGTCTGGAGAACTACACCGTGGCCAACGCCTTCCCGATCCCGGCTGACGGTCTGGAAGTCGTTTGGAACCATGTTACCCGCTACCGTGGTGAGTCCTTCCAGCGCACTGTGGTGCAGGCTACTCCGCAGGTTAATGGCAACTACAACGTTGTTCGCTTTGTAGAAGAGTATGCGATCCCGACTGGCCTGCAGGACTACGAGGCCGGCAGCGCGACCGACATGCTGTACTACTTCAAGCAACAGGTGACCGACCCGGCACGTCTGGCCGGTAACGTGCTGCTGGTGCACGAGACCATCAACCAGGTCGCCACCCCGCGTATGGCCTGGATCTACAATGCCGGTCAGCGTCGCGTGCGCCGTGCCCCGCAGGTGTCCTACGACGGTCCGGGTACTGCCGCTGACGGCATGCGTACTTCCGATAACCTCGACCTGTACAACGGCGCGCCGGATCGTTACGACTGGGAGCTGGTCGGCAAGCGCGAGATGTTCATCTCCTACAACAACTACGAGCTGGGTTCGCCGCAGGTCAAGTACGACCAGATCTTCCAGGCTGGCCACATCAACCAGGATCTGGCTCGCTATGAGCTGCACCGCGTCTGGGAAGTGGTTGCTAACGTCAAGCCGACCGAGCGCCACATCTATGCCAAGCGTCACATGTTCATCGACGAGGACTCCTGGCAGGCAGCGCACATCGACCACTACGATGGTCGTGGCGAGCTGTGGCGTGTAGGCGAGGCGCACGCGATCCAGCGTTATGCTGACGGCGTGCTGGGCTACACCATGGAAACCCTGTACGACCTGATCGCCGGTCGCTACCTGGTCATGGGTGCCAACAACGAAGAGCGTAGCAACTACAGCTATGGCTATGAACTGACCGGCGCGGAGTTCACTCCGACCGCACTGCGTCAGTCCGGCGTGCGCTAAGCGTTCTTTGCAGTAACCAAAACGCCCGGCTTTGCCGGGCGTTTTGCGTTGTGCGGTAGCGCTGCTTTCAGCAGGCCTGCGCGACCCAGTCGTTCAGGTTGTAGTAGTTGCTGATACGGGCGACCTTGCCGTCTTTGACCTCAAAAAAGGCGCCGGCCGGCAGCACGTATTTCTGGCCGTTGGCCGGCGGCAGGCCCTCGTCGTCGGCCAGGTATTCACCGTTGACGACAAACTCGGCAGCGGCGCGGCTGCCGTCGGCGCTGACCATGATGACCATGTCGGTCAGTTGTTCGCGGTAGCAGCGATTCATCTTGTCCATGAACTCGGCAAATACTGCCTTGCCGACCTGCCGCTCGCCCTGGTTGATGTCGTGCACCACATCGTCGCTGAGCAGGGCGAGAAAGGCGGGCATGTCGGCGGCATTGAAGGCGTCGTAGTAGGCCTGAATCAGATCCTGGGTGGTCACGGTTCTAGAGCTCCTGTTACGGGTTAGGCTGCAGCCATGATAAGTTGCCCGCAAGTGCCGGTACAGACGCCGGCGAGACAAACTGGCAGCGAGTTTCAGCATGGACATTCAACTGCTCAGCGGGCAACAGATCGCGCCCTGGATTGATGCATTGGCGGAGCTGCGAATTCGTGTGTTTCGTGACTTCCCCTATCTGTACGACGGCAGCCGCGAGTATGAAGCGCAATACCTGTCTACTTACCTGCGTAGCCCCGACAGCCTGTGTGTGCTGGTGCAGGACCAAGGTCAGGTAGTCGGTGCGTCCACGGCCTTGCCGCTGGCGGATGAGACGGACGAGTTCAAGCTGCCCTTTGTCGAGCAGGGGTGGGATTGCGAGCGCATCTTCTACTGCGCCGAGTCTGTTGTGCTGCCGGCCTGGCGCGGCAAGGGGCTGGGCGTGCGTTTCTTTGCCGAGCGGGAGTCCCATGCTCGGCGGCTGGGGCGTTTTGACTGGTCCGCTTTCTGCGCGGTGCAGCGCCCGGCAGATCATCCGCGGCGGCCTGCGGACTACCAGCCGCTCGATGCCTTCTGGGCGCGTCGCGGCTACCAGCATCACCCTGAGCTGGCGACGGTCTACCGCTGGCGCGATCTGGATGAAACCGAAGACTCGGCCAAGCCGATGTCGTTCTGGCTTAAGGAGCTAGTCTGATGATCACCCTTGCAGCTTGTCAGTACCACATCGATCTGCTGGAAACCTGGGACGCTTACGCCGCGCATCTCACCTCGTTGTGCCAACAGGCAGCCGAGCAAGGTGCCCAGCTGTTGCTGTTGCCCGAGTACGCCGGGCTGGTGCTGAGCGGTCAGCTGCCAGCTGCCGAGCGCGCTGACCTGCATGCCTCCATTGCCGGCATCCAGCCGCTGCTGCCGCGCTGGCTGGCGCTGTGCGAGCAGATCGCGCGGGACTGCAACGTCTACCTGCAGCCCGGCTCGATGCCGGTGCTGGACAACGATGGGCAATACCGCAACCGCGCCTGGCTGTTTGGCCCCGAGGGCTGTCTCGGCCGTCAGGACAAGCTGATGATGACCCGCTTTGAATTGGAGCAGTGGAACATCGCCGGCGGTAGCGAGCTGACAGTATTCGACACCGACCTGGGCAAGCTTGGCATTCTGATGTGTTATGACAACGAGTTCCCCATGCTGGCGCGGACCTTGGCTGAGCAGGGCGCGGATCTGATTCTGGCGCCCAGCTGTACCGACACGGTTGCCGGCTTTTATCGGGTGCGCACTGGCGCGCGGGCGCGGGCACTGGAAAACCAGATTGCGGTGCTGCAGTCGCCGACCGTCGGCATGGCCGGCTGGTCGCCCGCGCTGGATGAAAACAACGGCCGCGCTGCGCTCTATGTGCCTTCGGACTACGGCATGCCGGCCGACGGTATCGTCGCCGAAAGCCTCGAGCTATGCCCGGACAGCAGTCAGTGGCTGATCTGCCAGCTGGACCTGGACGAGGTGCGTCGGCTGCGGGACCACGGTCAGGTATTTACCCGGCGGGACTGGCCGAAGCAGTTCCGGGTGGTGAGTGCCTAGGGTCTGTCGACGTTTCGTTCGCCCGCCTGCCGGAGGCCATTTTTTCGGCCAGGCAAGGCGGAGGAAGCGTAGTGTAGTTGATCTACATAAGCGACCGACAACGTAGCATGGCTGAAAAATGGCCCCGGCCCTGTGGGTTGCGCCTGTAAGGCCGCCACTCGGCGTCGCTCGTCGCTTATTTGGAATGACCAAACTGCGCTCCTCGCTTCTTGATTGGCGACCTTACAGGCAGCAACAGGCGGACGAACGAAACGTCGACAGACCCTAGCCGAGTGCACCACATGCGGCGGCGTCGATCACCTCTTTGACCAGCAGCAGCGCTGATTCAAGGCGTGCTTTGTCGAGCGAGCCCAGCGCCAGTCGGATTGCCTGCGGCCTGTGATCACCCACTGCAAAGGGTGCTGCGCTGGATACCGACACCTTGCGTTGCAAGAGTGCGGAGACCACCTGCTCGGCGCGTACCGTGGCCGGTAGCGGCAACCAGAGAAAATAGCTGTTTGGATGCCCGTGCCAGGGCAGGCCATGCAGCACGCGGCGAGCACATTGCTGACGCGCGGCCGCATCGCGGCGCTTGGCCTGCTCCAGTTGCTGCACTGTGCCATTGGCTATCCAGTCGCAGGTGATGCGGGTGAGGATGGCGGGGGTATTCCAGGTCGTTGCTCTGATCGCGCGTTCCAGAGGGGCTACCCGGTCGCTTGGGGCGACCAGATACCCTACCCGCAAGCCGGTGGCCACGCTTTTGGAAAAGCCCGAAACGTAAAGGGTGCGCTCTGGCGCAAAGTTGTATAACGGCGCTGGTGGGTCCTCCGCGAGAAAGGCATAGGCGGCGTCTTCGATCAGCAGCAGATCATGTTTGCGCGCCATGGCGGCCAGCCGCTTACGCTGCGCACGACTCATGACCCAGCCCAGCGGATTGTGCAGCGTGGGCATGCAATACAGGGCACGCACCTTGCGACGCTGGCAGAGTGCGTCGAGTGCGGCCAGATCCGGCCCGTTGTCGTCTGCGGGGAGCGGCAGCACCTCCAGCTGCAGGGCGTGAGCAATCGTCTTGAAACCGGGGTAGGTCAGGGCGTCGGCGGCAATCACGTCACCCGCTTTGAGCTGGCTCATCAGGGCGACGGTCAAGCCGTGCTGGGCACCGCTGACCAGCAACACCTGCTCAGCGCTAACCGCCAACCCGCGCGTGCCCAGGTGGCCTGCGATGATCGCGCGTTCGTGCCGGCGCCCGGCGTGGGGCTGGTAACGCAACAGCGCATCCAGATCGCCTGCGTTGGCCAGCTGGCGTAGCGCATCGCGCAGCAACTCAGGCTGTTCCGGCAATTCCGGGTAGTTGAAGTTCAGATCGAACATGCCCGGTGCGGTTGGGCTCTGGTCGATGCCGTGGCCAGCAGGCACGCTGGTTTCCCGCACAAAGGTACCGCGTCCGGTTTCGGCGCTGACCAGCCCCATTGACTCGAGCTCGGCGTACACGCGCGACGCGGTGGTCAGGGCGAACTGCTCCTGCCGCGCCAGGCTGCGATGGGTGGGCAGGCGAGTACCGGGTGGCAGCGCGCCGGTGCGGATCTGTTCGGCGAGGTGGTCAACCAGGCGCTTGTAGCGAGCTGCAGGCATTGTTGTATCCATGACAATTAATTGATTGTCATGGTCTTTCAACTGATTCTGCGCGGCAACAGCAACCTGCTCAGAGGGTGAAATGCCATGCACATCAGTATCCTGACCTTCGATGGATTCAACGAGCTCGACTCCTTTATCGCCTACGGCATTCTCAATCGAGTGCGCCGTGACGACTGGCGCGTGACCATCGCCAGCGCGGTCGAGCGCCCGCGTTCGATGAACGGGCTGGTGGTTGATCGGCAAGTCTCGCTGGCAGAGGCGTGCAGCGCGGACGCGGTGCTGGTCGGCAGCGGTATGCAGACGCGGCAGATTGCTGCTGACGACGGGCTGATGGCGCAGCTGCACCTCGACCCCGCGCGCCAGTTGCTGGCGGCGCAGTGCTCAGGCGCGTTGCTGCTGGCCAAGCTTGGTCTGTTGAACGGTATCCCCGCGTGCACTGATCTGACTACTCGTCCCTGGGTCGTTGAGGCAGGAGTTGAGGTGCTGGAGCAGCCGTTTTTTCAACAGGGCAATATCGCCACCGCCGGTGGTTGTCTGGCGTCGGTTTATCTGGCGGCTTGGCTTATCTGGCGGTTGTCGGGGGAGGCGGCGGCGGCACAGGCGATTCATTACGTCGCCCCATTGGGTGAGAAGGATGCGCTGGTGCAGCGCGTGCTGGAGCAGCTGCGCTCCTCTGGCTAAGTCCATGCTTGCCTCGGCGAGATACTGATCGCAGGATGGTTCTGGAGAGGATTTGCGCGGCGGAGGGCAGGGTAATGAACACAGTATTCGGCGGCTGTCTTTGCGGCGCCGTGCGCTTGCGCGCGGAGGGTGAGCCGCTGCGCGTGGGTGTCTGCCATTGTATGGATTGCCGCAAGCATCATGGCGCACTGTTTCATGCCTCGGCTATTTTCCCGGGTGCGGCAGTGCAGGTGACAGGTCAAGTCGCAGAGTACGCGGGACGATACTTCTGCCCGGTCTGCGGCTCGTCGGTTTATTCGCGCAGTGGTGATGAGATGGAAGTGCACTTGGGTGCGCTGGATGCGCCGAGCCTGTTTGCGCCCAGCTACCAGCTGTGGACCTGTCGCCGCGAGGCCTGGTTGCCTGCCTTTGCTGGCCTACAGGGCCATGAGCGCGACCGCGAAGGCTGACAGCAAGCAACTGTTCATTATTTGTTCATCTACTGATCCTAGCTTAAGGGGATGGCGCCTCATGCGCCGCCTTCCTCTTTCGACCACAGGATCAGGTCATGCAAGACTCCCCGGGCTCCTTGAGCTGGCTTGAAGCCGAACTGGCTGATGCGTTTGACGAAGATCTGGAAATGGAAATCTCCGATCCGGAACTGTCGCTGGCGCTGCGCCGTATCTACAAATCCAACCATGCCCCCACACTGGAACGACGCCACTATTTTGAAGCGCTGCTGCCGCTGCAGTCCGAGCTGATCAAACTGCAGGACTGGGTTGCCAGTACCGGGCAGAAGGTTGTGGTGGTGTTTGAAGGGCGCGATGCGGCGGGTAAGGGCGGGGTGATCAAACGTATTACCCAGCGGCTCAATCCGCGTGTTTGCCGGGTGGTGGCCTTGCCCAAGCCGACCGACCGGGAGCGTACCCAGTGGTATTTCCAGCGCTATGTGCCGCACCTGCCGGCCGCCGGTGAAATCGTGCTGTTCGACCGCTCCTGGTATAACCGCGCCGGGGTCGAACGGGTGATGGGCTTTGCCAGCGAAGGCCAGGTGGAGCAGTTCTTCGAGGATGTGCCGGAGTTTGAGCGCATGCTGGTGCGCTCGGGGATCATCCTCATCAAGTACTGGTTTTCGATTACCGACGAAGAGCAGCAGATGCGCTTTCTCATGCGCATTCACGACCCGATGAAGCAGTGGAAGCTCTCGCCCATGGATCTGCAGTCGCGGGTGCGCTGGGAGGACTACACCCGGGCCAAGGAAGAGATGTTCGCGCGTACCAACATTCCCGAGGCGCCCTGGTACATCGTTGAGGGCAATGACAAAAAGCGCGCGCGGCTGGACTGCATCCATCACCTGCTGGACCACATACCCTACCAAAGCGTGACCCAGGACAAGATTGATCTGCCCGATCGGGTGTTTGATCCGGATTACGAGCGCCAGACCCTGCCCAACGAGCTTTACGTTCCCAAGCGCTACTGACCCTGACGCCATCGCACAGCTTGCCGGGCGTCACCGCTCTGTCATGCGGCGAGCTGATGATGGCTTTTTCTCAACGGAGGAGTTTCCATGAACAGCAACGCAGAAGCGTTACAGGCACCGCAGGCAGTCAGCGGCAGCCGCTGGCCCCAGTGGCTGGCCGTACTCGGATTGATCTATGTGCTGATCTGCGCGGTCAGCATGATCGGTTCCGGTTTCAAGGCGGCAACGGGAGGGCAGGCTCAGGAGCTGTTCTCCTTTGCCTCCAACCCCTATGTGGGCCTGGTGATCGGCATTGTTGCCACGGCGCTGATTCAGTCGTCCTCCACCGTTACCTCACTGATCGTCGGCATGGTCGCGGGCGGGCTGCCGGTGGGTATCGCCATTCCCATGATCATGGGCTCCAACGTGGGCACCACCGTGACCAACACGTTGGTCAGCCTCGGCCATGTGCGTGACAAAAGCGAATTTCGACGGGCCTTTTCGGCGGCCACCGTGCATGACTTTTTCAACCTGATTGCCGTTGCGATCTTTTTACCGCTGGAGATCATGTTTGGCCTGCTGGAAAAGGTATCGGCCTGGCTGGCAACCCTGCTGGTGGGCGCGGACAGCTATTCGATGTCCGACATGAACTTCGTGAAAAGCCTGACCAAGCCCTTCGTCAACCTGGTCGACAGCGTCACCGGCTTGCTGCCGGGGGCCATGGCGGGTGCGGCAATGGTGCTGGCCGGGTTGGTGCTGATCTTTGTGGCCATCACCTACACCGGCAAGCTGCTCAAGGTGCTGATGGTCGGCAAGGCGAAGGAAGTACTGCACTCGGCGATCGGCCGTGGGCCGGTTGCCGGCATCGCTTCCGGTGCGCTGGTGACCACCTTTGTGCAGTCCTCCTCGACCACCACCAGCCTGATGGTCCCACTGGCCGGCTCCGGTACCTTCAGCCTGAGGCAGATCTATCCCTTCATGCTGGGTGCCAACATCGGCACCACGGTCACGGCCTTGCTGGCCGCCACGGCGGTTGGCGGGGCGGTGGCATCGTCAGCGCTGCAGATTGCGCTGGTGCACCTGATGTTCAACGTCTTCGCCGTGGTGGTGATCTTTGGCCTGCCGTTCCTGCGTGACCTGCCCATCAAGGGGGCCGAATGGCTGGCCGATATTGCGGCCGAGAAGAAGATCTTTGCCGCCATCTGGATGCTGGGTGTGTTTATCGTGCTGCCGCTGCTGCTGATCGCGGCGAGCATGGTGTTTTGATCACCAGATACTTCAAAGGAAGGAAACATCATGACTGATCTTGAGCATCTTTCGACCCAGGAATTGAAAGCCATCCTGGACGAGACAGAGCAGCGCATCCATGAAATCCGTGCCGAGCTGGATGAGCGCGAGGCCGACGCCCAGCATGCGCTGGTCGATAGCATCGAGCTGAGCCCCGAGTGGACGCCGGTCAAGTGGGGGCAGGTCAAAGTCTTCTTCCAGCTGGTGCTGGACGAGCTGCGGAGCAAAAAGCCATGACACTGAGCACTGTTCGACGTCTAACCCTGAGCGGGCTGATTGCCGGACTGCTGGCGTCGCCGGCGTTTGCCAGCGATACCATCCTGGCCGATGGTTCCAGCACCGTGTTTCCCATCACCCAGGAAGCGGCTGAGCGCAGCAAGCTGGTGGTTGATAATCGGTTCTCCGGCACCACTGCGGGGTTCCGACGCTTTTGCGCCGGTGAAACCGACATCAGCAATGCCTCGCGGCCGATCAACCGCGAGGAGATGGCGAGCTGTGAGGCCGCCGGTGTGCGTTATGTCGAGCTGCCCATCGCCTTTGACGCCATCGCCATTGTCGTCAATGGCAGCAATGACTGGGTGCGCGACATCACCACCGATGAGCTGAAAACACTGTGGCAGCCGCAGGCCGAGGGCCAGGAAATCACCTGGCAGGACCTGCGCGCCGAGTGGCCGGATCGGCCTGTCAGTCTGTTTGGTCGTGGCAGCAACTCCGGTACCTACGATTACTTCACCGCCGTGATCAACGGCGAAACGCGTGCCAGCCGCAGTGATTACCTGGCCAGCGAGAACGAAGAGGAGTTGGTCGAGGCCATGCTGGCGGAGCCTGATGCACTGGGCTTCTTTGGTGTCGGCGCTTACTTCCGGCATTGGCAGGAGCTGCATGACGTCGCGGTGGATAGCGGTAAAGGACCGGTCTATCCGGCGTTGAACGAGGTGCTGGGTGGCCAGTATCAGCCGCTGGCGCGGCCGCTGTTCCTGTATGTGAATGCTGGTGCGCTGGAGCAGAAGGCAACCTTGCGGCCCTTTCTGGAGGGCTACCTGGATGGCGTGCGTCACTGGTTGCATGTGACCGGCTACATGCCGTTGTCGGTGGAGGCCTACGGCAAGGCGCAGCAGCGTCTGGCAGAGGGGCAAACCGGTACGCGCTTTGGCGGCGAACTGGCGGTGGGGCTGGGCCTGGACGAGTTGTACCAGGACTAGCCGAACAGCCGCCGGGCAGCTGCCCGGCGGCGCTCTGGTATCAGGCTGCCGGAATCGGCATGCTCGGATACCAGGCATCCTGCAGCGGGCTGACGGTGAAGCTGGCCAGCTCGTCGCGGCCTTTCAGCCAGCTCTCGACAGCGCTGCGCTGCTCTTCACTGACCGAGCCGCGTTTAGCCAGACAGATCAGACCAAAGTCTTCCCCACCCACGTAGTCCAGGCCGTTGGCAATGATCGCCTCGCGCAGAAACTGCTCCAGATAGTGATTGATGGCGTCGTCTGACAGGTCCGGTTTGAATTCCAGATTCAGTTCGAAGCCCAGTTCCTGGAATTCGTCGACACAGAGTTTCTTGCGCAGGCGGCGCGAGCGGTTGGTAGCCATTAAATAATCCTCTTGGCGGGTGGGTGCGCGGATTGTAACAGCTCGTTGATGACAGTCGCTGCCGGCTGTCGCCTGGAGGCGCTGGTATACTCGGTTTATTCGCTGGCCGTGCACGGTACGCGGCCGCCCCCATCGCCTGACCCGGATATGCCATGCACCAGACACCCAGCCTGATCCGCGAAACCTTCCCCGTTGGCCCGTTGCAGTGCAACTGCACGCTGATTGGTGACCCCGTCAGCAAAAAAGCCATCGTGGTGGACCCGGGCGGCGACCATCAGTTTATTCTCAAACGCCTGGACGAGCTGGGGCTCACACTGGTCAGCATTATTCACACCCACGCGCACCTGGACCATTTTCTTGCCTCAGGCGAGTTGAAAAAGGCGACCGGCGCAACGCTGCATCTGCACAAGGAGGACCAGTTCCTCTGGGACAATCTGGAGATGCAGTGCAAGATGTTCGGCGTGCCCTACACGCCGGTGCCGGCACCGGATCAGTGGCTCAGCGATGACCAGGAACTGGCCTGCGGCTGCGGCGTGGCGCTGCATACACCGGGGCACACGCCGGGCTCGATGAGCTTCTGGTTTCCGCAGGACAAGCTGTTGATTGCCGGCGATACGCTGTTCCGGCGCGGTATTGGTCGCACTGACCTGTGGGGCGGAGATTATCGCCAGATTGAACAATCCATCCGTCAGAGACTCTATAGCCTCGATGAAGATGCGGTTGTCGTTACCGGCCATGGACCGGAGACGCGCATCGGAGAGGAGATTCGCGAGAATCCGTTTATTCGCGGCTAAGCTGCGTACAGGCAGGGTTGTGCCTCTGCCTGATGGTCTGGAACCAACGAAACAAGGGAATCAATATGAAAAGCCAAGGTTTGATTATCGCTGGTGCCTGCGCACTGATGATTGCAGGTTGCACCAATAACCCCTACACCGGCGAAGAGCAGGCCGGCAAGTCAGCGACCTACGGCGGTATTGGCGCATTGGCAGGGGCCGCCATTGGCGCCGCTACCTCCAGCAGCGACGACCGTGCCAAGGGCGCGCTGATCGGCGCCGCCGTGGGCGGTGCAGCGGGTGGCGGCTACGGCTATTACGTCGACAAGCAGGAGCAGCGCCTGCGCCAGGAACTGACCGGCACCGGTGTGCAGGTCATCCGTAACGGTGACACCCTGCAACTGGTCATGCCGGGCAACATCACCTTTGCCTCCGGCTCCTCCGATATCGCCAGCAGCTTTTACCCGACCCTGAACTCGCTGGTGAAGGTGTTCAAGGAGTTCGATCAGAACGGTATCAACATTGTCGGCCACACCGACAGCACCGGCTCGCAGGAGCTGAACATGCGCCTGTCGCGTGAGCGTGCCACCAGCGTCGCCTCCTACCTGTCCGGTCAGGGCGTGAGCGGCGCGCGCATCAGCAGCGCCGGCGTTGGCCCCAGCCAGCCGATTGCCAGCAACGCTACCGAAGCAGGTCGCGCACAGAACCGCCGTGTAGAGATCACCCTGCGTCAGCTTTGATCAGGACGCGGCAGTAAAAAGGCCAACCGGGTAACCGGTTGGCCTTTTTTTATTCTCCGAGTAGCTGCACTGGCTTAGTGTGTTGGATGCTCGAAGGGTGGAGTGTGCACTGGGGTTCGTCCCGTTTACGCGGGCGAGTAGCGCAGGGCTGACGGGAAAAAGAGTCATAGGATGTCTGAGGCTCGAAGAGCCGAG
>MDTG01051988.1_pt1 | contig 11752 bp, 12 predicted proteins | sample 811421 | NCBI WGS metagenome assembly MDTG01 (sample SAMN05326645, study PRJNA326480) | marine metagenome | isolation source: seawater | place: Pacific Ocean: South East | collected 2011 | reverse complement strand
ATGAAAACCTTGATTTCAAGATTAACCAAAAAAAACTGAAGAAAGAATTTAAATTTCTTTCTAATAATATTTTAATTAGATTGTCATCTAGAGATCAATCAATACTAAATGATCATACAAAAAAGCTGATTGATAACTTAAAAGCAAGAAAAGATTTAAATTTTGTATACTCTCCAAGTATTGATCCATTATTTAAGGAAAATTTCTTTAATTTTTTAAATCATACAGAAAAAAAAAAAATCGTACAAAAGCTATATAAATATCAGCCATTCTTATCAGAGATTAATAATAACCCGAGAATGGAAGGGTTTAACAATCTATTGTCTATGAGTTTAAAAGCTGACGATAAAAGTTCTTTAGATAGTTTTTATCCAATACTCAATTCTTTTTTAGAATCATTAAAAAATAATAATAAGGTTGATTGGTCTAATCTTTTTGAGACGGATTCTAATCAAAATTTTATTATTGTAAGTTATAAAGATGAATTTAAAAACAAATTTAAAGATTTTTACTCTTTCTTAAATAATGAAAAACAAAATAACTCAGTAAAAATAGAGTTTACAGGAGGATTAGTAATAGACTATGAAGAAATAAGTTCTGTATCTACTGGAAATACTTTGGCAGGTACTTTAAGCATAATCATAGTTTCTTTATTTCTTTGGATAGCTTTTAAAAATATTAAAATAATTTTTATCTTAGTAGGATCAATCTTAATTGGTTTATCAATTACAATGGGAATTGTATCTTTAACAATTGGAAAGTTAAATTTAATTTCTATCGCTTTCGCTGTACTTTTCATAGGATTAACAGTTGATTACGGGATTCAAATTGTCTTAAGAATTTTAGAGAAACCTAACCTACATGTTTTAACAGGATTAAACAGTATTTCAAATACCTTGTTAGTGGCTTCTCTTCCAACAATGGTTGGTTTTTTATCATTTGTTCCGACTAATTATATTGGTCTTTCAGAATTGGGTATCATATCATTCTTTGGTTTAATTGTTGGATTGATCTCAAATCTTATTTTTTTACCTTCATTGCTAATTATTTTTTTAAAAAAAAACAAACTAAGCAATAATGAAAAGAAAACTAACTTATATGAAAAATTCATCTTTTTTCTTATTAAAAAAAAAGCTTTGGTATATTCTTTCATTTTTTTAATCTTCTGCTTTAACTTTGTATTTTTAGAAAAAATTTCATTTGATTACGATGCAATGAATTTAAAAGATCAAAATCTCGCATCTGTAAAACTTGCTAAAGAACTTATAAAAAAAAACCCTTCATCTGATTATATTATATCTTTAACTTTAGATGAAGATGAAATCAAAAACTCAGAAAAGTTAGATCTTTTAAAAGAAAAAGAGAGTGTTGATTCTTATTTTTCTTTTTTGGATATTAACTCTGAATTTAAGGATGATGATCTAGAATATTTAAAATTTTTAATTAGTTCAGAAAAAAGTCCAAATTTTTATTCAAGTCAAGATCAAATTATAGTCCTAAGAAAAAATTTAGTCATGTTATCTACGGTTGGAAGTAAAAAAGTTTCTAATATTTCGAAGGATATTTTACAAAAATTTGAAAGTATGACTTTGGATGATGAAGAATTTAAACAGATTCAATTTAATTTTTTTACTGGTTTTGACTCTTTAATAACAAAAATACAAAGTTTTGGTTTTGTGAATGAAAATTTATATCAAAAAATTCCTGATTTTTATTTAAAAAGATATGTTTCAACTAATCAAAACTACAGAGTTGAAATATTTCCATCAAAAGATGTTACTTTTAAGAAAAATTTAGACGAATTTGTCGAAGACGTAGAATCTGTCTTCCCAAATGCTACTGGTATGCCAATTATTCAACAAAAAGCTGGACTTATTGTGATCGAGTCTTTCATTACGGCATTAACAATTTCAATCTTTTTTTTAATTATTTTTGTTTATTTGATTTTTAAAAATTTTCTATATGTTCTTGTTTCGGCTCTTTCCTTATTGATAGCCTTCATGTTTTCCGTTTTTATTATGATACTTTTTAATATTAATTTAAATTTTGCAAATATGATTGCACTACCTTTGCTTTACAGTCTTGGTATTTCTTTTACAATATATTTTATTAGAAGGTTCATTGAGTATAACGGAAAAATTGAAAATGTAATAAGAAGTTACACACCAAAAGCAATTTTTTTTAGTGCTACTACGACAATTGGTTCATTCTCCACTTTAGCAATTTCCAGTCATAGTGGCACATCATCAATGGGATTGTTATTATTCATTTGTTTGTTAATGACAGTTTTGTCGGCTGTATTTATTTTACCTGTACTTTTAAGTTCCTTAAAACTTTCAGCTAGATAATTTGCCAATTTCCGTTTTTATCGCGACATGCAGTTGATTTTTCGTGGACTGTTTTCTCACCTTTTTTAACAGTTTTAGTAAAATCTCTACATGTATTTTGATCTATCTGGTAACTATTAAGGGGTATTATTTCAGCATTTGTACCCACGTTATTTTGACTATTCCATTTATTGCTTATTTTATCCGGATTTTTCGTCAAAGTTTCGTTAATTGCTTTATTAAGTTCTGATTGTTCTTCAGAGTCAAGAATATCAACGATTTTCCCACCAATTAAAAAACCAACAGTTCCACCTAAAACTGTTGTTAAGTTTCCAACCATTCCATCCCCCACTTTTGAGCCTAAATAAGCTCCAGCAACTGATCCAATTATTTGTCCTAACAATTTATTATCTTCTTTTTCTGCACACGAGCCTGAGAGTATAAGAAGAGAAAAAATCAATATCTTAAATGTTAAATTTTTTATATTATCAGAATTATATCTTTTCATTTTTGTCAAAACCTCTGAATGTCTTAAATCGTGGAAATCTAAGACTCCAATAATCGCCATCTTGACTTTTACTGATTGAATCTGCTCTAACTTCAACTATCCGACCAACAAGCTTCTCTTTGTTATTCCAAAAATTTTGTCTTTGTAGGTCTGTAAACCCTGAGCCAATATTTAACTTAAAAAATTTTCCATTGTCTTCTCCCTCTGCAATTATGGCCCCCAATTTTCCCTTATTTCTTCCTGTTCCTTCTTCATAATTTATAACTTCCAATGAAATTTCTATAAATGGTTTTGATTTTAGCCATGAAGTTGATCTTTTGCTTTCGTAAAAAGACTGAGGGTCTTTAATCATAATACCTTCATATCCTTTAACAATTGATAATTCATTAAATCTTTTAAACTCTTCCTTTCCTTCTAATGTATCCAAATCAACTAATTTTGAATTTATTAATTTAATTTTCTCACTCTTTGCAAGATGATTTTGATAAATTTTCTTCAAATTAGATATTCTTTTTTGAAGAGTGGACTTATAAATTCCTTTTTTAAAGTCTTCTAGAGGCAAAGTATCAAAAAGAAATAAAGATGCATCAGTATTTTGAGTTGAATTTTTTCTGTGAATTTGTTTCATCAGTTCTTGAAAATTTTTGCTGATTATTTCTCCATCAAGAACTAGAGGTTTATTTAACTCTTTAAAATCTAAACATTTTAAAACTTCATTTTTAAGATGATCAAAATTATTTAATTCCTTGCCATTCCTACTAAAAATATCAATAGTTTGAGAGGGATATATGACAGTGATGGCTCTCACCCCATCCAACTTTATTTCTAAATATTTTTTTCCAGTTAACTTTTTTTTATGAAGTTCGCAATCTTGAGCTAGCTGACATGAAAAAACTGGAATTACAAAATCATGAAAATTATTTTTTTTTGCAACATTGTTTATAGTTTTTTCAGATAATCCACATCTTATATCTTTCTGAAGAATTCTTTTGAAAAAAAAATTCCATTCATCTTTTTTTGATTTCTGCATTAGATTTTGAATTTCATCTCTAGCAGCGTGACCAGTAAGCTCTCTTTTTAAAAGTTTATTAGCTAATTGTTTAAATTCAATCCATTCAATACCAGGGCCGTTGTTAAATGATTCAGGAACTTTTTTTACTCCAAATGTTAATAACCTATTGTAAGCAAGGCTTAACCCGTCAAAGAAAGAAACATTTTCTTTTTCCATTTCGTTTAATAGAACCTTTTCTTTAAAAAGTCTTGAGTTTGATGATTGCAGTTTTCGTATAATTTCAGTATTATTCATTTTCCAGCTTTTTAATGTTATAGTAATAGTTACAATATTTACATTTTTTTGAATTTTCTGGAGGTTTTTCGCTTTTCAGAGTTTTTAATATCTCGTAAATTGTCTGTTCAATCCAATCAAAATCTAAAATTTTCTCAAAAATATTTAGATTAAAATTACTTTTATTTTCCATCTGGTTAATGCTCGTGGGTGTATTAATAAAAACAAGTATTCCCGTAGATGACATTGATAATAATTTTTTAGAAAGCAAATAAGAATATAAAGATAATTGCCTCCAGTAACCAGGCCAAATGTTTTCATAACTCATATTATTTTTTTTGGAATTACTCTTAATGATGACACTATGATTTTTATTAGTAGACCTATCCCACCATATATCATCAATTATTCCATAAATTAACAAGTTAGTTGAATCATGAAGGAAAGAAATGCCTTTAAAAGAACTTTTCCATTCCTCCAGTCTATTATCACTAGCTGGCACAAGATTCTTATTTAGTTCTTTAACTTTGCTATGAACACTTTTTTCAACTCTACAGACATTCAACTCTTCTTTAAAATCTTCTACTATTCTATTACTTAAGACTAACGGAGTACCATGAGGTCTTTTTATTCCAAATTTTTGATCTAAAAAAAAACACCTTTTACATTCAAAAAATAAATCAATTTTAGTTCTTGATAATTTAAAAGGTTTAGAGGAATTACTTGAGTATAGTTTTTTCTTAAACATTAGAGAAATATACCTTATTTTTAAAAAAATTTTATAAGAATAAAAAAAATTGGAGAAAAAAATTAATCCTCTATTTAATATAAAATCAAATTGACTTTTCTTTTTTTTTTGAAATTATCAAACTATGCAACTCTTCTTTTTAATTTTTTTTTTTCTTCCAATAAGTGTATTTTCCAAACCACTTAACTTAATTTGTACCAACAACTACATTGATGTAAAAAGTTTAGATGTTAAAGATCTTTTTGTCGTGATAGATAAAAATAAAAGAAAAATTGAATTAGGTGGTCTTTCCTTTATTGTTAATGATTTCAAAGAAACTGATTCAAATATTTCTTGGAGTGCAAGTGATATAGAAATATATCCTGAAACTAATGGTGATGTCTCTGGAATAATAGGAAGATATTCTGGTCAACTTGTTGTAAATTTTGATAGGTACGACGATGGTAAAAGACAATCATTAGTATTTAATTGTAAAAAATTTGAGCCGTTAGAAAAAAAATTTTAATTTATAAACAGCCTTTTTTTATCAATAAATTTGATAAGTTCTTCTTCACACTCTTTCTTCTGACTTTTGTCTTCAAGTAATTTTTCATTTTTAAGTTTATTAAAAAGAAGAGAATCCTCTGGTCTAATATTTATCAGTTTATTAAAAAAATTTTTAGGCATTCTAAAATAGCCAGTTGTAACTGAATGTATTTTTTTGACTTGTATTTGACTGAATATATAACTAAAAAAATTTTTATAAATTAATTTATTCATTCTATAATTAATTAGTGGATCGAATCTAAGACCAATTTTCCATCCACGTTCTTGTAAAAAATTAATGGAATTGATTCTTTTTTTTAATGTTGGTGTTTTTTGTTCAAATTCTTTAATAATAACTTCAGGGTTGAGACTGTAAGCAACTATTACATTTTTTATTGGCTTAATATTCTTAAATACTTCAATATTAGTACTTTTTGTTCTTACTTCTAAATAGGCATTGTTAATTTTTTCAAAACTCATTAAAAATATCTTTAAAAAACTAGTTATCCTTTCTAATGCAAGGCTGTCACAATCATAACCTGAAAAAAAACAAATTTTATGACTCTTATTAAATGCTTTTTTTTTAATTTCATTTATAAAGTCATTAAAGTTAGTAAAAACTACAAAGTTAGCAGAATTAAACATTCCTTGAAGAAAACAATATTTACAATCATAAATACAATTGAGCATGTGAGAAAAATAATAGTTTTCTTTAAAACCAATTGTAAAATCTCTTGGAGTATTCATTACAAAATTCCTCCTTTTTTTTGCGAGGATTATATTTGGTTTCATCTTTTGTATTCTAAAGTTTTGATTTCTAGGGTTAAATATTTCTGAATAATTTTTACAGTAGATTAAATTTTTAAACTTAATTTTTTTTAAAATATCAAGAGTATATTTATCCTCTCTAGTATCTTTCTCGACATATACTGTTTCAAAGTTCATAGCTTTAATATTTTTTTTATTCTAAAAATATTATCTTTTGGACTTTTATTTGATTCAATTATTTTTTTTGAATAGTTACTATTATAATAGATTTTTAAAAGATTCCTTAATTGAACCCCCTCTGTAAAAGTGTACTTAAAATATTGAAGCTCTTTTTCAATTTTAATTTTGATCTTATTTTGTTTTTCAAATCTTGTTTCCCATAAATTTTTTATATCAGCTACGAAATCAATAATTTGATCAAAATTTCTTTCAAAAATTCTATCTATTTTTTTTGTATTCTTAAAATCAATTTTTTCATATTCATTATCCGAGATTATTTTAAGTGAATGTATTAATTCTTTCGTTGAAAATTTATTGGCACTAAAAAAAAAACCACTTGATTCCATGTCTGACATAGAAGCATCATAGTTAAAGTTTGGTTTTGGATAACATGTGCAGCTTAATTTTTTAATTTCATAATTTTTAATAAAAAAAGGATACATAGATTTTTGAGTTTCATAATCAAAAATTTTATCTACTAGTGCTAATGTACCAATTTTTTCTTTTTTGTGCCCTGCCAATCCAATATTTATCCATATATTGTTGAAACAGCTCCTAAATTTATAGAAAGTATGTGCGACACCTAATGCAGAATTAACTTTTCCAAGACCTGTAATTGTTAATGAGAAATTATCATGAAAAAATAGATCAAAGCCTGGGGTAGAGTTAACTTTTTTAAGTTTTAATTTTTTTATTAATAAGTTGCTTTCCGGTGAGGTTGCAATAATAAAATGAATCATTTATGGCTTAATAAACTTTAAAGTCATCCTATCGCTCTCACCGATCAGAAGAAATTTTTTTTTGTCCCTATCCCCAAGGATTAGTCTTGGAGGTAACGTCCAAACCCCTTTATCATAATCTTTTGTGTCTTTTAAATTAGCATTTACTTCTGATTTGCTAATAAATTTAAATCCCTGTTTTTCAATAAATTTAATTAAATATGACTGTTTTACATATCCATTCTTAAAATCAGCTTTTAAACTTTCATCTGCTCTATGTTGAACAACACCTAAAATTGCTCCTCTTTTCATTACTTCATAGATTGATTTGTACACATTTTCTGCAGTATCAGAACTTAGCCAATTATGAGTGTTCCTAAAGGTTAGAACCATGTCAAAATCTTTAATTTTTGAATCAAGAATATTTTTTTCATTAAAGTGTATTGATTTAATTTCCCCAAAATTTTCAATATTCTTATTGAAGTATTTTTCAAATTTTTTTTGATTTTTTTCAATAACTTTTATGGGTGGTTTTTTATATTTAGTAACATAGTAACCTTTACTTTTTCTAAGGTAAAATGAAAGAATTTCTGAGTACCAGCCGTTACCTGGCGAAACCTCAAGAATCTTCATTTTTTCATTAATTCCAAAAAAAGTTAGAGTTTCGTATGGATTTCTGTAACTATCTCTTTTTGTATTTTCAATTTTTCTATTTTGATTTTGTACTGCACTTTCTAACAAATCATTTGAGTAAGATTTAAATGAAATTAAAAGGACGATAAAAAAGATTGATTTAATTATAAACTTCATTACGAAACACTATCAATCATATCATCTATTGAAAAATTTTTATTCACAACATCGTTTAAAAGACCGAGTTCTGACTCATTTGTTATGTCCCATCCTACCGGTGCTTTATTTGTTAATCCAGATCTACATGAAAATGTAAATACTTTGAAATCTTTTAAAGCTTTTTCAGGGTCAATCTCTATACGAGATTTTGCCTTATAGGCATCTTTTTTAAATATACCCTTTTCATTTGGATTTATGTCAGTAACAATATGATACATATAATGATTCAAAAACATGAATGGATCTTTACTCTTCAACTCCCCTAAAAATTGTAAGAAGAGATTCACACCTAGCTCTATTGATTCTTGATTCAAATCATCATACATTTCTGCAAAGAAATTTGTATATTTTTTTTGTGTTACAAAAATTCCAATATCTCTAACAACATAATCATACACTGTTATTGAAACTACAATCTTGTAAAGCCAAAGAGGGCAAAATTTTTTCCATTCTTTATTCATTCTAAATTTTTTTTATAAAGTTTTGAGCATATGATTTTTTAATAATTTTTCTTTTTAAAGGTTCTATAACTTTATAATTATAATTATTTATTTGAGCAAATCTTTTTGCTTCATCAAGTGTTTCAAAAAATAACTCAATTTTTTTTTCTGGATTAGTTGTTCCATCCCACCCAAATTTTGGGCTTCTATATGACTCGTTAACACTAGAATTAGTTAAACACCATTTCTTTGTGTTTAGAAGACCAGATTGCATGGATGATTTTGCTGGCTTATAAATAATAAAACTATTTTTCATAATTTTTAAAAGCTTTCTCTAAGTCATTAATTAAATCACTAGAAGACTCCAAACCTACGTGAATTCTAAACCAATATTCTTTTTTTTTCGACAATTTTTTTGATGGTTTAAGATTATTTATTGGAATAATGAGACTTTCATATCCTCCCCAGCTAAATCCAATTTTAAATAGGTTTAGTTTGTCAATAAACATATTTATATCTTTTTTTCTTTCAAGTGAAAAAGTAATTAAACCATTACTTTGTTTATGATACTTTTTCCATAGTTCATGAAATTTATTATTTTGATCCGGAAGATAAAGAATTTTTTTTACAATTCTTTTAGTTTTTAAATAATTATAGATTTTGTTAGCGTTGATGATATGCTTTTCAATTCTTAGTTTTAAAGTTTTTAATCCTTTAGCAGCATGGAAACAACTTTCAGATGATACATAATCACCTAACCTTACGGATGTAGTTTTGATAGTTTTTGCAAATTGAGTAGAATTTAACACTATTAACCCTAAAAAATTATCTGAGTGCCCTGAAAAATATTTTGTTAAAGATTCAATTACAATATCAACCCCAAATTCTAATGGATTACAACCTAAAAATGTAGACCATGTATTATCCATAATTGTTATAATTTTTTTTTTTTTGCAAAGTTTAACAATCTCTTCAATATCTAAAACTTCATAATTTAGTGATCCTGGTGACTCAATATAAAGAATCTTTGTTTTATTATTAATTAACTTATAAATATTTTTTAAATTATTTGAAAAAAAGCGTGACCTAACTCCAAATTTCTTTAATTCATTAGTTGCGAAATTATAAACAGGTTCATAACAGTTTTCAGAAATTAAAATTTCATCATCTTTTTTTAATAAAGCTAGAAATGTAATTGTGATTGCTGAGAGCCCTGAGCTGGTTAGTATTGCATTTTTTGTCTGATAGAGTTTTGAACCAAGTTCTCTAAATCTTCTTGTTGTATATGTACTAATTCTTCCGTAATAAGGAACATTAAATCTGTCCTTCTTGGCACTAAGAAATGATTTATAGTTTTTAAAAACTAAAGTTGAATTCTTATATATTGGGTCACTGATCGAACCGTATTGACTTTTTGGATCAACACCAACATGAATTGTTTTTGTTCTTATTTTTTTCCCCATTGCGCCCAGGATCCATCATATAATTTTAGATTTTGTACACCAAGTAAATAAAGTCCAAATATTACATTACATGCAGTTACACCAGAACCACAAGTGCAGATAATTTCATTAATTAAAGAAAAATTAACTTCCTTTTCAAATTTTTTTCTAAGAATTGATTTACTTAAAAATTTACCTTTTTTATCAACTAAACTAGTGAAAGGAATATTTACACTCCCAGGTATATTACCTTTTTTTAAATTTTTTCTTGGTTCTTCCTCTAAACCAAGAAATCTTTTTTTTGGTCTAGCATCTATTATTAAAGTTTTATTATTATTAATTATTTTTTTAATATATTCTTGATTAACAACCATCATTTTTTTCTCTTTAAGTTCTATTTTCTTTTTTAAAAAAGTTGTTTTTTTTTGATTACTAATTGCAAGGTTATTTTGCTTCCAGTATTTTATGCCCCCATTGAGAATTTTTACATTTCTAAAACCGTAATAAGAAAATGTAAACCATACCCTTGAAGAACAAAAAAAACCGACCTGATCATATATTACAATATCATTATCCAGAGTAATTCCATTATTTTTTAAAAAACTTATAAATTTTTCTTTTTTGGGAAGCATATGGGGGATAGGGTTGTTCAAATCAGAATTTTTTTCTATATCAAAATAAATTGCACTAGGTATATGCCCTTTTTTATACTCATCCCTTCCTTTTTGAAAATCATTTATGTACCACCTACAATCAATTATTTTTAATTGATTATTATTAAGGATTTTATTTAGTTTAAAAGGACTTATAATATCTTTATCAAATTCCTTCATAGCCATTCAGGTATTGGAAGATTTGCTTTTTTTAGAAAAACCTTATTAAATATTTTGCTTTCATATTTAGTTCCATAATCACATAATATTGTTACTATATTTTTATTTTTTCCTAATTTTTTACCTAATTTTATTGCCCCCATTATATTTATGCCTGATGATCCACCAAGAATTAGTCCCTCAGACTTAATCATTTTAAAAACTAAATTAAGCGCATCCTCATCAGAAATTTGAAAAAATTCATCAATTAATATATTCTCTAGATTTTTCGTTATTCTTCCCTGACCAATTCCTTCTGTAATTGAGGATCCTTTAGATTCTAATTTTCCATTTTTAAAAAAATTAAACATTGCAGAACCAAATGGATCAGCAAGCCCAATAATTATTTTTTTATTCCTCTCTTTTAAATATTCACTCATTCCTGCTAGAGTCCCCCCTGTACCAACAGAGCATATGAAAGCATCAATTCTACCATCTAATTGTGACCAAATTTCAGGTCCTGTAGATAAGTAATGAGATTTTTTATTAGATAGGTTATCAAATTGGTTAGCCCATAAAACACCACAAGGATTTTTAATTTTCTTTGATAAAGTTTCAGAGTAGCGAACATAATTTCCTGGGTTTTTATAGGGAACAGCCTCAACTAAATGAAGTTTAGCACCACAAAGTTTCAGCATTTTTTTTTTTTCATTACTTTGAGTTTTAGGCATTACGATTATTGATTTCATATCCAATGAATTACCCACTAGACTAAGACCTATTCCTGTATTTCCTGCAGTTCCTTCAACTATTGTTGCACCTTTTTCTATTATTTTTGTCTCAAGTGCGTCTAGAATTATCTGTTTAGCTGGTCTGTCTTTAACAGATCCACCTGGATTTAAAAACTCACATTTACCATATATATTGCAACCGGAAATTTCAGATGCTAGTTTTAATTTGATTAGAGGTGTATTGCCAATAGTTTCGGCAAAATTATTTTTAGTTTCTTTTAACATTTATAACTTTAGTACTTCAGTTGATTAACAAAAAATTTAAACGTTTTATTGTAATCTAATAAATTGATAATGATATATTAGTAATTATTTT
>MDTG01275869.1_pt1 | contig 11753 bp, 11 predicted proteins | sample 811421 | NCBI WGS metagenome assembly MDTG01 (sample SAMN05326645, study PRJNA326480) | marine metagenome | isolation source: seawater | place: Pacific Ocean: South East | collected 2011 | reverse complement strand
GCGATTGAAGGCATGGCCAGATGATGCTTTACGTGAATTTCCAAATCTCAGAGAATTAAATCTCACCAGCAATAAGATTGATTCGCTACCAACGGATATTTCGTACCTCGAAAAGTTGGAGATTTTAATCATGACCAATAATAAACTCGACTCCTTGCCAAAGTCGATTGGTCAGCTTACCAACTTGCGGCTATTGCATCTAGGCAATAATGAAATTTATCATGTGAGTCCAGCGTTGGCTGATTTGGAATACTTAGAGGAAATTGAGCTTTGGAGCAATAATATCTATTATATGCCAGAAGAGATGTCGAAGCTTGGGGGTTTAAAAGTGCTTGATCTTCGAAACATTCAACTAAATAAAGACCACCAGGCGGATATCAAGTCTTTGTTTGATAAAGAGAAGGTTCGCATGAAGTTTAGCCAACCGTGCAACTGTAGTTGAGTGGGTGACACGAGCATTAGATTGATTAACTTTACCTCATGAAGTGCGTTCAGAAATTTACTAAACTAGTTTCTGCAAGTTTGCTGCTGTTGTTCCTGGCTGGAGCATGTGCCTCGTCTTCTGGTTATCATAAGAGACCACCCTCAGGAGGTAAGTTTAAATGCAAATAAGCATCTAGTCTATGATTTCATAATCAATGATAATGTCATTGAAAGGCCAGTCGCTGCCGTCTCTGCGAACCATAGAAATTTTTTCTACCACGTCCATTCCGATGATTACTCTGCCAAATACGGTATGCTTGCCATCAAGGTGGGGAGCTCCACCTTTTTTAATATAAACAGATCGGTGGTCATCAGATATATCCATGTTGTATTCTTTAGCCGTCGCATCCAGCAGATCTGCTGAAAAAGTCTTTCCAATAACGATGTACCAATCGTATTGAGAGGAGTTGTTTTCAGGGTTGTTTTGGTAATTAATCGCTGCAGCAAGCGCGCCTCGTTGATGAAAGTTATGGGGTTTTACTTCGTTTGGTGTATTATAGGAGTCAACTTTCTTTCTCCTTTCCTTGGTTTTATCGTGATCTGAATTCCCACCTTGAATCACAAAATCTGGTACAACACGGTAGAATACGGTCCGCTCATATAAGCCGCGCTTAATGTGATGAATGAAGTTAGCGCGGTGCAACGGTGTGTCTTCAAAAAGTTCCAATTCGATGTTTCCAAAACTGGTTTTAAGCATCACGTGTGTTTCAGGATTTGCCTTTCCATATTCGGTTAAGTATTCTTTGATTTCATCACGTTTGGGCCACCGCTCTTTTAGTTTTTCAGGGGTTGGTTTTTCAACCTGCTCGATTTTTGGTTTTTGCTTGGCTACCTCTGAATTTTTGCTTGGCTCACTTGCGCTATTGCATGCGGCAGAGAGTAAGACAAGAATAATAGCAGTTAACCAATACACCTTTGACATAGCTTTTACCTTTGCTGCAATGTTCGGAAAGATTGCGCAGTTATTTAAAAGTAAAGAACCCCTCAAGGAACCGTTGGATCTTGGCTTACTTGGTACCGATATTCATTCACACTTCATTCCAGGCATAGATGATGGTTCTAAAGACATGGCCATGTCTTTAGAATTACTAAATGGAATGGCGAGTTACGGATATAAGAAGGTAATTACCACGCCACATGTGATGAGTGATATGTATAAAAACACGCCTGAAATTATTAATGAGGGGTGCAACAAATTGCGTAAGGCAATCGAAGCTGCTGATCTAGACATGAAAGTAGAGTGTGCCGCAGAATACTATCTGGATATGGACTTTGGTGACAAAGTGAATCGCAAAGAGTTGCTGACGTTTGGTGATAAGTACGTGTTATTTGAATTGCCATTTACGATGGAGTCACCCAACATGGGCGAGGTAATTTTCGAAATGCAACTGAGTGGTTTCAAACCTGTGTTAGCGCATCCAGAGCGATATGGTTATTGGTTTAATGATTTTGAGAAGTATGAGCAGCTTGATGCCAAAGGTGTGTTACTTCAACTAAACATTAATTCACTCATTGGACACTACGGCCCTGAAGTAAAAAAGATAGCCGAGCGACTGATAGACAATGAGCTCATCTCATTATTGGGTTCTGATTGTCATCATATGGGGCATATTGAAGGAATTGACCATGCACGCAGGCTTCCATACCTACATAAGCTTGTGAATTCTGGAAAGCTGATGAATAAGAGTCTCTAATCGATTCTAACTGGGCTTTGGGATCGCCTTCATGGTTTTCTTACGGTGAATCTTTCCGTTTTCAGTCTCAATAAATTCATCCATATAACAGATTTTTTTTGGAGCCTCATATTTGCTTAGTTCAGTACGCATATCACTGAGTAACTCTGCCTCATCTGCTTCGCTAAATGGCTGTGACTCCAACACAAGAACCACACGTTCCCCTAGGTCTTCATCTTTCAATCCTGCAATAAAGTAGCGGGTATTAAATAATGGTTTGATAATCTTTTCCAATACTTCAGGAATGATTTTAACTCCACCGCTATTTATCATATTATCAGCTCTACCGAGCCAATGGAAAGAATTCTTGTCAACCATATGAACGATATCATTGGTAACAGTTGGATTGGTAGGTAAGGCCTCCGAATGAATGATCAAACATCCACGTTCATCCTGTTCGATCGTGATTTCATCCAGCACTCTAAACGGTTGTCGCTCTTTTTGGCCAGTAATTCTTCTAAGCGCCACATGAGATATGGTTTCCGTCATCCCAAAAGATTCATAGATCACATTGGGCCAATCCTTAAGCTTCGCCTCTAATGCATTGTCAACATGGCCGCCACCAATGATAATTTTTTGAACGTTTTGCCATCTCTTTGTGGCTTCTGTATCTTTAGAAATCGCGCTCATTTGATAAGGAACAACGGCTGCAAAACATATATCTAAACTTTCTGGTAATTGAGGCTTGGAAGTATTTTCAGTGATGTGAAGATCTAAACCGCCAATAATGGATCGTGCAATCATCATTTTACCTCCAATAAATCGATTAGGCAAGCAAAGCAGAGCACTGTCATCCTCCTTGAGTTCAAGCGTCTGAAGTGTTCGCTCAGCACTTGCTAAAATTTGCTCTTTTTGAATCTTGATATTCTTTGGGCGTCCAGTGCTGCCTGAAGTGCGCGCTGGTATCCACTCCTTTGTATTGCTCCAATCAACCACAAACTCTAAAATTTCTTCTAAGTTGCCAATCCCATATCCCTCTTGTAGCTGCTGCTGGGCATATGCCCGCCAGCCTTGAAGCGAGCGCTTCTTTCCATTTAAACTTAAGGACTTAAAATCACGCCAATCGCTCATAAATTCAATGGTTTTAAATTCCATATATGGTCTGGATTCATTTTCAGAAATTGGCGATGAATATAAAGAGGACTATCGATATTGTTTGTGAATAATCCTCCTGTGCCCAGTCCTTGCGGCATGTGTACTTTTTTTGAATACGCATATTGTGCGATTGCATTAAGTCCAACATTACTTTCTAAGGCTGATGTAATCCACCAGCCAATGCTTCTTTCTTCGGCAAGTGCTATCCATTCATCAGAAGACTCAAATCCACCAACCAAACTCGGCTTAAGAATGATGTATTGTGGTTTTATTGTGTCAAGGCAGCGATTCTTTTCAATTTGATTTTTGATTCCAATGAGTTCTTCATCCAATGCAATATTAATTGGAGTGTCTTTGCAGAGCTTTGCCAGTTCCGACCACTGTTTTGGCGCTATAGGTTGCTCAATGGAATGAATTTGAAATTCAGCCAAGCGGTTTAATTTATCCATGGCGGTTTCGGGCTTAAATGCGCCATTGGCATCAACCCGAATTTCGAGTTCATCTTCATTGAATTCCTTTCTGATCCAAGACAAAATCTTGATCTCTTGTTCAAAATTGATGGCTCCGATTTTAAGCTTTAAGCATCGAAAACCATCCAAAACTTTCTGTTTGATCTGTTCTAACATGTAGGCTGCCTCACCCATCCAGATCAGACCATTGATCAATATCTGATCTTCTCCTGTTGTAAAAGGATTGTTCTCAAAAATCTTTGCTCCTTTCGAGCTAATGTCGAGCTCTATTGACTCACGTGCGAAATTGATTGCAGGATAATTTGTAGTATTAATTTCACGGTTGTGGGCTAACGCATCACAAAGTTGATCTAGCATTGGTTCAATGTCGTTTACCACATCTGGGCTTAACCCTTCGATTATGCTCACCTCGCCCAGTGCTGGGTATTTCCAATCCTGCTTTTCTGCGATAAGGAACCAGGAATCTTTGGTTTTAAGTATCCCACGTGAGGTTCCACTTGGGCGCTTAAAATTTAATTGATGTTTTATCCAGCGATACCTCACTTCATTAAATGGGTCGCGATTAATCTCCTTCGACAAACACACCCATATTACCGTATTTTTCGATGCGGTTTTTAATCCGAACCTCTGGCTTTATACGCTTCAGAGAATCGTATTGAGTAATGATTTCCTCCTTCACATTCTCAAAAGCTTCGAGAGGGTTGCAATGAGCTCCTCCTAAAGGTTCAGGAATAATTCCATCGATCAGCCCATTCTTCAACATATCGTCAGCCGTAAGCTTTAACGCCTCTGCGGCTTGCTCTTTGAAGTCCCAACTTCTCCATAAAATGGAAGAGCACGACTCTGGTGAAATTACTGAGTACCATGTATACTGCATCATTAACACTTTATCTGCTACACCAATTCCAAGCGCACCGCCAGATGCTCCTTCGCCAATAATTACCGCAATCACGGGTACTTTAAGGTTAAACATCTCGTAGATGTTTCGGGCAATAGCTTCTCCCTGACCTCGCTCCTCGGCTTCCCAACCAGGAAAAGCACCAGGAGTGTCAATGAAACAAATAATTGGTTTGTTGAATTTTTCTGCCATTCGCATCAATCGCAGTGCTTTGCGATAACCTTCGGGGTTGGCCATGCCGAAATTTCGGTACTGGCGCATTTTAGTATTCACCCCTTTTTGTTGGCCTATGAACATGAATGACTTTCCATCGATGCTGCCTATTCCACCAACCATGGCCTTGTCATCTCGGACCCCTCTGTCGCCATGCAATTCTATGAAGTCTCCTCCTGTGATAGCTTCAATATATGCAAGCGTATATGGGCGTTCGGGGTGCCTACTAACCTGCACTTTTTGCCAAGGTGTAAGGTTTTTGTATATCTTCTTTCTAGTGGCGATGAGCTTGCTCTCAAGCTCTTTAATGGTTTCGGATGACTTGAGTTTGCTCTTTTCCTTAACCTGCTTTAGGTTATCGAGTTGCTCTTCAAACTCTTCTATCGGTTTTTCAAAATCCAGGTATACAGCCATAAGATGCAGATTAATTGAGCGGTCAAAAGTAAAAATGATAATAAGAGATTAAATACAATTAAACGTAGAGAGATCTTGATAGATCGAGTTGACTATAAAGTTTGATGCACTCATGCGCTTCTTTCACATCATGAACTCTTAATATGTTGGCACCATTTTGAAGTGCAACCATATTCAGTGCGGTAGTTCCATTCAGTGCTTCAGAAGGTTTGGTTTCGAGCACCTTGTTGATCATGCTTTTTCTGCTTAATCCGGCTAAAATTGGGTGCCCCAACATTTTGAAATTTGATAGTTGATCTAAAATCTCATAATTGTGATTAAGTGTTTTTCCAAAACCAAAACCCGGATCAATGATTACATCAAGAATACCATGCTCCTTGATTATTGTAAGGCGATCGAGGAAATAATCGAGTATATCGGTAATTATAGCATCGTACGTTGGATTGTCCTGCATCGATTGTGGTGTTCCTTGCATGTGCATCATGATGTATGGTACTCCTAATTTTCCCATGGTTGGGATCATTTGTGGATCTTGGTGGCCAGCGCTGATATCGTTGATGATGGAGGCGCCATGTTCAATTGCGGCTTTTGCTACACCGCTTCGATAGGTATCGGCAGAGATGATTGCCTCAGGAAATGCTTTATGCACACTTTCTATGGCAGGAAGCAATCGGTTATATTCTTCGCCTTCTGAGATTTCCTCAGACTTTGGACGACTGCTCATGGCTCCGATATCTATTAAGGTGGCACCATTATTGAGTTGTTGTTCTGCGCGCGCCAATAGATCGGCATCGGATTTGAGCGTACCGCCATCATAGAAGGAGTCGGGCGTCACGTTAATGATGCCCATCACTTTGGGGAAGGATAAATTGATCAATTTGCCTCGACAATTAATAGTCTGTTTCACGGGTAAAACTTTACTTTGCGCATCCTCCATAAGTCGCGAATATAGATGCAACAAACCCTTGAACAATACGATAGCGCCCTTGCAAAATGTCGTGATATTTTTTCGAAGAAAACGAAAGACTATGGCACCGCCTGGCGTATTCTTAGACCAAAGTCGCTCACCGATCAGATATTTATCAAAGCTCAGCGCATACGCAACATCGAAGAAACAGGCGAAAACAAGGTGGGGGAGGATATCACGAGTGAGTATATCGGTATAGTCAACTACTGCATCATGGCTCAGTTGCAGCTAGAAATGGGAGCAACCGATGGTAGGGAGCTGGCATATGATGAAGCCATAAAACTTTATGACGCGAAAGCTGCTCTTGCCCGTAATTTGATGATGAATAAGAATACTGATTATGGTGAAGCATGGCGAGATATGCGTGTGAGTTCGCTCACCGATTTGATTTTAATGAAGATTCTTCGCACTCGGCAAATTGAAGACAATGATGGTCAAACCATCATTTCAGAAGGCTTGGATGCTAACTACCTTGACATGATGAATTACGCATTATTCGCCCTTATTAGCTCTAGCTAGATAACTATGGAGAATCTGGTTTTCAGGCCATGCTGATGACACATCAAATGAACTATTTGATGTTGAACAAATAGTAAACTTGAAAATTCATCCAAAGTAGCTCACGTCTAATTGCGGGCCGAACTCCAAACTCCAAGACTTGGCATGTTGCTAACAAAACAGGACTTTATGAGAAATCTGTATTGGATGTATTTGATAAATATATGGAGGTAATGCTGCAGATTTCAACCATCACAAAAGATCTCCTTTCGGTTGTAAAAGGGTGCGGTTTCTTGTACCCTTTTTTTTATAGTTTTAAATCATTGCTGTTCAGGCGGTTAGATTGGTGTACTAACTTATTTTAGTCTAGTGATTTACCAACAATCAAATAAGGTCACCACTGCTATATTCTTGTGCCTATTCCCCTAACTATTAGCAGCAAAAACGTAGTTAAATTTCAAGACATTATCCTCAATGGCTAGATCACTATCCTTTGGAATTTGTCGTGTGATTTTATTTAGATTAGCGTGGTAAACACCGAGCAAGTTTTGGATTCGAACATTGAATTTTTGGCCATATACGCCATCTTATTCGGGTCCGAAAGAGCTTTTAGTTGAGCGATAATTGCCGCAGGTGTATTAAATGTTTTCAAGAATATTTAGATTGAGTAGAGTTCCACACGTTAATCGACTGTTAATGCCTCTGTCAAGGGAACTGACAACACTATTTTTGCTGTTAAATAAAAATTATACGTATGCTAACGCGCATTTCCCGTTTACTCGTAGGTGCCCTTTTCATAGTAAGTGGACTCATTAAAGCCAACGATCCTATCGGATTTTCATACAAGCTCAACGATTATTTCGCTCCTGGAGTTTTCGATATACCTTGGCTTGATCCGTTTGCCTTAGAATTAGCGGTCATTGCCTGTGTGGCAGAAATAGTTTTAGGAATTGCCATACTATTTGGCGCACGAATGAAACTGGCGTCATGGTCATTGCTCATTCTTATGATTTTCTTTACTTTTTTAACAGGCTATACAGCAGTGGCTAACTGGTTGTTTGACAATCACCAATCTGGCTTGACTCAGACCATAGAGGGAATATTTGGCTTTGTAATTCGCGAAGACTATAGCTACATGAAGGACTGCGGATGCTTTGGTGACGCAATTAAACTCAACCCTTGGGAGTCGTTTTTAAAGGATTTGATTCTTATGGTATTCACGGTGGTTATCTTTAAGGAACGCGATTCTATTGAAATGGGTGATCTCAAATCAGATTTGATCAATTTTGGTATTGCTATGTCGCTCATTGCCGGGTTCTCACTCGGTGGAGTTGGCTGGGCTTTCCCAATTTGGTTTTCATTCGTTTCGTTTGCATTGTTACTGGGTATCAAGCAAGCCATGACCGCTGAATATAAAGATTGGATCATGGCCGCAGCTGCTACGGTTATTACTACATGGTTTTGTATTCATTGCATAAACCATCTTCCAATAAAGGACTTCAGACCATATAAAGTGGGCAATAACATCAGCGAGCTCAAAGAATGTCCACCTGATGCACCACAAGATGTATATGAGGACACTTGGTATTATCTTATAAATGGTGAAGTAGGAGAGTACACCACCGAGCAAGCACCGTGGAATATTGAAGGTGCTGAATTTGTAGATCGGGAAACAAAATTGATTTCAAAAGGCTGTGAGCCGCCCATCCACGACTTTATACTTGAAGATGTTGATGGGATGGATTGGACAGAGGACATACTGGCCGAAAAGTATATGCTTCTTGTGGTGAGCTATGATTTGGTCAAGGCTGATTACGATGTGCAATCAAAACTCAATCAACTCTATGATGACGTCAACAATGACGGTGGGCCATACATGTATGGCTTGGCAGCCAATACCTTTGATCAGGTTGATGAGTTTAAGCATGAACATCAAGTAATGTATGATTACCTTACTGCTGACGGTACCATGCTGAAGACCATAATACGCGCCAACCCAGGTGTGGTTTTGCTCAGCGCAGGTACAGTTCTAGCTAAATGGCATTACAATGATGTGCCAACTTATAGTGAAATAAAAACGGATCACCTTAACTAGGTATTTTTGTGTGATGCGCAAAACACTAATTGCCGGCAATTGGAAGATGAATCTGGATTGGAACGAAGCCTTGACTTTGTTTGCCAATCTTGTTAAGCTTGAAACTGAGAACGACATTAATGTGGAAGTAGCTGTTTTTCCTCCGGCTACATACCTGCGCCATTTTTATGAGCTCAAGAAGAATCGTAATTCTGGATTAGGTATTGGCGCACAAGATTGCTCCGTGCACGAATCTGGAGCTTACACAGGAGAAAATGCTGCATCCATGATCGCTAGTGTTGGTGCTCAGTATGTATTGGTCGGTCATTCAGAGCGAAGAGAATACCACAATGAATCTAATCATAGCCTATACGATAAGGTCATACAAGCCTTGAAGTATGATTTAACACCTGTGTTTTGCTGTGGTGAGAAATTGGCAGATCGAGAAAACGAAAATCAGATATTTGTAATTGAAAATCAGCTCGACTCTACGATATTTAGTCTTTCAGAAGAAGACTTTAGTAAGGTGATTATTGCCTATGAACCAGTATGGGCCATAGGTTCAGGAAAGACAGCTAGCCCAGAGCAAGCACAAGAAATGCACTCGTTTATTCGAGGATTAGTGCAGAACCGATATGGTCATGATGTCGCAGAGAATTGCCGCATTTTATACGGTGGCAGCATGAAACCAAGCAATGCCACAAAGTTATTATCTCAGCCCGATGTAGATGGAGGTCTTATCGGTGGCGCTTCATTGAGCATTAACGACTTTGCTCAAATTATTGATAGCGCTATTTGATAGGCCACCAACACCCCCTTGATCTAAACCTATTTTTTCTTGCTACTTGAAGTGCTTGATGGTCTTTCAGACGGTCTGCTAATGCTATCACGCATTTCGGTGTCGGCTTGTATGTTGCGCAATTTGTAGTAGTCCATTACACCTAAGTTTCCACTACGGAACGCTTCGGCCATTGCCATTGGAATTTCGGCTTCAGCTTCAATCACTTTGGCTCGCGCTTCTTGAGCTTTGGCTTTCATTTCTTGCTCGTTAGCCACGGCCATGGCTCTGCGCTCTTCTGCTTTTGCCTGAGCAATATTCTTATCCGCTTCAGCTTGATCAATTTGAAGTTCTGCTCCTATATTTTTACCAATATCCACATCGGCGATATCAATGGAAAGGATTTCAAAGGCAGTTCCCGAATCTAGTCCTCTGGTCAAAACCACTTTTGAAATAGAGTCTGGATTTTCTAGAACTGATTTATGGCTTTCGGCTGAGCCAATGCTCGTAACTATACCTTCACCTACACGAGCTAAAATGGTGTCTTCACCAGCTCCACCAACCAATTGTTTAATGTTGGCCCGAACTGTAACACGTGCTTTGGCAATGAGCTGTATTCCGTCTTTGGCAACCGCAGTAACTGGTGGGGTATCAATCACTTTTGGATTTACAGACATTGTCACCGCTTCAAATACGTTTCGACCAGCAAGATCTATAGCTGTTGCCATGTTAAAGTCTAAGGGAATATTGGCCTTGTCTGCAGAGATTAGCGCATTCACTACGTTTTGTATGTGTCCACCCGCAAGAAAATGTGCTTCGAGTAAGTCGCTACTAATATTTATTCCAGCTTTTTTAGCGGAAATCATCGCGTTTACGATTATCGCTGGCGGAACCCTTCTCCAACGCATAAATATCAATTGTAGGAGCGCGACACGAGTACCGGTTAAAACAGCCTGAAACCAAAGCCCTACTGGGATGAAATAAAATAAAAACCAGAGCCCTACAATCGAGACAATGACCACTACAACTAACAATCCAATTCCTGATAACATATGCTTTGATTTAAACCGGTTTTACGGTGACTTTGTTTCGTTCAATGTTAGTGATTTCGATGGGAGTATTGACATCGATAAAATCTCCAATCGAACTTGCTTCAAATTTTTGGTCGTTCACGCGAATGTTGCCAATTGGATTTAGTCTGGAAATGGTGTTGCCTTTGTCTCCAATTTTCAGCGTGTTTGTTGGATATATTAACTGAGCTTTTATTTCAGAGTTTACACTTACCCGTGACCATGTTTTTGTACGAAAGGCCAATAGGATCAAACCAATCGATACGACAACTGATGCCGCTAAAGTATAATGACCAGATGTGGTGTCAATTTGATAGGCGATATTGATGCTGGCTACAAGAAATATGAGCCCTGCAATACCGGGAATGCCTACTCCTGGAACCAAGAAAATCTCAATTAGCATCAACGCGATGGCTACCAAAAGAAGGAGTATCGCAACAGTTAAGGTCATTTGGCTTTGTAATACTTTAATGCTTGCGGCATGAAATCGTTCAAATCCTTGAAGCGTGTTTCGTCATGAGGATGTGTGCTTAAAAACTCAGGTGGCTTTGTGCCGACATTGGCAGACATACGCTTCCAAAAGTCTGGCGCTTCACGCGGATCATAACCCGCTAAGGCCATACATACGAGCCCAAGTTTATCAGACTCCGTTTCGTGCATACGTGAGTATTTCAACATTCCAAGCTGACCTCCTAAACCATACGCCTGCTGGAATATATTTTGTGTCGACTGTGGTTTGTCTGACAACGCCACCCCTAGAGCGATTCCGCCTCCTTGCAGTGCGAGGCCTTGACTCATGCGTTCGTTGCCATGTCTGGCTATGGCATGGGCTATTTCATGACCCATAACTACTGCTAATCCTGCTTCATCTTTAGTGATGGGCAAAATGCCGGTGTAAAATACAACCTTGCCGCCAGGCATGCACCACGCATTAACTGTGTAGTCCTCGACAAGATTAAATTCCCAGTTGAAATCCTTTACGCGCTTACCTTGGCCATGCCTTTTGAGATATGACTCAGCAGCAGCAGCAATCTTATTGCCTACACGCTTTACCATCTGT
>MDTG01281486.1_pt1 | contig 11754 bp, 10 predicted proteins | sample 811421 | NCBI WGS metagenome assembly MDTG01 (sample SAMN05326645, study PRJNA326480) | marine metagenome | isolation source: seawater | place: Pacific Ocean: South East | collected 2011 | reverse complement strand
TAGAGGAACTGATTTTGCTGCTCCAAGTGGAACTCCTATCATGGCCTCTGGTTCGGGAACAGTTACAAGAGCAAGATGGTGTGGAGGTGGTGGAAATTGTGTTAAAATAAAACATAACAGTACTTATCAAACTATTTATGCTCACATGAAAAGTTTTGCTAGGGGAATTAAAGAAGGAAAAAAAGTTAAACAAGGACAAATTATTGGATATGTTGGTTCTACTGGTTTGTCTACTGGACCTCACCTTCATTATGAAGTTATTGTTAATGGAAAAAAAGTTAATTCTCAAAGATTAAAATTACCTTCAAGCAAAATTCTAAATAAAGAAGCTAAAAAATCTTTTGAGATCGAAAGGATTAAAATAGATTTAAGATTATCTGAATTTAGAGAGCGGTAGATTCAATTATACTTTTGGTATTTGAGATTTATTTTGTATAGCTTCTGTTTTTTCATTCAAGCTAGAAGTGTCTGAACTCAGTGACTCTTCTTTTGATACTTCTTTAATGAAAGAATTTGATTTTACCTTATTGTTAAGTTCTGACAATCTTCTAGAATAATGATCTGCATGTTGTAGATAATTTTCAACTAAAACTGGATCACCAAAGCTTTGGGCATCTTTTGCTAATTGCTGATATTTCTGTATTGTTTTTTCAACATTAAAAGGGTTTGACATTGAACCGTTTCTTGAAAAGCTATTTCCATTATTTCCTTGAAAATGACTATTGTTATTTGATCTTTGACTGTTACTCCTACTTCTGTAATTACTTTTATTTTGTCTCGGTCTAAAAGGTCTTCTTTTTTGATTGTTCATAATTTTATATTATTTTTTAAAATAAATTCTTCTAATGGTTTAAAACTGTTAAAATACATCTAATATTATTTTGATAGTCTTTTATTAAATATTTCTCTTTAAAGCCGTTTAATTTCAAAATCTGCGAAACTTTTTTAAATTGTCCATAACCAATTTCTAGAGCTAAAATACCTTTTCTCTTTAAGATATTTTTCGATTTGTAGATAACTTTTTTAATTACGTCAAGCCCATCATTTCCTCCATCAAGGGCTATTCTAGGCTCATATTTGCGAACATCTTCAGATAAATTTTTAATCTGGTTGCTATTAATGTATGGAGGATTTGAAACTATTAGGTCAAACTTATAATTAAATAGCTTATCTAAAGGTCTATTAAAAAGTTTTGCCCTTTTAATTAAATTAAGATTTTTCAAATTTTTTTTTGCAATATCTATGGCTTTCTTTGAAACATCTATTCCAATACCATTAAATTTTTGATTTTCTTCTAAAAGAGATAAAAGAATACACCCAGATCCAGTACCAATGTCTAAAATAAAAATTTCTTTATCTTTAAAATATTCAGATATTTTTTCGACCATTAATTCTGTTTCTGGTCGTGGTATTAGGGTATTCTTATCAACTATAAAATTTTTACTCCAAAATTCTTTTTTTTTAGTTATATAAGCTATAGGTTCTTTTTTTTCTCTTCTTTTAATGCGACTGTTAAAAGCTGTAACGATATCATCTGAAACATGTTGCTCAAGAGAGGTTAAAATATTCTCTCTACTTTTTTTTAAAACAATAGATAAAATTAATTCAGAGTCCAACAAGTGTGTTTGAATATGTTTTTGTTTTAAAGCTTTAGATCCAATATTTATAAGTTGAGAAATATTCATTTAATTTAGATCCTTAAGTTTTAAATCTTGTTCTTTAAGCCTCAAGCTTTCATTCATTTCTTCATGAATTTCTCCGCTTAAAAAATCATCTAATTTATGTAGAGTTAAATTGATTCTATGATCTGTAACTCGACCTTGTGGAAAATTATAGGTTCTGATTCTTTCTGATCTATCTCCGCTACCAATTTGATTTTTTCTATCGCTAGATCTTTCTTGATCTTTTTTTTGTTTTTCAGACTCATAAACTCTCGCTCTTAAAATCTTTAATGCTTTAGCTTTGTTTTTATGTTGAGATTTTTCATCTTGTTGGCTTACAACCACCCCGGTCGGTATATGTGTAATTCTAACTGCACTATCTGTTGTGTTTACAGACTGGCCTCCCGGACCTCCAGCTCTAAAGACGTCTATTCTTAAATCAGACTCTTTTATTTGAATATCAACTTCTTCTGCTTCCGGTAAAACTGCAACTGTTGCCGCTGAAGTATGAACTCTCCCTTGGGTTTCAGTAGATGGTACTCTTTGGACTCTATGTACTCCTGACTCATATTTAAGATAAGAATATATATCATTTCCATTTACTAAAAAAATTACTTCTTTAAAACCACCTGCTTCACTTTTTGAAATATTGATAATCTCTATTTTCCACTTTTTTTTTTGGCAAACTTTTTCATACATTTTAAAAAGATCCGAGCAAAATAGTGTTGCTTCTAGACCACCGGTTCCAGCTCTAATTTCAACAATTGCATTTTTTTGGTCATCACTATCTTTTGGTAAAAGAAATATTTTTAGCTTATTTTCTTGATTAATTTTTTTTTGTTTTAAATCTGTTAACTCTTTCTCTGCCAAAAGTGTCATTTCTTTATCGCTATTTTTATCATTCAGTATTTGTTCTAAATCTTTTTTTTCATCATCAGATTTTATATATTCTCGAGCACAATTAATAATATTACCTAAATCTGAATATTCTTTTGATTTCTGTGCAAATGTTTTTGAGTCAACGCTTCCAGTAGATAGTTCTTTTTCTAAGTCGTTATGTTTTTTAACTATTGCTTTAACTTTTTCAACGGGTATCATTTTTAAGCGTTTTTTTCTTTAACTTTTTCTTCGACAAGATTAACTATTTGTTTAATAATATTTTTACCTATTACTTTTTTGTGTGGTACCCCAGACAAATAAAGTAAGTTGTTATCCTGCCCACCTCCAGTAAGACCTATTTCTGTTTGTGCCGCTTCTCCGGGTCCGTTGACAACACATCCTATTATAGACAAAGTAATAGGGGTTTTAATATGCGAGAGTTCTTTTTCTAAGATTTTTACAGTTTCTATGACTGGAAAAGCCTGTCTAGCACAAGACGGGCAAGATATTATTTGCACCCCTCTCGCTCTTATATTTAATGATTTAAGAATCTCATATCCTGCCCTAACTTCTTCGACTGGATCTGCTGACAATGAAATTCTAATTGTATCTCCTATTCCTTGCATTAAGAGTTGTCCTACTCCGATTGAAGATTTAATACTTCCAGTGAAAAGACCTCCGGACTCAGTTATACCAACATGTAAAGGATAATCACAATTATTTGACAATTGCTCATACGATTTAATAGCTAAAAATACATCTGAGGATTTTACACTTATCTTAAAATTAAAAAAATCATTATCTTCCATTAATTTTATATTATACATTGCACTTTCAACTAATGCTTCTGGACAAGGTTCTTTATATTTTAATAATAAACTTTTATCTAAAGAGCCCGCATTAACTCCAATTCTTATTGAACAGTTATAATCTTTTGCGGCTTTAATTATTTCTAAAACTCTTTCATTAGAACCGATGTTTCCTGGGTTTATTCTTAAACAACTTGCACCCATCTTCGCTGCCTCTATTGCTCTTTTATGATGAAAGTGAATATCAGCAACTATTGGCACATTTACTTCTTTTACTATTTCTTTAAGTGCTTTTGATGATTGTTCATCTGGGCAAGAAACTCTCACGATGTCTGCTCCAGCATTCTCTAATTCAATAATTTGTTTAATAGTAGACTTTGTGTCAGAAGTAATTGTATTTGTCATTGATTGAACTGATATGAATGCATTGCCTCCTACTGGTATATTTCCAACCATAATTTTTTTGGTTTTTTTTCTTTTAATTGTTCTGTGAGGTCTTACGTCCATTTTAATCTAAATCAAAAATTGTGTGTAATTTTTTTACTGCTTTTAGTGTATCTTTTTCGTTTATAATTACTGACAATTTTATTTCTGAGGTTGAAATTGCTAAAATATTTATATTATCGTCTGCTAAAGCTCTAAACATCTTATAAGTTACTCCAGGTGTTGTTATCATCCCTGCCCCTACAATAGAAATTTTAGATACTCTATCATCACTACTCAATTCATCAAATTTAATCTTTTTATTGTTTCTTAAAATATCTAAAGTTTGGGTCAAATCATCTCTATTAATAGTGAATGTCAAATCTGTTTCTTTACCATCGGATGAAATATTTTGAATAACCATATCAACGTTGATTTGATTTTTGCCTAATGGCTCAAATATTTCTGCAGCCACTCCTGGTTTGTCTTCGACGCCCTTCAACGTAATTTTGGCGTCATTTTTTGAATAAGCCACTCCAGTAACACTTTTAGTATAATCTATGTTTTCTTTACTAAATATTTCTGTTCCCTTTCTATCACTAAACGTAGACCTCACTTGTAGGGGAATATTATATATCATAGCTGTTTGAATAGCTGAAGGTTGCATAACTTTTGCTCCCAAAGAAGACATCTCGAGCATTTCTTCGTAAGAAATAGCTTCAATTTTTTTTGCAACTGGTATCTTGTTTGGGTCTGTTGAAAAAACACCGTCAACGTCTGTATATATTTCACAACTATCCGTATTAAAAATTTTAGCTATTGCTACTGCTGTAGCGTCAGAACCACCTCTTCCGATAGAAGTAACTTCACCATTTTTTGATACGCCTTGAAAACCAGGAATAATTGCCACACCCCCCTCTTTTAAATAACTATTAATTTTCTCTATGCCTATATTTATAATTCGAGAGTTGCCGTGCTCACCTTCGGTAAGGATAGGTATTTGCCAATTTAACCAAGATTTAGATTTAATATTAATTTGATTTAAGGCACCTGCCATTAATGCACTGGTAGCTTGTTCTCCTGAAGTCAATAATACATCTAATTCTCTTTTATTAAATGTTTTAGAAATTGACTTAGACTGGTCAATTAAGTCGTTTGTGCTGCCTGCCATAGCAGAAACAACAACAATAATGTCATGGCCAGATAAACGTTCTTTTTTCACAATATTTGCCGCATGAAGGATTCGTTTAATTGAACCTACAGAAGTACCACCAAATTTTAAAACTTTTTTTGCCATAAATAGATTTTAATATAGTATCAGTTAAATTTATTAAAATACAATAAAGAGTAAAATGACTACAATAAATAAAGAAGAAATTCAAAAGTTTTCAAAGCTAGCCGATGAATGGTGGGATATGAATGGAAAATTTAAACCTCTTCATATGTTTAATCCTATAAGAATTAAGTATATCCTTGATGAATGCACTAGGTATCTTAAAATTAAAAATAATAATAGAGACTTACTTAAAGGGTTTAAGATACTCGATATTGGTTGTGGGGGAGGTCTAGTCTCGGAACCTATGTCAAGATTAGGAGCTGAAGTTACTGGTATAGACGCATCACTAAAAAATATCAAAATTGCTGAAACTCACGCAAAAAAAAGTGATTTAAAAATTAAATATTTAAATAAATCTCCAGAAGAAATGGACCAAAATAATAAATTTGACATAATTTTAAATTTAGAAGTTGTTGAACATGTTGAAGACTTAGATTTATATTTAAAATCTTGTTCAGAACTTCTTAAAAAAAATGGAATAATGTTTACGGCAACTTTAAATAGAACTTTTACATCCTACATAAAAGCTATTGTTGGTGCTGAATATGTTTTAAGATGGTTACCTATAGGCACTCATGATTGGAACAAATTTTTAAAACCAGAGGAATTAGAAAATAAATTAAATCGCTATAATTTTTCAATAAAAGACACTAAAGGTTTAAGCTTTAATCCCATTACACAAAAATGGACTAAAACTAATAATTTATCTGTAAATTATATCATTCTAGCAATTAAAAATTAATTTTCTTTATCAACCCAAGGTATGGAGTTGAATTCTATACCCTCTTCTTCTAGGTCGTCTAATTCTTCAGGAGTAGCAGTGCCATATATATTTGTATTATTTTTTTTATCATAATATATATTTTTAACCTCCTTAGCAAAATGATCGCCAACAAATTTAAAATTTTTTTCTACAAATTTTCTCATTTTAATCAATTCTATTTTTAATTCTCTTAGCTCTTTTTGATTTTCTTTTTCTTTAGTTTCATTTTTATTACCACTTAAAACTCTCGGAGACATTATAGATTTTTCAATTCTTAAAGATTGACATTTTACGCAATTTAAAAAATTATTCTTTTTTAATTTTTCAAACTCTTTAGAGTTAGAGAACCAACTTTCAAATTCGTGTTCATTTTCACATCTTAAAATATATTTAATCATTTTTAATTTCTATAATCTGCATTTATATCAATATAGTCATGTGTAAAGTCACAAGTGTAGCATTCATAAGTTTCTACACCTAAATTTAAATTTATTTCAATTAAAATAGAATCCCACTTCATATATTCCTTAATCTTTTTTTCGTCATATTCCTCTGAAATTTTACCTTTATCTGCGACTATAAATTCTCCTATTTTAATTGTTAATTTTTGAGTATCAATTTTTTCCCCTGATTTTCCAATGCCCATTATTATTCTTCCCCAGTTAGGATCTTCTCCAGCTATTGCAGTTTTTATTAATGGTGAGTTAGCAATTGAAAAAGCAATATTTTTTGCTGAAGATTGAGATTTAGAATTTAGCACTTTAATTGTTACAAATTTTTTTGCACCCTCTCCATCAACTACTATTTGTTTAGCTAGGTTTAAGCATAATTTTTTTAATGCTATTTCAAATTTTTGTATTATAGAATCTCCAATACTTTTATTTTGAGTAAATTTAATTTTTTTTGTTGAAAATATCGCCACCATATCATTAGTGGACTGGTCATTATCCACAGTAATTGCATTAAAGCTATTTGATATCGATCTTTTTAATAAAGATTTTAAAACATTGGCAGGAATATCTGCATCTGTAAAAATAAAAGATAACATGGTTGCTAAGTTTGGTGCAATCATTCCTGATCCTTTAGCTATTCCAGCTATACTGATTTTTTTATTTCCGACCAATATTTCCTCATAAGCTAGTTTAGGTTTTGTGTCTGTTGTCATTATCGCTGAGGCAGTTTTTAACCAAATTAATTTATTTTGGTCTACTCTTAACTTACTTACTAATTCATTTAATGAGGTGTTTATTTGCTCTACTGGAAATTTTTCTCCTATTACACCTGTAGATGCAAATAATAAATCTTTTACTTTTACAACTTCACTAATTCCACTTTCTGACTTAGACTCTTTTATTGTTAACGCTCTCGAGAGGTTTTTAGCTATCAAATCAAGACTTTCAATACCTTGTTTGCCTGTAAAAGTATTAGCGTTTTTTGTATTAACTACTAGTGCTTTAACTGTTTTTTTATTTGTGTTTTCATTCCATTTTATTGATTCAGATTTTATACTATTTGTTGTGTAGGCTGCTGCATAGTTTGCTCCATCTTTGAAATAAAATAAAGTAACATCGTCTCTTCCATTGCTATAAAGGTCAGCAGAAATAGACGAAATTTCAAGTCCATCTATTTGCTTAAGTTCAGCAAACTCACCCATTTTTGACATTTTTCTTTTATCGCTTAAGAAATTTTTTAAATTTATTGTCATAATTACTATTTAATTTAAATTATAAATACATATATAGAACTATTAATAATAAGCTATAAAACTATATAAATGAATTTAATAACTAAAACTCTTAATAAAATATTTAAATCTAGCAATCAACAAGAATTAGATAGGCTTAAATCGTTACTAAATGAGATCAATCTGCTAGAGTCTAAGATTTCTGAATTAAAAGATAATGAATTTATCGAAAAAACACATTTATTAAAAAAAAATATACAAGATGGAAGAAATTTAAATTCCATTCTCCCTGAAAGTTTTGCTTTAACTAGAGAAGCTGCTAAAAGAGTTTTGGGTGAAAGACCGTATGATGTTCAGTTAATAGGTGGAATGATTTTACATAATGGTAAGATTTCAGAGATGAAAACAGGTGAGGGTAAGACACTTGTTTCTACGTTGCCTGCATATCTTAATTCTTTAGACGGAAATGGCGTACACATTGTAACTGTCAATGACTATTTAGCAAAAAGAGACTCCGAATGGATGGGTAAAATATTTAATTACCTCGGTCTTTCGACTGGCTGTATTACTGGTGACTTAAATGATTTAGAAAGAAAGAAAAATTATTCTTACGATATTACTTATGCAACTAATAATGAATTAGGATTTGATTACCTTCGAGATAACATGAAGTATGAAATTTCTGATATGGTACAAAGAGGCCACAATTACTGTATTGTTGATGAAGTCGATAGTATTCTTATCGATGAGTCTAGAACGCCATTGATCATATCAGGAAAAATGGAAGACAAAGGTAATTATTATAATTTATCAAATAAATTTATTACAAAGCTAAAAGATAATGACTATGAAATTGATGAAAAAAATAAAAACGCAATTTTAACAGATATAGGTATAGATAAAATAGAAAAACTCTCTATTACCGCAGGCGTATTAAAAAATAATAATTTTTATGATCCACAAAATCTAAACCTTGTACACCATGTGAACCAAGCTTTAAAAGCCAATTTTCTTTTCAATAAAGATACTGACTATATCGTAAGAGATGGGCGTGTTCAAATAATTGATGAATTTACAGGGAGGGTATTAGATGGAAGAAGATTTTCTGACGGATTACATCAAGCCATAGAGTCAAAAGAAAATGTAGAAATTCAAGAAGAAAATCAAACTTTGGCTTCAATTACGTATCAAAATTATTTTAGGTTGTATAAAAAATTATCAGGTATGACCGGAACGGCAATAACTGAGGCTGAAGAATTTTTTGATATCTATAAACTTAATGTCGTTTCTGTACCAACAAATAAACCTATGGAAAGAAAAGACTTAAATGATCAAATTTTTAGAACAGAAAAAGAGAAGTATTCAGCAATTACAAATAAAGTAGTTGAGTGTAATAAATCTGGTCAACCTGTATTAGTTGGAACAACTAGTATAGAAAAATCAGAAATGATTTCTGAATTACTAAGACATAAAAGTATAAAACATAATGTTTTAAACGCTAAACAGCACGAGCATGAAGCAAAGATCATTGCAGAAGCAGGAAAAGTCGGCGCTATAACCATTGCAACAAATATGGCAGGAAGAGGAACTGATATTAAGCTTGGGGGAAATAAAAATTTTATTGAAAAAGATAAATTTAACGATTTAAATCAGATGTCAAAAGATGAAAATGAAGTAAAATCTAAAGGCGGTTTATGTATAATTGGAACAGAGAGACACGAAAGTAGAAGAATTGATAATCAATTAAGAGGAAGGTCCGGAAGACAAGGTGATCCTGGTAGTTCTATTTTTTATATAAGTTTACAAGATGAGTTAATGAGAATATTTGGTGCGGAGTCAATTGACAGTATGCTTAAGAAACTTGGATTAAAAGAAAATGAGTCAATAGATCACCCATGGATAAATAAAGCAATTGAAAGAGCTCAAGAAAAAGTTGAGGGAAGAAATTTTGAGATAAGAAAAACATTAATTAAATTTGATGATGTGATGAATGATCAAAGACAAGTTATTTTTAGTCAAAGATTAAATATTTTAAAAAGTACAAATGTATCTAATATTTTAGACGATTTTTTTGATGAAATTCTTATTAATCTTGAAAATATAAGGAATAACTATCATAAATCTAATGATGAAAAGCTATATCTAACAGCTTTAAAAAATATTACAGGAAATATTTTAAGTGATAGTGAGCTTTTAGAATTAGCGCCTTTAAATAAAAAAGATTTTTCTAAAAAATTAAAAGACACATATGAATTTAAAAGAGATGAAAGAATTAAATTAATAGGACTAAAGGAAAATAATAGTATTGAAAAAAGATTATTTTTACAAATAATTGACTTTTCATGGCGTTCTCACTTACAATATTTAGAGCAACTAAGACAAGTTATTGGTTTACGAAGTTACGGGCAAAAAGATCCTTTATCAGAATTTAAAAAAGAAGCTTTTGTATTATTTGAGTCCCTTTTAGAAAAAATCAAAGTTGATATTATTAAATTTTTACTTAATTTAAATATTGTTTTATCAAAAGAGGATGATAACCAAAAAAATGCTAAAGAAAGTATTGAACCTGATTCTAAGTCAAAAAAAATAGGTAGAAATGATAAATGTCCCTGCGGTTCCGGTAAAAAATTTAAACACTGTTGTGATTTAATTTAATTATTTTTTAATTTTTTTAAAAGCATTTAATGCTTTAATTCTTGCTTCACCATGATTTACTATTGGATGGGGATAATTTTTGCCTAGCTTAAAGCCATCAATCACTTCATCTAGTTCCCAAGGTTTATGAATAAATTTTTCTGGAACGTTAGCAAGCTCCGGCACCCATTTTTTTACATAGTCACCTTTTTTATCAAATCTTTCACCTTGTAAAATAGGATTAAAGATTCTGAAATAAGGTGCTGCGTCAGCTCCGCAACCTGCTACCCATTGCCAACCCGCTACATTATTGGCTTCATTAAAATCTAATAAACAATTCCTGAAATGTTTTTCTCCTTCTTGCCAATGTATAATTAAGTGTTTAACTAAAAATGACGCTGTTATCATTCTTACTCTATTATGCATCCAGCCAGTTTCATTAAGTTCTCGCATTCCAGCATCTACAATCGGATATCCTGTTAACCCTTTTTTCCAGGCAGTCAAATTTTTTTTATCTTTTTCCCACGGAAAATTATCAAATTCTTTTCTTAAGTTTCCTCTTAGCATTTCAGGAAAATAATTTATTAAACTATGACTGAATTCTCTCCATCCTAATTCATTAATAAATTTTCGATAACCTTTTTTTTTATCTTTTATTTTTTCACATTCCTCCCATATGGTTTCAACGTTAATTTGACCAAAAGCTAAATATGGAGAAATTTTTGAAGTTCCTTTTGTACTTGGTATATCTCTTTTATCACCGTAATCAAAAATTCTATTCTTTATAAATTCTTTAATATTTTTTAAAGCTTCTTTTTCCGAGGGGTTCCAATATTTATCAAACTTCAAAAACCATTTTTTTGATGGCTTTATATCTTCTATTTTTTGAGTATTGTTAAAAAAATTTGTTAGTATATTTTTTTTTTCTACTTTAAAATTTTTTGTGAAACCTTTATCAAGATACACTCGTTCAGAAGTTTTCCAAAAAGGGGTAAAAACTTTAAATGGGGTTTGATCACTTTTTTTGACTTCATTTTCTTCATTAAGGATATTTCCTTTAAAAATCTTGTACTCTATTTTTTTATCTTTTAATTCTTTAGCAATTAAATTATCAAATTTAATAAATTTTGGTTCATATATTTTATTCCAATAAATTGAAAAGTTATTTTTTTTTAATATTTCATTAAATGCTAATTTGTATGAGTCAATAAATTTTAACTCTAAATTAATGTTAAATTTTTTTAATTCATTTCTAAAATTAAATAAAGATTTGAACAACCACCATTTTTGTGCCTCTCTTTTATTTTCAAAATCTTTTTTTTTAAAAAAATAAATTGCAACAACCTCATCATGGTTTTTTGTTGCAAATGAAAGAGCTTGATTTTTTTGAATTCTAAAATCCTCTCTCAGCCAAAATATTCCTTTTTTTTTATTCATTAGATATTTTTAATTTTTGAATTAAGTTTGGTGGCCTTGGTTTGAATCGCACAAACGACACATACCTTTTCAGGGTACTGCTCTACTACTGAGCTACAAGGCCTAACCTCTAAAAGTTATTCTACCTT
>MDTG01152403.1_pt1 | contig 11754 bp, 7 predicted proteins | sample 811421 | NCBI WGS metagenome assembly MDTG01 (sample SAMN05326645, study PRJNA326480) | marine metagenome | isolation source: seawater | place: Pacific Ocean: South East | collected 2011 | reverse complement strand
CGACGGCCGAGTCCGACGGCCGAGTCCGACGGCCGAGTCCGACGGCCGAGTCCGACGGCCGAGTCGGACGTCCGAGTCCGACGTCCGACGGCCGAGACCCGAGTCCGAGACCCGAGTCCGACGTCCGAGTCCGACGTCCGAGTCCGACGGCCGAGTCGGACGTCCGAGACCCGAGTCGGACGTCCGAGTCCAAGTCCGACGTTCCGACGTCCGAGTCCGACGACCGACTCCGACGCCGGGTCTCGGTCTCGGGTCTCGGGTCTCGGTCTCTCGGAGGGCTACGAAGGGAGGTGCTCCGCGAGGTAGGCGTAGTCGGGGGTCAGCTCGCCGCGCCACACGATGCAGCTGCGCTGGATCGGGTCGGGCAGGCCGGAGTCGGCCAGGCTGCCGCTGTAGTCGGCCGCGGCGATCTCCTTGGCGAAGGGCCCGAGGGCCGCCGCGAAGGACTCCGACGCGTCCCGCGGCAGCTCGGCGGGGAGGATGTCCACCGCGCAGATCACCGGGCCCGCGCCCGCGACGCCCATCACCGCCGAGTCGCTCTCGGCGTCGTAGGTGTAGACCGGGTCCCCGGGTTCGGTCGCCTTGACGGTCGCCTCGATGCTCCCCTCGACGTCGCAGCTGATGTCCCCGATCACCTTGCAGCGGGTCATCGCCGGCAGGTCCTGCTTGCGGACCACGCGCGGGTAGCGCTCGGTCCAGTAGATGCAGTTCAGCAGCAGCGAGAGGTGGGGCAGATACTGCTCGAAGTCGCTCTCGTAGCGCTCGGGGTGGTCGTAGTAGTCCTGGAGCACGAAGGCGTGCTCGCCCGCGGGACGCACGAGGTGCTCCTCGGTGAAGGTCACCGTGTAGACGACCTTGTCGTCGGCGGCCGCGGGGTCGGCGGCGATCGCCGCGACCTCGCTGGGCGAGAGCTCGCGGGTCGGGAGCGGCTCGAGCACCTCGAGCACGCCCTTGGCTACGTTGCCGTTGCCGGTCACGCCCACGATCAGCGGGTGCAGGGCGGCGGGGACCCCCTCGGCGCGGATCGTCTCTCCGAGCGCGCCGACCGCGGCGAAGGCGTCGGCCAGCGAGGCGTAGCCGTGGGAGGGCTTGATCTCGGCGAAGGGCGTGCTGTTGCCCTCGTGCTCGAGGCGCTGACCGAGGGCCCACAGGGTGTCGATCATGCCGGCCAGCCCGGCGAAGCGGCCGAAGAACACCAGCCGCCGGCCCCGCTCGTCGGTGATCCGCTCGTAGTCGAGCAGGGTCGCGCCCTGGCTGAGCAGGCGGGCGAGCATCGGCATGTTGTAGGCCTGGCCCTTGATCACGTGCGCGAAGAAGAGGTGCGCCGCGCCCTGCTGGAGGAGGTGCTCTGGGATCTCCTTGACGCCGAACACGACGTCGACCGGTGGGAGCTCGTCGACGAGCGCGCAGCCGACCGACGCGTAGTCGCCCTCGGGAAACACACGCAGCTCGGAGCGCTCGACGAGCACCTCGTTGCCGGCGGAGACCAGCTCGGCCGCGAGGGTGGGCGTGACGGCGACTCGCCGCTCCCAGGGGCTCTTGGTCTCCTTGCGAATCCCGATCTTCTTGGGCGTGTTCGCCATGGTGGCACCTCCGGGGGGAGGACCCTAGCATCCTGACCCTGAAGGCGAGGAGCTCCCTATGAGCAAGCGGATCGTGATCCTGGGCGCGGGCAAGTCGGCCACCGTGCTGATCGACTACCTCCTGGGCGAGGCCCAGGAGCGGGGCTGGACGGTGGCCGTCGGCGACCTCGACCCCGAGCTGGCGGCGCACAAGATCGGCGGTCGCGCTCGCGGCGAGAGCTTCCGCTTCGACGTCAACGACTCGGCCCTGCGGCGCAAGCAGATCGAGAGCGCGGACCTCGTGATCTCGATGCTCCCCGCTGCGCTCCACCCGCTCGTGGCCGAGGACTGCATTCACTTCGGCGTTCACTTCGCGAGCGCCAGCTACGTGGGCGACGCCATGCGCCAGCTCTCGGAGGCGGCCGAGCGCGCCGACGTGGTCCTGCTCAACGAGCTGGGCGTCGACCCCGGGATCGACCACATGTCGGCCATGCAGCAGATCGACGCGCTCAAGGCGACCGGCCACAAGATCGTCCGCTTCGAGACCTTCACCGGCGGCCTGGTCGCGCCCCAGAGCGACGACAACCCCTGGCGCTACAAGTTCACCTGGAACCCGCGCAACGTCGTGCTCGCCGGCCAGGGCGTGGTCAAGTTCAAGCACAACGGGCGCTTCAAGTACATTCCCTACCACCGCCTGTTCAAGCGCTACGAGCCGCTCGAGATCCCCGGCTACGGCCAGTTCGAGGGCTACCCCAACCGCGACAGCCTGAAGTACATCCGCCACTACGGGCTCTGGGGCTGCGAGACGATCTACCGGGGCACCTTGCGCCGACCGGGCTTCTGCAAGGCCTGGGACTGCCTGGTCCAGCTCGGCCTGACCGACGACAGCTACGAGCTCGACGACCTGAGCGACATGACCTACCGCCAGTTCGTGAACTCCTACCTGTGGTACGACCCCAACATGAGCGTCGAGCTCAAGATCCAGGCCTACCTCAAGCTCGAGATGAACTCGCCCGAGCTCGACAAGCTCCGCTGGCTGGGGCTCTTCGAGGACGAGCCGATCGGCATGACCCGCGGGACGCCCGCGCAGGTCCTCCAGAAGAAGCTGGAGGAGAAGTGGGCCATGGCCGACGACGACCAGGACATGATCGCCATGCTCCACCTGACGGAGTACGAGAAGGCGGACGGCACCCGCGAGGTGCTCCAGTCGTCCATGGTCTGCCAGGGCGACGACGGCGAGCGGACCGCCATGGCCAAGACGGTCGGGCTCCCGCTCGGGATCGGCGCGATGCGCGTCCTCGACGGCACGATCAAGCGACGCGGAATCGTGATCCCGACCTTGAGTGACGTCTACGAGCCGGTCCTGGCCGAGCTCCGCCAGCACGGGATCGAGTTCAAGGAAGAGATCAAGCCGGCTTGAGCGCCGCCGCGCCCTAGTCCACGTAAAGCTTGCGCGCGCTCAGGAGCATCTCCGCCGCCAGCCGAACCTCGCGCTCGTCGCGCTCGAGCGCTGGCTGGACCAGCGCCGGGTCGAAGTCGCCGCCCGTCATGTGCAGCGCGGCCTCGGCCGCGTGGCGGGAGCGGAGGAAGAACGCGTCCACGGGTGGGTCGCCGAAGGTCCGCCGAAGCAGGGCGGGAGCGTGCGCCTTGGCCGCGGGCCCGAGCTCGGTCAGGGCCTGGAGGGTCGTCTTCAGGAGCTCGTAGTCGCGCGGCTCGGCCTCGCGGGGGATCTGCTCCAGCTGGCGCGCGATCGCGGCGACCGCGGCGGGGGTTCCCATTCGCGCGAGCGCGAGCAGGGCGTCGCGGCGCTGGTCTGCGGGGCGCTCCTCGGAGCCGAGCCACGCGATCAGGTCCTCGCAGGCGGGGGCCGCGGCCGGGCCGGCTCCGCCCAGGACGCGGATCGCGCGGTGGTGGCGGATCCGATCGTGGTGCTCCTCGCTGGCGAGGATGCGCCGCAGCTCGGGGAGGGCCGGCGCCGCCGCGGGGCCCATGAGCGAGAGCGCCTGGCAGGCGTAGTGGTCGGCCATCAGCGTCGGGCGCTCGCGCAGGTCCTCGAGCAGGGGGGGCAGCGCGCCCTCGCCCATTTGAGCCAGGGCATAGATCGCCAGCGGCGGGACCTCCATTCCGTCGCCCCGGCGCTCGGCGTAGCGCAGCAGCTGGATCACCTCGGGCGCGGCCGGAGCGGCCGCGGGTCCCAGCCGCGCGAGCGCGTAGAGCGCGGCGAGGTGCTCGCCCTCGCGGTTGCGGAGGGCCTTGGTCCAGCCGCTGAGGGAGCGCCCCAGGACCGCTGGCTCCTGGCTGACCGCGACGCTGCCCAGGGCTGAGAGCGCGGCCAGCGCGCCCAGCCCGAGCGCGCTCGAGGCGCAGCGGCGGACCTGGAGCGGCGAGTCATGGGCCTCCTCGTTGGGCGCCGCGGCGCGCAGGGCTCGCGCAGCCAGGAGAGAGGCGCCGCACCAGCTGAGCAGGGTCAGACAGCGCAGAGCGATCACGACGCCGGTGGCGCTGAAGGTGTCGATCCAGCTGGTGAGGGGCACCCAGGTCCAACTCGCCCCGGCGAAGGCCAGTCCGCCCAGGGCGAAGAGGGTCAGCGCCAGGGCGAACACGCGCAGCCGCTCGAGCCAGGCCTTGTCGCTCCGGGGGCTGGCGGCTGGCGACCAGAGCGCGGCCAGCAGGAGCAGGGTCAACCCCAGGCCCAGACCGAGCGGGCGGGCGATCAGGAGCAGCTCGAGCGCGCGCGGGGAGCTGACCCGAGGACCGACCATGCGGCGGCGGTCGTAGCGCCAACCGTCCTGGGCGACGCTCCCGCCGCCCAGCAGGAAGGCCACCAGTCCGAAGCGTTGCTGACCCGGGCGAGCCGGCACGAGCAGGTCGTCCCCGCGGCCTTGCTGGTCGACTCCGTCCGGCCCGAGCGAGTAGATCTTGGTCCGGGCCAGGCGACCGCCGTCCCAGGGGCCGGCCGGCCAGTCCTGTCCGGCGCGGAAGCCGAGGCGCCAGCGCTCGCCCCAGGGGTCACGCGAGCTGCGCTCGCTCCCGCCGCCCTCGTCTGGCGCCAAGGTGATCCGGATCGCGCTCCCGAGCGCCGCGCTCGGGTCGCGGTGGTAGGCCAAGGCCACCCCCAGTTCGGGCGAGAGCCAGCGGGTCAGGGTCGGCGCGAGCAGCCCGCTCAGCGCGCAGAGCAAGGCCAGCGCCACCAGCGCGCGGCTCAGCCGCGGCCAGCCACGCACCCAGCCGCCCATCCAGTTCGCTCGACCCATGACTCCTCCTCGAGACGGAGGAGAGGGTAGGGGCTGGCTCTCGTCGCTCAAACGAAGACGATCTGCGAGGCTCGATAAGCGCAGCTAATCGAGCCGCGGGGCCTCAGCCCCGGGGTCTCGGTCTCAGCCATTGCTGGAGAGACGGTGGCGCTCGCCGATGCCCCAGTAGAGCGCGCCGACGGCGACGCCCTCTTCGGGGCTGATCCCGCGCTCGGGCTTCCGCCCGACCTCGTCGCTGATCATGCGCCGCACGGCGGGGGTCCGTGAGCCGCCGCCCATCAGGATCAAGGCGTCGACGTCCTTCCAGCTGGAGATCCCGGCCTGTTCGCGTACCTCGTTGGCGAGCTCGCGCGCGCCCTCGAGCAGCTTCTTGCCCGCCTTCTCGAGCCCGGCTCGCGTGAAGCCGACCTTGAGCGTCTTGCCCTCGCAGCTGACGGTCACCGTGCAGCTCGGGCGCTGGCTGAGGGCGCGCTTGGCGTCCTCGGCTCGCTGGCGCAGGTCGAGGGCCGAGCCCGCGTTCTCGAGGGGGTCGATGTCGAACTTCTTCTTGAACACCCGGGCCGCCTCGTTGGCGATCAGGGCGTCCCAGGCAGCCGAGCCGAGCCCGCGCCGCGAGGCGCGCGCCATGACCTCGATGTCGCCCGAGGCGCAGCGCACGATCCCCACGCCCAGGGCCGCGTGGCCGTGGTCGAACACGAGCGCCTGGCGCGGCTGGAGGTCGGGCAGGCGGAGCGAGTAGGGCACCGCGGCCGCGAGGGCCTCTTCGGTGATCCCGACCAGCACCAGGCCGGTCTCGGCGACCGCGCCCTTGAGCCGGTCGAGCTGCTCCTCGCCGTACCACGCCGGCGAGGCGAGGGCCACGTGGGTCGGGCGGGCGCCGGCCTGCTCCTCGGCGTCGCGGACGAGGCGCTCGATGAAGATCGCGAGCACGTCCTCGGCGTCGAGCTCCGAGCCGTCCTTCTCGTACTGGAAGTCGGGGTCGGAGAGCATCTCCTTGAGGTTGGCGATGGCGCGGTCCGGCGCCGAGGGCGCCATTTGACGCGCCTCGCGGCCGACGAGCCGCTCGCCGTCTTCGTCGAAGAAGACCTGGGCGGGGGTGGCGAGGTCGTCCTCCTGGTTGGGGACGATCTCGTGCCGGCCGTCGGCGTCGAAGCGAGCCACGACGGCCTTGGCGGCGCCGATGTCGATCCCGATCAGCCCGACCTGGAGCGTGCCCATGTCGGGCAGCTCGAAGTTGGTCTCCTCCCCGCGGGCCTCGGCGAGGGCGCGCCCGATCGCGTGGGCGTCGAGGACGACCTGGTCCTCGGCCTGGCCGACGTAGATCCCGCCCGGCGGGGTGTCGTCGTCCATGGCCCCGCCCGGCGCACCGCCGAAGCCGCCTGGGGCGGCGCCGAAGCTGGTGTCGAAGCCGAGGGCGTCGAACTCCTCGTCGGCGGAGTTCATCATGTCGGCGGTGTCGAACACCCCCGTCTCCTCGGCGCCGATATCGGTGGGCTCGTCGTCGTGCATCACGACGCCGTCCGCGCTCACCTGAGGGATCTTCAAGCCCGTGGCCGTCTCGTCGACCGCGCCGTCGAGATCGTAGTCCTCTGCCGGGGGCACCGGCTGATCGAGGGCTGAAGCCACGGGGTCATCGTCCGCGAAGGGATCCTCGCCGGAAGCCGCTTGAGAAGCGGCCTCGTCGGCGGGCTCGGTCGGGACGGTCTCTTCGTCGGGGGAAGGGCTCACTCTCTCCTCGGATCGACGTGCGGACTCATGATACGAGGTCCCAGGCAGAATCTCACCCCGTCAGGCCCCCTCTTCAAGAAGGTCCGGCCCCTCGCCGTCTGGGGCCTCCTGGGCGTCCATTTCAGCCTCCCGGGCCCGGGCCGCGCGGGCGGCGATCAGGGCGTCCAAGCTGGGCTGCTCCATGTCGCTGGATTCCGGTTCCGCCGCCCCAGGTTCCGGCTCGGATTCGGACTCGGGCTCGGGCTCGAACGCCTCGGACTCGGACTCGGGCTCGGACGCTTCGGACTCGGACTCGGGCTCGGACGCTTCGGACTCGGACTCGGCCGCTTCGGACTCGGACGCTTCGGACTCGGCCGCTTCGGACTCGGACGCTTCGGACTCAGCGCTCCGCTCCCGCTTCGGCAAGGCCGCGACCAGCTCGGAGACGCGCTCGGGCTCAGGCAGCCGCTCCAGGATCGGCTCGAGGTCGGCGAGCAGCTCCGCGGCGTCCGCGTAGCGGCGCTCGCGCCGGGAGAAGCAGCGCGCGAAGAGCTCGTCCACGCCCCCGGGCAGGTCCTCGACGAAGTCGCTCGGCTTGTCCCCGGGCTCGGGCAGGGTCCCCGTCAGGGCCTCGAAGAGGCAGAGCCCGAAGGTGTAGACGTCGCTGCGCGCGTCCGGGCGCTCTCCCTGACGCTGCTCGGGCGACATGTAGGCCAGGGTCCCCGCCGGGCCTTCCTGGGTGAAGCGCAGCGAGTGCGCCACCGCGCGCGGGTCCTCGCGCTCGCGGCTGAGGGCGAGGTCGAAGTCGGTCAGCTTGACCGCGCCGGCCTCGCCGAGGAGCACGTTCTCGGGCTTGAGGTCGAGGTGGGCCAGGCCCGCCGCGTGGACGTCGCGGAGGGCCGCCGCGATCTCACCCAGCAGCGCCAGCGCCGTGGCGGGCGGCAGGCGGCGCTCCTCGAGGAGGTCGCGCAGGGTGGCCCCCTCGACCAGCTCGAGCACCACGTAGGGCGGGTCGTGAGCCAGCTCGACCGCGAGAGGCTGCACGATCCGCTCGCTCTGGACCTTGGCCTGCAGCTCGGCCAGGCGCCGCAGGCGCTCTACGTCCTCGGGGCCGCGCGCGATCTTGACCGCCACCTCCTGCAGCGCGCGGAACACCTCGCCGAACCCGCCCTCGCCCAGCTTCTCGGCCAGCACGTAGGGGCCGAGCTTGCGCCCGACGTTCAACTGGCCGAGGTCGGCGGCCAGCTGCTCGGGGGAGCGAAGGAGCGCGGGGGGAGCCTGCGCGACCTCGGGCGGACGAGCCTCGCTGGCCTCGGCGACCTTGGCCTCGACGGCGGCCTCGCCCTCGGGGAGGGCCAGCCGGCGACGGGCCTCGAGCAGGATCTGCTCGAACACCTCCCAGGGCAGGTCCTGCTCCTCGGCGTCGTCCTCGACGACGCGCAGGCGCTCGCGCGCGAGGGCCTGGACCTCTGGGTCGTTGTGGGACTCGGGCCGGGCCACGTATTCGCGCCGGTAGCGGCGGTAGACCTCGCGGGCCTCCGCTCTCCGCTCCATGGCCTCGAAGGTCAGGCCCAGGTAGAGCAGCGCGTGCTCGCGAGCGGGCGCGTCGAGGCGCTGGGTGTGGACCAGGCGCTGGAAGATCGGCAGCGCCTCCTCCAGGCGCCGCGCCTCCAGCATGTCGCGCCCGTCGCGCAGGCCGAACCAGCGCGAGGCCGGCGTTCCGAGGCGGTCCTCGCGTTCGGCCAGGAACTCCTGCCAGGGGCTGAGGCCGGTGATATCCAGGACGGCCATCTCGGCCAGCCGCTCCTTGACCACCTCGCTCCGCTCGGTGTCCTTGGGGAGCCGCGACTCGGACATGTAGGTCTTGTAGGCCCGCTCGGCCTCCAGGGTCCGCCCCAGCTGCTCGAGGGTCTGGCCGAGCAGGTAGAGCCCCTCCTCCCGGGCCGGGGTGGTGGGACCCTCGATCAGGTCACCCAGGGTCATCACCGCGCGATCCAGCTGCCCCGCGGCGAGCTCCTGCTTGCCTTTGGCCAGGATGCGATCGATCCGCTCCACGGCTTGGCGGTTCGCGATCAACGTCGCGACCACCGTCGAGATCGTGACCACCAAGGCCAGGACGAAGATCAGCGGACCCATGGCGGCATTCTAGCCGCCTTCGGTCACCACGATCTCGGCCGCGAGCGGGCGAAGATCGTCGCGAGAGCGGCGGCTAGATCAGCCCGCTCGGTCGGCGCGCGGGTGGCCTGCGAGCCTTGGCGGGCAGTGTTCGGGTCGGCGTCCAAGAGGTCTGCTGGTCCTCCCCGGCTAGGGGCAGCTGCCCACGTGAGCGGCCACGCGGGCGGCCGCCTCGCTCGCCGCCTCGAGGCTGGCGCGCAGGCCCGCGCCGCTGCCCCAGCGAGCCAGGAAGGCCCCCGCGAAGGCGTCGCCGCAGCCGGTCGTGTCGAGGACCTCGCCGCCGGGGACGGGCGCGGCGGGGACCCGAGCCTCTTCGTCGCGGAGCACGCCGCAGGCTCCCGCGCGGCCGAAGGTCGCGATCAGGGCGCGCGCCGGGTCGGCCCTGGCCCACTCCCTGAGCGCGGGGAGGCGAGGGTGGTCGAGGTCGACGCCGCAGAACACGACCTCGGCGCGCTCCAGGACCCAGGCCTCCTCTGCGGGGGAGAGCTCGCCCAGGTCCATCAGGTCGCAGGCCAGGTTGGCTCCAGCCGCGGCGGCCTCGTGAGCCCAGGGGAGGGTGCTGGGGAAGAGCGGCAGGTAGACCCGCGTCGCGCTCGCTAGTCGCGCCCGCAGCTCCCCAGGCGGCTGATAGTCACTGAGGACCCCGGGTCGATAGCCGCGCAGCTCGCGCTCGCCGCCCGCGAGCAGCCGGATCGGTTGGCGAGGCGAAGGCCCCGCCAGGGAGACCAGCGCGCTGGCGTCCACCCCCTCCCGCACGAGCCGCGCGCGCAGCGGCGCGCCGTCCTCGCCCAGCGCGCCAGCGACGGCGACTCGCAGCCCGCGTCCCTCGCGGACGGCCGCGACCGCGACGTTCAGGGCGCAGCCGCCGGCGCGGGCGACCCCGTCGGGGTAGTCGTCGTAGCCAACGTCTCCCCACACCAGGAGGTCGTCCATGCGCGCAGGATACCCAGAAAGAGAAACGGCTCCCTCCGGGTGGAGCGAGCCGTTCTCGGTGTGCGCTACCCCACTTTCCCCCGTGGGCGGATCGCTGTGCGATCCCTTCCTTAGCTGGCCGAGTCGACCACCAGCTTGGCGGCCTTCTGGACGGCCTCGCTCTCGTGCTTCAGGTAGGCCTCCGCCGCCTTGACGACCTCGGGGCCCTCGCCGAAGTCGGCCAGCCGCTTGAGCGTGGCCGCGAGCATGTCGGCGGGCGCCTTGCTGCGCGTCTCGAGGATCGCGACCAGGACGGGCACGACCTCGGGCTCGCTCAGCTCGAGCGCGCGCTCGATCGCCACGTCACCCAGCTTGCCGCCGGTGCTGGCCGTGTCCTTGATCGCCTCGAGCAGGTAGGGCACCGCGGCCAGGCCGCCGGCGTGCACCATGCCCTGCTTGGCCGCAGCAGCGACCTTGGCGTCGCTGTCCTTGCAGAGGCGCAGGAGCGCGGTCTGGGCCTCCTCGACCATCACGAGCTTGCGCAGCTCCATGGCGATCCCCAGCCGCAGGGCCGGGTCGCGGTCGTCGGCATACTTGAGCAGCCCGACCAGGCGGGTCTCGTCGTCGTCGGCGGAAAGGGAGCGGATCGCGACCATCTTGTCGATCCCGGCCCGCAGCTTGTAGAGCCGCGAGAGGGACTCGGTGTCTTCGGCCTGCTTGAGCGTCGCCTCGAGCTGGTCGGCCTCCTGCTTGGCGGCCTCCCACTGACGGTTCTGCTTGAGGCCCACCAGGAAGGTCAGCTTCTTGTCGACGTCGAGGCCCGGCGTCTTGTCGCCGAACACGCCGCCGACCACCAGGCCGATCCCCAGGCAGAGCAAGCCCGCGAGGGCCAGCGCCGCGAGCAGGGGCGTCCGGGTCGCGTTCTTGGCCGGGGCCAGCTCGGCGTCCGAGTCGAGCTCCACGTCGCGACCGCGGCGACCGCGCGCCGCGATCTTGCGCGCCTTGTTGAGGTTGGCCCGGTTGCGCGCCTTCTTGCGATCGCGCAGCGGCGCCCGACCCAGCTTGGCCGTCTTGGCGCGGGCGAGCTTCGACTTGCCCTTGGCGGGCTTGGTCGCCTTGGCCTTGGTCGCCTTGGTCTTGCCCTTGGTGGGCTTCTTGGCTTCGTCCTTGGCCGACTTGCCCTTGGTGGGCTTGGTCGTCTTGGCCTTGGTCGTCTTGGCCTTGGTCGTCTTAGCCTTGGTCGTCTTGGCCTTGCCCTTGGCGGGCTTCTTCGCCGGCTTGGCCTCAGCCTTCTTGCCCTTGGTCGGCTTGGCCTCGGCCTTCTTGGCCTTGGCCTTCGACTTGGCGGGCTTCTTCGCCTCCTCCGCTCGCTTGGCGCGCTTCTTCCGCTTGCGCCGCGTCGGGTAGGTGTCGAGCCGCTCGCCCGAGTTCAGGGGCGAGAGCTGGTGGATCGACTCGCTCCCTCGGCGAGAGAGCTCGCGCAGCTCGGGGAGGTCCTTCTTGCTCGCCTTGGCGGGCTTGTTCGCCTTGGACTTGCTCGCCTTGGACTTGCTCGCCTTGGCGGGCTTGCTCGCCTTGGCGGCCCCGACGGCGGCGCCGACCTTCTTGCGGGTCTTGGCCTTCGCCTTGGTCTTGCTCTTCTTGGCCTGATTGGCCTCCGCCGGCTCAGCCGCAGGGACCCGAATCCGGGCCTTGCACGACTTGCAGCGCACGCGCTTCTCGGCGTAGCGATCGGCCAGCTTGTAGGACGCGTCGCAGTCTGGGCAGGTCACCGCAATGCTCATGCAGCTCCTCCGACCCCAGGGCCAACCCCGCAAAGGCACCGAACCATGTTTTCTCCCTCGTTCATTCAGGCGGCCTGCTCTTCCGAGCGGCTCTTGCCTGGGGACGCCTCGCAGGGGCGTCACCTCACGTTGGCCCCATATGAGCCAACCCAGGGAAGTCACGCAAGAGGAAACCCTGCGACAGCAACGACTTTGCTGCAAGTCATGTAGATTTCCCAGATCCCGAGGTGACGCACTGTTCCAAATTTCGGCGGCCCGCTGCGCGGGCCTCGTCGCCTGCGGCGACATGAAATGCGCTCGGACAGGCCTGCATGAGCCTCGAGGCTCCTGCACGACTCGCCTCGGCCTGTCCTCCCGATT
>MDTG01055482.1_pt1 | contig 11754 bp, 11 predicted proteins | sample 811421 | NCBI WGS metagenome assembly MDTG01 (sample SAMN05326645, study PRJNA326480) | marine metagenome | isolation source: seawater | place: Pacific Ocean: South East | collected 2011 | reverse complement strand
CTGCTTTGGATAAGGTGGTTGAAGAAGGTGGAAATATTCTTGTTGAAGGAGGCGTACTGGAAGGAGAAGGTTACGAAAGCGGTTGTTACGTGAAACCAGCCATTGCCGAAGCCGAAAATCATTTTGAGATCGTACAGCATGAAACTTTTGCGCCAGTACTTTATATTATGAAGTATAAAGGAGACGTAAGCGATGCGCTTAAACTTCAGAATGGAGTGAGACAAGGTCTTTCTTCAGCAATTATGACCAATAACCTAAGAGAGGCTGAAAGGTTCCTGTCTGCGGAAGGATCAGATTGTGGAATTGCCAATGTAAATATTGGTACTTCGGGAGCTGAAATTGGTGGTGCCTTTGGAGGTGAGAAGGAAACCGGTGGAGGCCGTGAATCTGGATCTGATGCCTGGAAAATTTATATGAGAAGACAAACAAATACGATCAATTATACAACCGAACTGCCACTGGCACAAGGAATCAAATTCGATCTATAGTTTATTTTTAAGTGTGATCAAAGAGGTTGTCTAAAAGTGAGACCGTCATCCTGTCCCGATAACCATCGGGACAGAATGACGAACTTTTTCAGATCAGGATACTTTCCGGGTAAACAAATTATTTTATCAGTCATAGTTAAATCAAACATAAAAAGATGGCAATTTTTGCCTTCGAGATGAATAATCTTTAATTTCGGGATTCAACTAATTTAGAATTAACATGGCGACATTTTCAGAGGAGAAAGCAAGGGAAGAACATTCAAGAAGAGCGGAAGAGTTTGGAGAGGATGATGTTGAAAAGCTAATTGATAAGGAAGATAAGATCCTTGATAAATTTGAAAGTAAAGGAAAGCTAAAGCGTTATATGGATGATGCCAAACTATTGTTTTCCCTAGTACGCGATTACGCTAAGGGAGATTATCGTGAAATTCCATTTAATATTATCGCTGCTGCCGGAGCGGCATTGCTTTATGTATTATCGCCAATCGATTTAATTCCTGATTTTATTCCGGTATTAGGTTACCTTGATGATGCAGCAGTGATTGCATTCTGCCTGAATTTAATGGAGAAAGACCTGGTCACGTACAAAGTATGGAAAGACGCTTTTCAGAAAAATGTTTAAGAAACAAAACTTTATAAATAAAAAAGCCGATTGAATCTCAATCGGCTTTTTTTATAGCAAACAAATATTTAGAATCGATATCCAACATTAAAACCTGCATTAAATTCGAGAGCAGTAAACCTGTTTTTTACTTCTTCGCTAAAATTTCTGGCAATATTTATAAATGGCCCCAGCACAAAAGTATTGTTGAAATTCCATTTGTATCCACCACCTATTCCAAGCATAAAGGAGTTCATATTAGTAATGACTGTTTGTTCAGGATCTGTACGATTGTCTATTTCCTGAAATTCACCGGTACGTAATTTAATAAAGGGATTGGCATACAAACCTGAACCTTCGTATTCTTCCCCGAAATAATAATTATATCCAATTTTATAACTCTGGGTATTAAATTTACGTGAACCCTTTTCAGATTGATAATTCATTCGATCGTTGATTAGAAAGACTGCTTCCAGAGATTGATTATCATCTAAAAATCGCTCGTAACCCAATTCTACCGAAGCTACAGCAATAGTATTCGCAATATTGAATTTAACTTCATTAAATTTTTCCTGCGATTGTACACTAAAGTGTAATAAAACGAGGAATAATGGTAATAATATTTTTTTCATAATTAGCTAGGTGTTAAAAAAAACCCGCTACAATTGGAGCGGGTTTAAGTTTATAGGTTAAGATTTAAACCATTCCGTTAGCTTCCACCCATTTGAACTTATGCTGGTCTTGTGGGATAGCGATCCTGTCTGCAATTCTTGTCATTCTATCTGGTAGCGCCATTAAATAATCCCTGGCTTTTTCAGCTTCATCGGTAAGAGATCTCATTTTATCAATTTCCCAATACCCATTAAGCTTTTTCAGGATGTCTATATAATCGTAAGTAGTGTACACCCCAAGTCTTTGCGCTGCATTAGAAAAGTTTTCAAAAGCTTCTGCAATACCCTGTCCAGATTCTCTGATAAACTGAGCAGGCATCACGATCTTTTTCTTCATCATATCTACGTAGGCCAGCATCATTTCACTTGGATCATGCTCAAAGATGGTTTTCACGAACTCGCGATAAGCCATATAATGCCTCATCTCGTCCCCGGCAATAATGTTACACATTTTACCAAGCATCTTATTTCCTTTCTTCTTAGCTAACTGACCCACACGTTTATGGGAAATGTTGGTTGCCAATTCCTGGAAACTTGTATAAACGAAGTTTCTGTATGGGTCACGACCTGTACCAATATCAAAACCATCATTAATAAGATGTTGGGTTGTTTTTTCAACTTCTTTCATATCTACCCTTCCAGAGAGATACAAATATTTATTCAGGGTATCCCCATGTCGATTTTCTTCACCCGTCCAGTGTCTTACCCATTTCGCCCAGGCGTTACTTTCACCTTGCTTTGCTCCATGCTGCTCAACTCCTTCCATATCCATAAGCCATGATTCGTAAGTAGGTAGCGCCTCTTCAGTAACCATATCTGCAACTAAAACTACCCAGAAATCATAACCTAATTCCTTAGCTTCCTCACGTATCTGGTGTACTTCCTCGAAACCTTTGTCGTCCTGGAGATTTGGCAGCATATCTGTAGGTTGCCAGATCTCTTCTACTGGAATAAGGTATTGATCAATAAAACCCTGTACAGATTTCTCAACCGTTTGCATTACTTCTAAACGTATATTGTCTAATGCCATTTTTTTAATCTTTATTCGAATAATTTTAAGCCGATTAACTTGGGGCCTAATCTTTTTAAATCCATACTGCAATAAGTATGCAGTTTTTCAAAACTTTAAAATATTTCCATCTTTTAGATGGATGAAAAGGATTGAACATCAAAGATATGAATATGCAAACAGAAGCGGTAATAAAAAAAGCCTAATTTCTTCCCTGTTCATCTGGATATAATTTATAAACTGGATCACTTTGAAAGATTTCCTTGGTATCTACATCTATTGCTGAGACAGCTCCCTTAAAAGCTGCGCCAGTATCTACATTCCAGATATTTGCCTTATTCACCGGTTTGCTTTCTCCAATGCGGGTTACCGGGGTATGCCCTATATAAATTTCCTTAAAATGATTAAGCCTTTTTGGATAGAAGTCATCTTCTGGTTTGAGATCTTCTTTCATAGCCAGCGCCATCTCCCAAAGTGTGCGATCCCAGTAAAATCCAGTATCATAATATTCAAAATCGGGACCGTGGAGATTGGTAAAGCCTGCATGCACATATAATTTATCGTCATCGTCTTTATAATAGCTGACCATTTCTTTAAAGAATTTTATATGTGCATTTTTTTCTTCTTCGCTAAAATTCCTGTAGGCATCAATACTGGACTGACCGCCATGCTCCAGCCATTTCTCGTTCATTTCATCGGTTTCCAACCATTTGTGAGCGAGATCATCATGATTTCCCCTTATAAAAATACAGGAATTCTGTTTTGCCAGTTCTATAAGATAGGTCACCGTGTTTGCAGAATCACTCCAGCCATCCACATAATCACCTAAAAAGATAAGTTGATCTTTAGGTGCTAGATCTATCTTTTCAAGTAGCTGAACAAGTGCCTTCAGGCCGCCGTGTATATCTCCAATCACTAATTTTCTTGACATATTAATTGTATTTCACTTTCCTTAAAATTCGCATACTCTCCTTATAAGAATGATAAGCTTCCTCATCATTTGCCTTAAGATAAGGTCTGGCTTCTTCAAGTTTGGTTAAGGCCTCGCTAAAATTATTTAAATAACATATTAAATAGGTGGAAGGCATGTTTTTCAGATCTTTTTTATCTTCTGAATTGAGTTCATATCCTTTTTTCAGCTTTTTAATTAAAGCCTGGTTGGTATTATAAATATGATATAGTGTTTTCTTATCAAAACGGGGAGGCTCAAATAACAATTTACTTTCTATATCATAACTACCGTTATCCCTGAAACTGATGATCACTTCTTCCAGAGGATAATATTTGAACTGGTCGTGAAGCCCCAGGTGTACATATTCAGTAATTTTAAATTGATTGTTATCCTGAATGATGCTTACTTCATCTAAATCTGAATAAAAAAGTTTTACCTGTTCGTTGATCAGTTCAATATCAACCCTGGAATAATAATTTTCATTCTTAATCTTTTTTTCTTTTCCAGCCCAGCACACTACAAAATATTCTTTGAATACCTTATAAGACGGATTGAAGTCACGCCTTTTTTTCATAAAATCGAATACCCCGTCCAAAGTATATTCAAGATTATTATGTGAGTGATTTTCAATAGATGCGACTATCTGTGAATTTACATCTTTGATCTCAATATCAAAGACCTTGGGCATACTAATACTGCCGTCTCTTAGAAAAACAGAGCCACCATAATACTTCCAGATATTTTTTCGGAAGGAACAAATTTTTCCATTATTCGGCCGGATAGTCACCAGCCCTACCACCAAATGATCTGGTAGGTGCGGAAAAGGAATATTTTCATAAGAGATAATTGGTGGATTGCTCAAATACGCATTTATCAGGTTTTGAATTTTGCTATCATCAAAAAAGTCGATCCCAATAATCTTGCTATCCTCGTCTTCCACACCAATAACGATATACGAATTGTTCTCTGGGTTTGAATTAGACAGCGCACAAATATGTTTCAGGAACTTGGCCTTACCTTCTTTTTCACTGATATTCAACTGTCGCTTTTTATCATAAAAACTGTTCTCATCATTGTGAGCCAATAGGTTTTTGATAAGAAGACGTTTGTTGATCATTCCTAATATTAATTATTTATCATTTCTATTATTTATTAATCGAACTTGGAACCTTTTCTCTCGCTTGATTTTAAATAATTCATGAATTTTGAGATTTGGTCATTTAAAATATCTGATTTTTCTGCTAAGTCTTCATATTCCTTTAATGAAATGTGATTCCTATCCAGGGCTCTTTGAAGCTGAGCTTTTGTTTCATGATTAGATCCTCTTGCATAACTTAAGAATTGAATAAATTCTTTATTTCCTCCTCTTCCAAAACCTTCCGCAATATTATCCATGACAGAACCTGATGAACCGTTAATTTGATCTCTTAATTTAAAATCTTTGGAAAGACTAGTTTCATTTATTAGCGTCCATATTTTACCGCATTGTGATCTTGATAATTTATATATTTCTAATTCTTCAAAGTTTTGATAATGAGCCATTTTTAATAGATAATATGAATAACAAATAGTCAATTTTTAGAGATTTGTGTACTCGAAGCCTGCGCGGTTGGCATTACGGTAAGATCGGCAATATTGACATGATAGGGTCTGGTAACCACAAAATGGATAATATCGGCGATATCTTCAGGTTGTAATGCCTTAAATCCCTGATACACTTTTTCAGCTTTATCTACATCGCCTTTAAATCTTACATCACTGAATTCTGTCTCAGTAAGTCCTGGGTTAACAGCTCCCACACGAATGCCATTACCGTTAAGGTCTATTCTCATCCCCTGGTTTATCGCATCTACGGCATATTTACTTGCACAATAAACGTTGCCATTAGGATAAACTTCTTTCCCTGCGGTAGATCCAATATTAATGATATGCCCAGATTGTCTTTCTAACATTCCCGGAATGATCGCTTTACTCACATAGAGCAATCCTTTAACATTAATGTCGAGCATCGCGTCCCAATCTTCAATGCTGCCATCCTGAATGGGATCCAGGCCATGAGCATTTCCGGCATTATTTACCAGAATATCTATCTGGCTGAATTCACTGGGAATGGAGCTTATTTTTTCAAAAACTTCATCTTTGTTCCTCACATCAAAATTGAGGAGGTGTACCGAAGTTTCTACAGATAATTCGCTTTGTAATTGTTTCAAACGGTCGGTGCGTCTTCCGCATAAAATCAGATTGAAACCTTCTACCGCAAAACGAATTGCTGTAGATTTTCCTATTCCGCTTGTTGCACCAGTAATCAGGGCTGTCTTCATATTTTTAATTTTATTTCTAATGTAAGGAAGTATTAGGTATTAAAGCGAGGTGCACTATTAAAGCATGGTTAAGTTCCGTTAAATTTCGTTAAAAATATTAGTGTGGTAAAATCTTGCACAAAGCTTGCCGTTATCCTGCCAGAACTAATAAAATCTACTTATGAGATATTTGAAAAATTTAACATTAAAGAGTTTAATGATTGCAACATTTGTATCGTTGGGATTAACCAGTTGTAGTGATGATGACGATTCTAACGTTGAGGCTACAGCCGGTATGGCAAACATGACGGTGAGAATGACAGATGCACCGGGAGATTATGATGAGGTGAATATTGATGTGCAGGATGTGCAGATTAAAGTGGAAGCTGAAACCGAAACAGATGCAGAAGTTGATGCAGATGGATGGATGAGTCTTAATGATGTTGAAACCGGAGTTTATGATTTACTTGAGTTAACCGGTGGGATCACCCAGATTTTAGCAGATTCTGAAGTGCCGGCAGGTTTTGTTAGCCAAATTAGATTGGTGCTGGGATCTGAAAATACTGTAGTAGTAAACGGCGAATCTAAGCCTTTAAATACTCCTAGTGCACAACAATCTGGTTTAAAATTACAGTTGAACAGGCAATTGGAAGAAGGGGAGAATTATGCTTTTCTTTTAGATTTTGATGTGGAAGAATCTATTGTGGCCCTGGGTAATGGTGGATATAATCTGAAACCGGTTATTAGATTGATCGCAGATGCTGATGCTGGAATAGTGATTGGTAGCACGGTAATTCCTGCAACTATAGAAACAAATGTACAAAGCCTGGTAAAATTAAGTAACAGTGGGGTTACTGTTTCTGCCTATACCGATGCAGATGGTAATTTTGCACTGAATGGTGTGCCTGCAGGAACTTATGATTTGCAGATTATTCCTGAAACATCTTCGGGACTTACGGTTTATGCTGTGAGCGGTATTGAAGTAAGACCTAATGAGACTACAGATCTTGGAGCATTGGAACTCTAGGAATTTAAATGAAATATTTATTTAAAAGGCAGTGTTTAAAAGCACTGCCTTTTTATTTTAACCAAATTTTAACTACCCTAAATCCAATAAATTTTCAATTTGCGACGCTTATAACAAGTACGTATATTCACGACATCAAAATTCGAAAATCATGATGGAAAACGATTCATCTGTTGATATAGCCAGTATTAACGAGAAAATTGAAAAGGAAAGTGCTTTTATAGACCTCCTAACCCGGGAAATGAACAAAGTAATTGTAGGCCAGAAACATATGGTTGAACGATTGCTTATTGGTTTACTCGGCCAGGGTCATATTTTGCTGGAAGGTGTGCCCGGGCTAGCAAAAACCCTTGCAATTAATACACTTTCACAGGCCGTTCACGGTAGTTTCAGCAGGATACAGTTCACACCAGACCTCTTACCTGCAGACGTCGTGGGAACGCTTATCTACAATATGAAAGTGAGCGATTTTAGTATTAAAAAGGGTCCTATTTTCGCAAATTTCGTCCTTGCAGATGAGATTAACCGTGCCCCGGCTAAAGTTCAGTCAGCACTTCTGGAAGCCATGCAGGAAAAACAGGTAACAATTGGTGATGAAACTTTTAAGCTGGACAGGCCATTTTTAGTAATGGCAACGCAAAACCCGGTAGAGCAGGAAGGAACATATCCTTTACCTGAAGCCCAAGTAGACCGTTTTATGCTGAAAACAGTGATCAAGTATCCGCAGATGGCTGAAGAGCAATTGATCATAAGGGCAAATCTTAAGGGTAGTTTTGAAAAAGTAAATCCGGTGGTAGACCTGGAACAGATCTTAAGGGCACAAAGTGTGGTAAGAGAAGTTTATATGGACGAGAAAATTGAAAAATATATTCTGGACATAGTTTTTGCTACCCGTACCCCGGAAAAATATAATCTTGAGGATATTAAGCCATTAATTAGTTTTGGTGCTTCACCAAGGGGTAGTATCAACCTTGCGATGGCTTCAAAATGTTACGCTTTTATTAAACGTCGTGGCTACGTGGTGCCAGAAGATGTTAGGGCGGTAGTTCATGATGTTCTTCGTCATAGAATAGGAATTACCTACGAAGCCGAAGCTGAAAATATTACTTCTGAAGATCTTATCAATAAGATTGTAAATGAGATTGAAGTACCCTAAGCCTGTTAGCAGTAAGCAGTCACAGTATGCAGTAAATAAAACTGCCCTCTGAAAAATTTGGACTGCGCACTGAGACTGAAAACTGCCTACTGAAAAATGGATACAAAAGAACTCCTTAAAAAAGTTAGAAAGATAGAGATCAAGACCCGTAGACTGAGCGATCATGTCTTTGGCGGGGAATATCATTCTACTTTTAAAGGACGTGGAATGACTTTTAGCGAAGTACGCGCTTATCAGTTTGGTGATGATGTAAGAAGTATAGACTGGAATGTCACGGCTCGTTATAACGAACCTTTTGTAAAAGTTTTTGAAGAGGAAAGAGAGCTTACCATGATGCTCATGGTAGATGTTTCAGGTTCTGAAATGTTTGGTACCCAACAACAATTTAAAAAAGATGTGATTACTGAAATTGCTGCAACCCTGGCCTTTTCAGCAACAAAAAATAATGATAAGATCGGTTTGATGTTATTTACAGATAAGATCGAACTATATATTCCTCCAAAAAAAGGAAGATCACATGTGCTTAGAATCATAAGGGAACTATTGGAATTTAGACCCACGGGAACAGAAACCGATATTAAAGCCGCTTTGAAATACCTTTCTAATGTGATGAAAAAAAAGGCAATTGTCTTTCTACTTTCAGATTTTATGGCAGACGATTACCAGCATACCTTAAAAATTGCAGCTGGAAGGCATGATGTTACCGGGATTAGGGTTTTTGATAAAATGGAAGAAACTATTCCAAATCTGGGGCTGGTGCAAATGCTGGATGAAGAAACTGGAGAGTATATCACTGTAAATACCGGTTCTAAAGCTGTGCGAAGGTCTTATTCAAAATATTATCAGGACAGGTTGGATTATTTTCATCAAAGCTTCTCCCTAAGTGGTGCAGGCATTATAAATAATCGTACCGATGAAAGTTACGTGAAAAAATTACTGGGCTATTTTAAAAGAAGAGCGTAAGAAAGAAATGATTAAAAGAATTACAGATACATATACCAAGATACATCTCCCGGAAATTCTGGGCTTTCTGTTTTTTGCTTGTTTATTTCTGAAGGTAGATATAGTTCTTGCCCAGCAGGTATCAGCAAAAATTGATTCTTCCACCATTAAAATCGGTGAGCAGATAAAATATCAGATAGAGGTAAATTCTAATCCTGAAGATCTGGTAGTTTTCCCCGAGGGAGAAACATTTTCACCGTTGGAATTGGTTGAATCCCTCGAGCCAGATACAATCCGTAATAATGGTAAATACAGATTACTGAAAGAATATTTTCTTACGCAATTTGATTCCGGAAAATATGTGATCCCTAGTCAGGAAGTTCTTATAAGAAATAATTCATTTTATACAGATTCCATTGCAGTTGAGGTCAATGATGTTGTAGTAGATACCACAAAGCAAAAGTTATATCCCCTCAAGCCTTCGGTAGAAGTAGATCCGGGGTTCAGCATTCCAGATTGGGTATGGTGGTTATTGGGAATATTTTTAATTGCTGGGTTAATTGCTTTCCTCATCATCAGAAGAAAGAAAAAAGGTGCCGGGGAGCAGGAATTACCTCCATATGAACAAGCAATGGCAGAGCTGCAGAGACTGGATAATTCCCATTTGCTTGAAAACAGGGAAATAAGGGAATATTACTCTCAACTTAGTTTTGCGGTGAGAAAATACCTGGATAGGAAGATTTATGATCATGGGTTGGAAAGGACCACAAATGAATTGATCCTCTACCTGCGCGCACAAAAAGATGCCGGCAAATTGAAGCTCACAAACGAGACCATTAGCGATTTCGAAAGGATATTGCAGAGGGCCGATCTTGCTAAATTTGCCCGATCTAAGCCTGATGTGATCACGGCAAAAGAAGATCGTTCCAAAACAAAACATATCATTGATGATCTTCGCGCATCTGTGCCAGAACCAACTCAGGAAGAATTGTTACAGGATGAGGTATTTCTTGAAGAACAGGCAAAAAAGCGCAAAAAACGACGTATTATTATCGGGATAGTTGCCGGGATGGTGATTATCATATTTGGAGTTACCGCGCTTATCGCCACCAAAGGCTATACGTACGTCAAGGATACTTATTTAGGCCATCCAACCAAAGAATTACTGGAAGGGGAATGGATTAGAAGTGAATACGGGAACCCAACTGTTGCCGTGACCACACCAAAAGTGCTGGTTCGAGGAGAAATGGAGATGCCTCAGGAAGTGCAGCAAATGATGGTGGGTTCTGAAACTTTTATCTACGGAAGCCTCTTAAGTAATTATTATACCACATTAAGCACGATAAAATTTAAAGGGGAGGTTCAGTTTGATCTGAAAAAAGCCGTTGACGGTATTTATACGTATCTGGAAGGTCAGGGAGCGAGAAATATAGTAATGAAGCAGGAAGAGTTCACGACTCTCAACGGAGCGAAAGGCCTGAAGGTCTTTGGGACACTGGATGCCGTAAACCCAATCACGGAAGAGGCTATACCTAACGAATATGTAATTCTGAATTTTGCTGAAAAGGGAGGTTTTGAACAGATCATGGTGATATTTAATCAGAATGATCAATACGCTAAAGAGATTTCCGAAAGGATCATCAACTCAGTAGAAATTAATAACCTGGACGAATAATGTTTGCTAATTTCAATTTTGAAAATCCGGAGTTTTTTTGGTTGTTATTGCTGCTTCCGCTGGCAATAGCCTGGTATATCTGGAAACGACACAGGCAAACACCAGAATTGAAGATTTCAAGTACGAAGGGTTTTAAAGCTAAGACAGGTATTCTGCCAAAATTACGTCCTGTACTGTTTATTCTAAGGTTACTGGTACTGGCACTTATTATTACGGCCATGGCCAGACCCAGAAACGTAGATGTATCCACGCAAACCAGTAGTACTCAGGGTATAGATATTGTAATGGCTATAGATGTTTCTGCCAGTATGCTGGCCAGGGATTTACAACCTAACCGCCTGGATGCAACTAAAAACGTTGCAGAAGAATTTATTCAGAATCGCCCGGGAGACCGAATTGGGCTAGTGGTTTATGCAGGAGAAAGCTTTACCAAAACGCCAATTACCAGTGATAAAGCCATAGTACTTGATGCTCTGGAAGATATAGAGTATAACGACGTTCTGGAAAATGGTACGGCAATAGGGTCTGGACTGGCAACCTCAGTAAACAGAATAAAAGATAGCGATGCCGAGAGTAAGGTGATTATACTGCTTACAGATGGGGTGAACAATGCAGGATTTATAGATCCCAATACTGCCAGTGAACTGGCGGTGGAATTCGGTATAAAAGTGTATACCATTGGGGTAGGAAGTAATGGGATGGCACTTTCACCAATCGGGATTAATCAGGCAACCGGTAGAATTCAGTTTGGAAATGTACAGGTGGAAATTGATGAAGAATTGCTGAATGAAATTGCTGAGGCTACCGGAGGAAAATACTTCAGGGCTACCAATAACGAAAAACTCCAGGAGATCTATGCTGAAATTGATGCACTGGAAAAGACGGAAATTGAGGAATTCAGATATTATAATTATGATGAAAAATATCGTCCAT
>MDTG01445422.1_pt1 | contig 11755 bp, 12 predicted proteins | sample 811421 | NCBI WGS metagenome assembly MDTG01 (sample SAMN05326645, study PRJNA326480) | marine metagenome | isolation source: seawater | place: Pacific Ocean: South East | collected 2011 | reverse complement strand
CTAGAAGATGGCGGATGGAAGATATTAACTCAAAGATGGATTGCTTTTTTTATTGCACTTGCAGTTTTGAATGAAATTGTGTGGAGAACACAAAGCACTGATGTTTGGGTAAATTTTAAAGTTTTTGGTATCTTACCTATTACGTTTATCTTTACCATGACACAATTTCCCTTAATTAAAAAATATCAAATTGATGATTAGATTATAATTTGTTTTCTCTTAACGCAATAAATCCTGGAGATTTATTTCCCTCAAGCCACTGTAAGAAAGCTCCGCCAGCTGTAGATAAATAATTAAATGCATTATTAGCATTAGCTTTATTTATTGCTGCAAGAGTATCTCCTCCTCCAGCAAGAGATTGTATTTGATAATTATTTTCAAAATTTTTTATACTATTTGCAACTGCAATTGTACTTTTGTCAAATGGACTGTACTCAAATGCACCTAAAGGACCGTTCCATAATATTGATTTAGATTTTAATATTTCATCTATAACTAATTTTGTACTTTGTTCTCCAATATCCAATATCATTTTATTCGTTGGAATTTTATCAATGGTATAATTCTGAGCATTATTTCTATCATCTATATCTTTAGAGCACACTACATCAATTGGCAAAAGTATTTTACATTTTTTTAATTCTGCTTTTTTTTGAATTTCTATGCATAATTTAATAAAATCATTTTCCACTAAAGAACAACCAATATTATAATTATTAGATAACAAAAAAGTATTTGCCATTGCACCTCCAATTATTATTGTGTCAAAAATTTCTACTAAATTTTTTAGAATATTGATTTTTGTTGAAACCTTAGAACCGCCTATAATTGCTAAATTTGGCTTTGTTGAATTTTCTATGAATTTATCTAAATTTTCAATTTCTTTTGAAAAACTAAGTCCAGCATATGATGGCAAATATTTAGTAATACCTGTTATAGATGAATGATTACGATGTGAAGCAGAGAACGCGTCATTTATATAGATATCAAAGTTTGAAGCTAATGATTTTGAAAAATCAAGATCATTATTTTCCTCTTCAGAGTTAAATCGAATATTTTCAAATAAACATACATCCCCTAAGCTCATTTCAGAAATCTTGGTTTGGATTTGTTTTTGCTCAAAAGTATCTAAAAAATGAAATCTATTTAAATTTAAAACTTTTTTAAGCTCTGAACATAAAAACTCTATAGAATATTTTTCTTTAATTACTCCTTTTGGTCTTCCAAAATGAGAAATTAAAAAAATCTTATTTTTGTTTTTAATTAATTTTTCTAAAGTTGGTAATATAGAATATAATCTAGAGTAATCTGTAATTTTTTCTTTAAAGACTGGTAAATTTAAGTCGACACGGACAATTATATTTTTTTTAGAACAGTCGAGGTCTTTTATTTCTTTCATTTCTATACACATCTATATAAAAAAATTGCTTGAATTCATTGATTTTTTTAAAAAAATTGCAGTTTTATCTTTTTTAAAACATATATTTAGTATATTAAACTATAGCTTAACCACTATATATAGGGAACTAACTTATTATGCCATGGGATGAGAATAATGTTACAAAACTAAGAGAACTATGGGACCAAGGGCTCCCAACAGCACAAATTGGTAAATTGTTAGGTTTTACAAAAAACGCAGTAGTTGGTAAAGCTCATAGAATTGGTCTAGAAAGAAGACCTTCTCCGATAAGGAGAACAGCTGTCAAGCCAGATAGAAAAAAAGCTAGATCACCTGTAATGCCAAAACTAAATTTTGAAAAAACCAATGAATTGACAATAACAAAAAGAGATAATGGAGCGTTCCAACCTATAGTTAAAAATTTATTCAATGCACTTCCAAAAAGAGGTTGTGAATGGCCAAAAGGACACCCAGACGAAATTGATTTTCATTTTTGTGGAAAGGATAGGTTTGAAGACAAACCATATTGTGCTGAACACTGTGCGATGGCATATGTTATACCTGAAAAAGAAGAGTCAGAAAAAGAAATTACTGTAAGAACAAGTTAAAATTTGTGAAACTAGCCTAATTAATTATTAACAATTAATTTCAATACATGAGTTCACAAAATAATAATTCTTTATTTACTCCAGTTTTAATTGCCGGATCTCTAATTCTTTTAATAGGTTTTGCAATTAGATCAACTTTTGGATTATTTCAAATACCAATAGCAGAAGAATTTTTATGGGCTAGAACTGAGTTTTCATTAGCAATTGCAATTCAAAATTTAGCATGGGGGATTGGAACTCCTATATTTAGTGCCTTTGCAGAAAAATATGGAGATAGAAAGGCTATTACAATTGGATTAATTTTATATGCATTAGGAGTATTTATCAGTTCTACAGCTAGTAGTCCTGAAGCACATCAGTTTTTAAATGTATTAATTGGTTTCGGTATAGCTGGAAGTGGTTTTGGCCCAATATTAGGTGTAGTTGGAAGATCAGCTTCCTCTGAAAAAAGATCACTTGCTCTAGGAGTAGCTACAGCTGCAGGCTCTGCAGGTCAAGTAGTTGGACCACCTTTTGCTGCAAGTTTACTATCAGTAATGCCTTGGTCAAACGTTTTTGAAATTTTTGCAGTTATAAGTATTTTAACTATAATTTTAGTACCTATCCTTAAATCTGATACAGTATTAATTTCTAAGCAGAATAGTGACAAAATGAGCAAGGCTTTATTAGAGGCTTCAAAAGATCCGACATATATAATGTTATTTTTGGGTTTTTTTTCATGTGGTTTCCAGTTAGCATTTATTACAGCACACTTTCCGGCTTTTATAGCTGAGTCTAGCAGTCCGATTGTTCAAGGAAGTATTATAAGTCTAGTTTGTTCTTCGTTGGAAGGCCTAGGTGCTTTGTCTATTGCTCTAATTGGTTTATTTAACATTTTAGGTTCCATTTTAGCAGGAGCTTTGGGTAAAGATTACACAAAAAAATATCTTTTAGCTATTATTTATACAGGAAGAACTATTGCTTGTATTTTATTTATTATTATACCAATTACTCCAATCACAGTTGTATTATTTTCAATAGTAATGGGCGCTCTATGGTTAGCTACCGTTCCATTGACAGCTGGAATAATTGGTTACATATATGGTTTGAAATATATGGGAACATTATATGGTATTGTTTTTTTATCTCATCAAATTGGTTCTTTTGTAGGTGTCTGGCTAGGTGGGTGGTTCTATGATATTTATGGAAGTTATAATATAGTTTGGTGGGTTGGAATAAGTGTAGGTGCGTTTTCAGCAATTATTCACCTACCTGTAAAAGAAGTGCCATTAAATGAAAGAAAGCTTTTAACAACTTAATCAGATTATTTGATAGTTCAAAAAACACATGTATAAGTATTAATATTAAATGGATGAAAAAAAAATAATAAGAAACTTAATAGTGGTCATTTTCTTTTTGGTAATAATTTATTCACTACTTAGGGTTGGTGCAGGACTTGATTTAAGTGTTGGCCCTTACTTAAAATAAGATAATTTTTTGCTTCTAAGACACTACTTATTAATATTTATAATCACGTTTCTTTTTGGAAGTGCTTATCCTGTTCAGAAAATAATTTTTAATGATTCAGTTCCACCGTTATTAATGGGTAGTTTAAGAATGTTAGTTGTTTTTTTATGCCTTCTTCCATTTTGGAAATTTGAGATACCTGAAAAAAAGTATTGGTTTCCACTTTTTTGTTTTTCAGTTTCAATGGGTTTTTTTGCTAATTTATTTATGACTATTTCTTTAGAAGTAGCAAATATTATTTCTCCAATAATAATTGGATCTCAATTAGCTATACCTTTTGCTATACTCTTAAGCTCATTTTTTTTAAAAGAAAAAGTAACTTATAAACAATGGTTATTTATCATAATTTCTTTTTTTGGAATTTTCCTGATTGGTTTTGATCCGCTACTAAAAAATGAGTTGGTATCTTTAATTCTTATAACACTAATGGCTTTTTTTTATGGTGCTGCACAAGTTTTCTCAAGGCATCTTAAAAACTTGAATGTAAGCCTAACTAATGGGTATATGGGTCTTATTGGTTTTATATTATTATTTTTATTCTCAGCAATATTTGAAGGTAATATTCATCAAAATATTATAAATATTAGTTTAAAATCATGGTTATTAATTTTGCACGCAGGAATATTTGTATCCATAGCAGCACATATGTCAATGTTCTATCTTTATAGAATCTACCCAGTCAAGAAGGTTTTCCCTTTTTATGCTTTATTTCCAATTTTTGGAGTCTTTCAAACATTTTTAATTTTTTATGAAATACCAACTTTATTAACTTTTCTAGGGGGTATTGTTGTAATTTTATCGATATATTTACTTAATAAGGAAGAATAAAGTTAAACATTAAGTTAAAAACATAAATTTCCACAAACTTTTGTATAATTAAAAAAATTTTATTAATAAAATTAAACTTAAAATAGTAATATAAATTTGTTTTTACTAATTCTTAAAATATGAATGATAAAATAATTGATAAAATAAATTTTCCTTCAGACCTAAGGAATATAAAAAGGGAAGATCTTAAAAAAGTTTGTGATAATTTAAGAATTAAAACTATTGAGACTGTTTCAAAAACTGGAGGACATTTAGGTGCAGGTTTAGGGGTTGTAGAATTAACTGTAGCTTTACACTATGTTTTTAACACACCTAGAGATAAATTAATTTGGGATGTTGGTCATCAAGCATATCCCCACAAAATTATTACTGGAAGAAAAAAAAAGATTGAAACTCTTAGAAAAAAAGATGGCTTATATGGTTTTGTTAGAAGATCAGAAAGTGAGTATGATCCCTTTGGTACTGCTCATAGTTCAACAGCTGTATCTGCAGGTCTTGGGATAAAAATTGCAAAAGATATTAAAAAAGATGATGCAAATGTAATATGTGTAGTTGGTGATGGTGCGTTAAGTGCTGGGTTGGCATATGAAGGTTTAAACAATGCTGGAGCTCTAAAAAAAAGATTAATTGTAATCCTTAATGATAATAAAATGTCAATAGATAAACCAGTAGGTGCAATGAGCACATACCTTACAAGGCTGTTATCATCTAAGTCATATTCAAATATAAGAAATTTAATAAAAAAAATTTCTAAAACTTTACCAAAGAATTTATCCAAAACACTTTATAGAACAGAAGAGTATTCAAAAGGAATTTTATCGGGGGGAACATTATTTGAGGAATTAGGTTTTTATTATCTGGGACCTATAGATGGTCATAATATAAAAGACCTAGTTACTGTTTTAGAAAATATAAGAGACAATAGAATTGATAAACCAGTTTTTTTACACTGCATTACCAAGAAGGGGAAAGGTTATAGTCCAGCTGAAAAATCTGAGGATAAATTTCATGGCGTTGAAGAGTTTGATATTGATACTGGTGCATCTTTAAAAAAATCTAATCAAAAATCTTATTCTCAAGTATTTGGTGAAACATTAACCAAACTTGCAGAAAGTGATGAAAAAATTATTGCAATTACAGCTGCTATGATGTCAGGAACTGGACTTAAAGTTTTTAGTGAGAAATATAATAAAAGATTTTTTGATGTAGGTATTGCTGAGCAACATGCTGTAACTATGGCTGCAGGTATGGCGACTGAAGGTTTTAAGCCATACGTAGCAATTTATTCAACATTCTTACAAAGAGCATATGACCAAATAGTTCACGATGTTGCCATTCAAAAATTACCAGTAAGGTTTGCTATTGATCGAGCAGGACAAGTAGGCTCAGATGGCCCTACACATGCAGGTTCATTCGATATAACTTATTTGTCAACATTGCCAAACTTTATAGTTATGGCTCCAAGCAATCAATCTGAATTAATAAAATTGATGAAAACATCAACATTATTAAATGATTATCCATCTGCTTTTCGTTATCCAAGAGGTGTTGGACATATAGGAGAATCAGATAATTTAGAAGCAGTTGATGTTGGAAAGGGATATATAGACATTGAGGGTGATAATATTGCGATTCTGAACCTGGGAACTAGATTAGGAATAATTAAAAATGCATGTAAAATCTTAAATAATAATAATATTTATCCAACAGTAGCAGATGCGAGATTTGCTAAACCTTTAGATACTGATTTAATCGATAATTTAATTGAAAATCATAAATATTTAATAACTATAGAAGAGGGAGCAATTGGAGGGTTTGGCTCTCATGTATTAAATTATATACATAATATTAGATTAAAAAGATCATCAATTATTGTCAAAAATATATTTTTCCCAGATAGATTTATCGAACATATGAAGCCTGATGAACAATATGAAGAAATGAAAATGGATACTAATTCCATAGTCAAAGAGATATCACGTTTATATGATAATAAAATTATAGACTTAAAAAATTTTAATATGAAAGAAAATATCTAATTCAATTAAATATGAAAAAAGTTGCTGTATTTATTGCTGCAGGTACTGGAATTGGAGCAGACGCTGCAAAAAAATTATATGAAGATGGTTTTAATATAGCGATTATGTCTTCTTCAGGAAAGGGAGAGGTTTTAGCAAGAAAGTTAAATGGCTTTGGCTTTACAGCTTCTAATTTGGAGTCTAAAAACATTGAAAATTTCATAAAAAAAGTATTAAAAAAATGGAGACGGATAGATGTTTTATTGAATAGCGCTGGGCACGGCCCAAAAGGTGAAATTTTAAAAATTAGTGATGATGAGTGGCACAAAAGTATGGAAATTTATTTTTTAAATGTAATTAGAGCAGCTAGAATTGTAACACCTATAATGAAAAAACAGAAAGGTGGTTCAATCATAAATATTTCATCATTTGCTGTTTTTGAGCCAGAAAAGAGTTTTCCTACATCAGGGATAATGAGAGCAGGCTTGTCATCTTTTACAAAAATATATTCTGATGAATATGCAAAATATAATATAAGAATGAACAATATTCTCCCTGGATTCATAGATAGTCTTAAAACTAAAGAAGAATTTATAAAAAGAATACCTTTAAAAAGAGTTGGGAAAGTAAGTGAAATTTCAGCATTAGTAAGTTTACTAGCCTCGAATCAAGGGGCTTACATAACTGGGCAAAATATCAGGGTTGATGGCGGAATTACAAGATCAATATAGTATAAATGAAAAAAAAAATTTTAAAAATTTTAGGACAAGAGTTTAAAAATCCAATATCATGTCTTACAGCTTATTCGGCATCTATTTCAAAGCTATTAGATGGAAATGTAGATATGATTTTAATTGGTGACTCTCTGGGAAGCACACTATATGGCATGAAAAATTCTAGAAATGTTACAATTCAAATGATGAAAATGCACGGATTAGCTGTAACAAAAAATATCAAAAAAAGTATCACAGTAATAGACATGCCTTACAAGACTTATGATAACACAAACCAGGCATTAAGAAATGCAAAAAATCTTCTCAAATATACAAAGGCAAAAATATTAAAACTTGAGGTAAATAAAAATAATTTATCAATTGTAAAATATCTTTCAGATAAAAATTTAAATGTTATTGCACATATTGGAGTAACACCTCAAAGTTATGTAGATTTTAAGAAAATAAGAGCTGTAGGAAAATCAGAAAGAGAAGTAAAAAATTTAATTAGTCTAGCAAATGATGTGGAGAGGGCTGGTGCAAAAGCTATTTTACTAGAATGTGTTTTTGCAGATATTGCAAAAAAAATTACATCTTCAGTATCTATACCTACTATTGGTATAGGTTCTTCGAAATATTGTGATGGTCAGGTTTTAGTATTTGATGATATAATAAACATTGATAATAGTCATAAATCTCCAAAGTTTGTAAAAAAGTATATGAATTTTGAGTATCTTGCAAAAAAAGCAATAAAGAAGTTTGACAAAGATATCAAAAGCAGAAAATTTCCAAGCAAAAAATATAGCTATAACTAAGATACTAATTCGAATTGATTATTTTCTTCATTAAACAGCATTAAGTTTCCAGACTTTATCTCAAACCAAAACCCAAAAATATTGAGTTTGTTTTTTATAGTAAGACTTTTGATATTTGGATAATTATTTAAATTTAAAATTGAGTTTTTTATACTCATTTTTTCAAGATTTTTAATTTGTATATCTTTATCAATTTTTTTATCTAACAATTTATAAGCTGGTCTTATAGTTTCTATCCAGCTATTGATAGGGGATTTATCACTATCTTTTTTTTCAGAAAAAATTTTATGGGAATGATGTATGCCTCCACAATTAGAATGCCCTAATATAATTATGTTTGAAATTTTTAAACTTGTAATTGCATAATCAATTGCTGCTGAAGTACCATAGTGAATTTCACCTGAATCAAAGGGTGGAATAAGATTAGCAATATTTCTATGAATAAAAAAATCGCCCTCATTTGAATTAAATATTATATTGGGATCAACCCTAGAGTCACAACAAGAAATTATCATTGCTTTAGGATTTTGACCTTCTTCTTCAAGTATTTTATAGAGATTTGCACTGTATGGAAATCGTTTTAGTTTCCACTCTTTATATCTATCAATTAAAAAATCTGATAAAATCATTTAAAATTTAATATAACATTAAATTAATTTTAATTAAATAAATGATAAATAATAATGATAGAAGTTTTTGTGTAGCACCAATGATGGGTTATACAACGCCCTATGCAAGAAAACTTTATAGAATTCTTTCAAAAAATACATTTCTTTTCACTGAAATGATAGCATCAAAATCACTTTTAAATTCTAAAAATAAAGATTTAATTATTGAAAATGATGCACATAATCCAATAGCAATACAGGTGGGTGGATCTGATATAGAAGATTTCAAAGAGTGTTCAGAAATTGCACATAAATATAATTATAATGAAATTAATCTTAATGTTGGTTGTCCTAGTAAAGCAGTACAAAAGGGAAGTTTCGGTGCATGTTTAATGCAAGATAAAGTATTGGTTAGACAATGTTTACAAGAATTGCAAAGCTCAAAAATTAAAGTATCAATGAAATGCAGGATTGGATTGGGTAAGAACTTAGACTATGATTTTTTTGAAGAATTTATTGACGAAGTATTAAAAAGTGGAATACAAATTATATATGTTCACGCTAGAAATGCTATTTTAAATGGTTTTAGTCCAAGTCAGAATAGATCAATTCCTCCACTGGACTATAATTTTGTAAGAAAAATTAAATTAAGATATCCAAGAATAGTATTTGTTCTTAATGGTGGTATCAATAGTTTAGAGATGGCTAAGGACTTAAGTAAAAATTATGATGGTGTTATGTTAGGTAGACTTATTCAAAATAATCCTTTTATTTTGAGAAAAGTAGATAAATTGTTTTACAATGATAACAAAGACTTTAATGTTGATGAAAACATAATACTTAATTACTTTGATTATATAAAAACAAAAATTGAGACAGATTCAATATTTAGGTTGTTAAGTCCAATGCTAAATATTTTTTTTGGTGTACCTAATAGTAAAATTTTTAAGTCAAAGATCAATGAACTTATGAAAAATAAAAAATTAAGACAGATAGAGGATTTATTTTTAAAATTTGTTAGAGAAAATAAATTACTCTTAAATTAAAATGGTATCTGATAAGAAAGACTTAAGATTTCAACGCCAGGATTTTTATCTCCAAGGTTGGCATTAGAAATATGGCCAAATGAAATACCTAATCTATTTTTATTTTTAAGTTCAAAACTAATCTCTATTGTAGTTCTAAATTGTATATTATTACCAAGTTTTTTGCCTGAACCATCATCGTATACACCTGCTCCAAAACTAGGCGTAAAAATATAATTGTTTTTCCTACCAGTAAAAAGTTGACCTAGATTATCTTCTAAATAAATGCCAGTTAAAAAATATGAGGCTGAGTCAGATGTCGTTTCAAAACCAACAAATGGCTTTAGGAAAAAAAAATTATCTTCTTTTGGACCAATATCAAATAATGTCTTATCGAATCGTTTCTCATATCTAAAATCTGTAGATTGATTAGTTTCTGAACCATCAAGTTTAAAATCGTATAAACCAATGCCAAATACGTCAAGACCCTTAGAAAAAGTCGTGTTAGACAGGAATACTGTTGTAAGGATTACAAAAAAAATTTTATTCATTAATTGTATTATTAATATTATTACTAATAAACTATCAAATAAAAAATTCTTTATCTTGTTGAGAAATATCTAAAATAGCTTTTTTTAACTTTTCTAAAGCTTTAGTTTCGATCTGCCTGACCCTTTCCTTACTTATTTTCAGTTTTTTACCAAGTTCATCTAAAGTAATACTTTTTTCCTTAAATTTTCTTAAGTTAATTATAGTTTTTTCTCTATCATTCAAAGTATTTATCGCTTCTGAAATATAATGTTTTTTAACACTATTATCATTAAATGATTCAAAGACTTCTTCAGGGTTTTCTCTCTCATCAGCCAATAATGATAATAAATCGTTTTCACTCTCATTATCAACTTTTTGATTTAAAAATAGATCTCCTCCACTTAATCTAGATTCCATGTTTTGAACCTCGATTGGCTTAACATTTAACATATTGGAAACTTGATCTATTTCATTTTGACCCATAAATTCTCTAGAAACATCGTTGATTTGTTGCTTAATTTTTTTAAGATTAAAGAAAAGTGCTTTTTGTGAAGCTGTAGATCCAGTTCTTACAACCGACCAATTTTTTAGAATATAGTCTTGAATTGATGCCCTTATCCACCAAGATGCATAAGTTGATAATCTGAAATCTTTCGAAGTATCAAATTTATCTAATGCGTGCATTATACCTAAAACGCCTTCATGAATTAAATCATCTATTGGAAGTCCATAGCTAGAGTATTTTCTAGCGTAAGATACTGCTAGCCTTAAATATGAATTAAGAATTTTTTGAAGAGATAGTGGATTTCTATTTTCTCTCCAGTCATCGATTAATTGAAATTCAGTGTCTTTTTCCAAAATTTCAGCTTTTTTTGAAAATTCAATAAGGTTATTAGCAAATTGTATATTTTTTAACATATTACACAATTATACGTACAACAGTTGAATTTGGATCAATTAGATTCAAATAAATCTAAAATTTCTCCATTTTTATTGAAAATTCCAACAAAAATCTTATTATTTTCTAGTGGTTGTTTAAATAAAGTACACACAACCCTATTTTTAGATAGTTCTAAGTTGTTTGAATGATTGGATTGATAACCCCGTACAATACGTATGAAAGTGTTGTAAGGGGAAACAATTCTTGAAAAATTTTGATAACCCCACCAAAAACAGTCATTTTGAGCAGATAAAGGTCTTGTAATGTCCACCCCTCTATTTACGAATAAGATTTTCTTTGTTTCACTAAATGCTGCGTGTTTTAAGTTTAATAAATATTCTTTATGTCCAGGATATTGGTTCAATACTAAATTAAGTTTAGATGTCCATTTTGAAATTGATACTGTGCCTGTTGTTGCAATATTAATTACTTCATCATTTGAGAAACCGTAAGAGTTTAATGTTTTATCAACACCATGATCAAACATCCAAGAAATAATTTCTGACGGATTAGGCGCAATTTGCAATTGTAGTATTTTGTTAAACATTTCTTCTTGGGCACCCCTTAGAAAAATAATTTCATTAGGTTTTAATGTAAATTTAGACATCAGTTTAAAACGCAATTCAATTAAACTTGATAAGGTTTCTTTAGTATTATTTCCTAAACCTAATACATTCCCTAAAAATATTAATTTGTCTCCTTTAGAAAAATTTTTAAATATATAATCTTTTATCGAATTAAAAGAATTTAAGTTTGAATGTATG
>MDTG01346579.1_pt1 | contig 11755 bp, 6 predicted proteins | sample 811421 | NCBI WGS metagenome assembly MDTG01 (sample SAMN05326645, study PRJNA326480) | marine metagenome | isolation source: seawater | place: Pacific Ocean: South East | collected 2011 | reverse complement strand
GGTGGCGTGGTAGGCGTGGCCGCCGTCCTCGTAGGCACGCATGATGCCCAGCCAGCGCTTCAGGTCGGCGGCGAAGCTGGTGCTCTGGGTGTCCTCCAGGCGGCGCAGGGCCTCCTCGCCCAGCATCACCAGGGCGGCGCAGGGCGATGAGCTCCAGCCCTTCTGCGGCGCGCTGATCAGCACGTCCACGCCGCGCGCCTTCATATCCACCCACAGGGCGCCGGAGGCGATGCAGTCGAGCACGAACAGGCCGCCCACTTCGTGGACCGCCTCCGCCACCGCGTCCAGGTAGTCGTTGGGCAGCAGCAGCCCGGCGGCGGTCTCCACATGGGGCGCGAACACCAGGTCCGGCTTCTCGGCGCGGATCGCCGCCACCACCTCCTCGATGGGCGCCGGCGCAAACGGCTTGGGCTCGCCCTCGCCCTCCACCTGCCGCGCCTTCAGCACGGTCTCGGCGGCGGGGATCGAACCCATCTCGAAAATCTGGCTCCAGCGGTAACTGAACCAGCCGTTGCGGATCACCAGGCATTTCTTGCCGGTGGCGAACTGACGCGCCACCGCTTCCATACCGTAGGTACCGCCGCCGGGCACCACCGCCACGGCCTCGGCGTGGTAGGCCTGTTTCAGGGTGGCGGAAATGTCCCGCATCACCTGCTGAAACGCCTGGGACATATGATTCAGCGACCGGTCCGTGAACACCACGGAGTATTCGAGCAGACCGTCCGGGTCTATCTCGGGCACCAGTTGAGACACAAGCACTCTCCCGACTTCGATTGGTTTACGACAAGGATAGTTGTTATAGAGACGTGAGTCGCGGGCTGCAAGCCATCGAGCCCAAGGAAAGGGGGAAGTGAATAGTTAAGAGTGAACAGTTAACAGTTAACAGCGAAACAACGCGGGCGCGGCCGGTCCGCCGTCACAGGCCCCTACCCGCGCACTGTTAACTGTTCACTATTCACTGTTAACTGCTTTCCTCACCATGTGTCGATCATCGGCCGGCGTTTGCCGGCGATGGGTTCGCGGCCGCCGGCGGGGGCGGCGCGCAGGCCGCGCAGCACCCAGGCGCGGGAGTCGGCCGGGTCGATGACGGTGTCGATCTCCAGGGCGGCGGCCATGCTCAGGGCCTCGCCGCGCTCGTAGAGTTTGCCCACCAGCTCGTTGAACAGCGCCTGACGCTTCTCCGGGGTCTCCTGGGCGTCCAGTTCTTTCTTGTAGGCCAGGTTCACCGCCCCTTCCAGGCCCATGCCGCCGAATTCGCCGCTCGGCCAGGAGGCGCAGAAGAACGGCGCGTGGAAGGAGCCGCCGGTCATGCCCTGGGCGCCCAGGCCGTAGCCCTTGCGGGTGACCAGGGAGAACAGCGGCACGGTGAGGCTGGCGGCGGTGACGAACATGCGGCACGTGTGGCGCACCATGGCGGTCTCTTCTTCCTCGGGGCCGACCATGAAGCCCGGGGTGTCGCAGAAGCTGACCATGGGCACGCCGAAGGCGTCGCACAGCTGCATGAAGCGCGACGCCTTGTCGGCGCCGGCGGCGTCGATGGCGCCGCCGAGCACTTTCGGGTCGTTGGCGATCAGGCCCAGGGGCCGGCCCTCCACGCGCACGAAGGCGGTGATCATGCCGGGGGCGAAGTCCGGGCGCAGCTCGACCACGGAATCGGTGTCCGCGAACACGTTAATCAGGTGGCGCATGTCGTAGGCGTGCAGGCGGTTTTCCGGCACCGCCCGGCGCAACCAGCGCTGGTCCTCGCAGGTCCAGTCGGTGATCTCGCCCTGGAAATAGCCCATCAGCTTCTTGGCCAGGGCGGCGCCCTCCTCCTCGTCCTTAACCACGCAATCGATCACGCCGTTGGCGCGCTGCACCGAGACCGGGCCCACTTCTTCCGGCTTGAAAGAGCCCAGGCCGCCGCCTTCGATCATGGCCGGGCCGGCCATGCCGATGCAGGCGTTCTCGGTGGCGATCATCAGGTCGCTGCAGCCGGCGAACACGGCGTTGCCCGCGAAGCAGCGCCCGGACACCACGGCGATGCGCGGCACCAGGCCGCTGAGGCGCGCGTACTGCAGGAAGCTGGGGCCGTCCAGGCCGGCCACCTTGGTGGCGTTGTCGGTGTCGCCGGGGCGGCCGCCGCCGCCCTCGGCGAAGAAGATCACCGGCAGTTTCTGCTGCTCGGCGATCTCCAGAATGCGGTCGGTCTTCTTGTGGTTCATGGTGCCCTGGGTGCCGGCCAGGACGGTGTAGTCGTAGGCGAGCACCGCGCAGTGGCTCCTGTCCTCGCCGAACAGGTCGCCGTTCACCGAGCCGATGCCGGTGATCAGGCCGTCGGCGGGGGTGTTCTGGATCAGGTCGTCCAGTGAGCGGCGGGCGCGCTGGGCGGCGATGGTGAAGCCGCCGTATTCGATAAAGCTGTCGGCGTCGCAGATCGCCGCCACGTTCTCCCGGGCGGTGCGCTGGCCGGTCTTGCGGCGCTTGGCCACCGCGTCCGGGCGCTGCTCGTCGCGCAGCAGGGCGTCACGGCGCTGCAGTTTGGCGAGATCCGGGCGGATGTAGTCCAGGTCGATCTCTTCCGCTTCCTGGTCGGCGTCGCCGGCCACCTCGCCGGGCTCGATAAAGTAGAGCGGGTCGCCGCTGCCGACCGCGTCGCCCACCGCGAACGCCACCCGGCGCACCATGCCGCTGACGCCGGCTACCACCTGGTGCTGCATTTTCATCGCTTCCACGAACGCCACCGGCTGGCCTTCGCGGACGCTGTCGCCCTCATCGACCATCAGCTCCACCACCACGCCCTGCATCGGCGTGGTCACCGCTTCGGTGCCCGCCGGCCCCTGAACGGCCGCCTGGGTGGTGGCGGCGCCGGCGTCTTCGGAGGCGCCGAAATGCAGGGACGGGTGCTCCCCCTCGCCCACCAGCTCGGCCATGTGATCGTCGACGAAGCGGGTGTAGACGTGGTTCGCCGTCACCTCGTCGCGGCGCAGCAGGTTCTGCAGAAAGCCGATGTTGGTGTCCACGCCCTCGATACGGAACTGGCACAGCGCCCGGTAGCTGCGCCGCACGGTGGTGGCGTAGTCACCGCGGCCGTGCACGATCAGCTTGGCGAGCAGGGAGTCGTAGTGGGGGCTGGTGCGGTAGCCCCGGTAGCCGAAGGTGTCCACGCGCAGGCCGGGGCCGGTGGGCGGCTCGAAGGTGGCCAGGGTGCCGCCGGCGGGGCGTGCCTCGCCGCTGGCTTCCATGGTCTCCATATTAACGCGCAGCTGCATGGCGAAGCCCAGCGGCTGCGGCGGGCGGGTCAGGCCCAGGTCCGCCAGGGAGGCGCCGCCGGCCACTCTCAGTTGCGCCTGCACCAGGTCCACGCCGGTGATCTCTTCGGTGACGGTGTGCTCCACCTGCAACCGGGGGTTGGCTTCGATAAAGGCGAAGCGGCTTTCGTCCGCGTCCACCAGAAACTCGAAGGTGCCCAGGCTGCGGTAGCCGACTTTCGCCGCCAGTCGCAGGGCGGCGTCCAGCAATTGCTGGCGGGTGTCCTCGGAGAGCGTCGGGCTGGGCGCCACCTCCACCAGCTTCTGGTTACGCCGCTGCAGGCTGCACTCGCGCTCCCACAGGTGGACCGGCGCGTCGCCGCCGTCGCCGAGCACCTGCACTTCGATATGCCGGGCCCGGTCGATAAAGCGTTCCACATAGACGGCGTCGTTACCGAAGGCGGCGCCGGCTTCCGCCTGGCAGCGCTTGAACGCCTCGGCCAGATCGTCGCCGGGGCCCACGATGCGCATGCCGCGCCCGCCGCCGCCGGCGATCGCCTTGACGATCACGGTGGCGCCGTCACCGAGGCCGTCGCGGAATGCCTCTGCCTGCTCCAGGGTGGTGTCGGCGCCGGTGCCGGGCACCACCGGCACCTGGCACTCCTCCGCCAGCACCCGGGCGCGGGCCTTGTCGCCGAGCAGGGCCAGGGTGTCCGCGTCCGGGCCGACGAAGATCAGGCCGGCGTCCGCGCAGGCGGCGGCGAAATCGCGGCTCTCGCTAAGAAAGCCGTAACCCGGATGCACCGCGTCGCAGCCCTGCTCCAGCGCCACCTTCACCAGTTGCTCGCCGTCCAGATAGGCGGCCACGCCCTGGCCGGACAGCGCCACCGCCTGGTCCGCCACCCGGGTGTGCAGGGCCCGTTCGTCATCGGCGGGGTAGACCGCCACGGTGGCGATATCCAGGTCGGCGGCGGCGCGGGCGATGCGTACGGCGACTTCGCCGCGGTTGGCAATGAGCAGCTTTTTAATGGTCATGAAGCGGGGTCCGTCTTGTTCTGGGGCGGGTACGACACGCCGAGGCGCCGTCCGGGTCAGGGGCAACATAGCCAGATACTGACTTGCACGTCAATTAGCATTGACAGTGGTTTTATTTACTTCCAGATTAATTGCCACACGCACAGGAGAGGAGCCGGCGCTTGGCCAGACCGAACAAAAAATCGCAATTGGGCCAGCCGCCGATGAAGACGCGGATCAAACAGGCGGCCCGCGATTTGTTTATTCAGCGCGGCCTGGCCGATGTCAGCTACGGCGACATCGCCGAGGTGGTGAACACCACGCGGGCCAATCTGCACTACCACTTCGGCAACAAGAACGCGCTTGTCGAGGCGGTGTTCCAGGAGATCTTCGACAGCCTGGAAGAGCAGTTCCAGGAAGTGTGGGCCAAGCCCGGCCTGACCCTGGGTCAGCGCATCGGGCTCACCGCCGAGGACTGCGAACGCCGCTTCTACGAGTTCAACAAAGACGCCAAGGGCCGCAACCCCTGGAGCCTGTCGGCGCGGGCCCGGTTCGAGAACCATCTGCTGTCGCCGCGCATTCAGGCGGGTATTTCCGAAATGTCCCGCCACTTCGAGGACTACGTGGCCCATGCGGTGACGCTGGCGATCGGCGCCGGCGAACTGCGCCCGGACACGCCGGTGCGCCAGGTGGTGATGCTGATCACCCCGCTCTGGTATTTCGGCTCCTTGCTGACGCAGCACAGCGGCCTGGACAAGCTGCTGGACCACTACAAGGCGGTCAGCGACACCATCGCCGCCGCCTACGGGACACATTAAAGTCACGCCGCTGTCATGTCGGGAAGGTACACACCCAGGGTGACCTTCCGATAATGACAAGGAGCTGACATGAAACTCTGGCTTGCCCTGGGCGCCGGCACGCTTGCCGCCGCCATGCTCGCCGGTTGCGGCGGCGACAGCGACAACGATCCCGTTCCGTCCACCGACACCCCCGCCGTAAGCGGCGTAAAACTGAATTTCATGGGCCGTTACAGCACCGGCCAGTTCGATGAGAGCGCGGCGGAAATCCCCGCCTACGACGCCGGCACCCGGCGCCTGTTCGTGGTCAACGCCCAGAAAGGCGCGCTCGACGTGCTGGGCATGAACGACCCGGCCAACCCGGCGCTGGTGGACACCCTGACCACCTCGGACATCGCCGCCAACACCGAAGTAAACAGCGTGGCGGTGCGTGACGGTCTGGTTGCGGTCGCGGTGCAGGCGCCGGTCAAGACCGACGCCGGCTATATGGCACTGTACGACGCTGAAACCCTGGAGCTGATCAGCTTTGTCGAAGTCGGCGCGCTGCCCGACATGGTCGCGTTCACCGCCGACGGTCAGTACGTGCTGACCGCCAACGAAGGCGAGCCCAGCGACGACTACAGCGTGGATCCGGAAGGCTCGGTGAGCGTGGTGGACATCAGCGACCCGCGGAACCCGGTGGTCGCCACCGCCGATTTCACCGCCCTCAACGGCCAGGAAGACGAACTGCGCGACCAGGGTGTACGAATCTACGGGCCCGGCGCCAGCGCCGCCCAGGACCTGGAGCCGGAATACATCGCCTTGGACGCCGATGGTACGACAGCGTGGGTCGTCCTACAGGAAAACAACGCGCTCGCCAAAGTGGACATAGCCAGCGCCACGGTGACCGAACCTCTCCTACCACTCGGCACCAAAGACATCAGCCAGGACGGCAACGCCATCGACGCCAGCGATGACGACGGCGTGATCAACATCCGCACCTTCGACGGCGTGGTCGGTCTTTACTTGCCGGACGCCATCCACGCCTACAGCGCCGGCGGCGACACCTATCTGGTCACCGCCAACGAGGGCGACGCTCGCGCCTGGGGCGAGGACAACGATGCCTACTGGGGTACCGAAGGCGCGGGTTGCGCCGGCGATGCCAGCCAGGGTTTCGTGGAAGAGTTCCGGGTCAAGCACCTGGTGCACGCCGACGGCTTCGACCGCCGCTGCGGCGACGACCTGCCGCCTCAGCTGCGCGCCCTGGGCGCCGGCGGCCTGCTCAACCCCACCACCTTCGGCTACTGCGGCGCGGTGGACGGCGATCCGGGCGACTGCCGCGAGGACGACGTGTTGGGCCGCCTGAACATCACCTGGACGGAAGGCTACCGCACCGACAGCAACGGCGACCCGGTGATGTTCACCGCCGCCGGCGTGGAAGACCCGGCCGGTGATCGCATCATGTACGACACCCTGTACGCCTACGGCGGCCGCTCGTTCTCAATCTGGGATGCCGAGGGTGCCCTGGTGTGGGATTCCGGCGACGCCATCGAACAGTTCATCGCCAGCGATGACTGCATGGCCGGCGCGCAGCGCAACATTCCTTGCGCCGACTACTTCAACAGCGGCCACGACGAAGGCAGCGACTTCGACAGCCGCAGCGACGCCAAGGGCCCGGAGCCGGAAGGCCTGACCATCGGCACCCTGGGCGGCAAGACCTTCCTGTTCCTGGGCCTGGAGCGCATGGGCGGCATTCTGGTCTATGACATCACCGACCCGACCGCGCCGGTGATGCAGGACTACCTGAACACTCGCGAGGACTGGGTCACCGAGGACACCGAATCGGTGCTGGCCAGCGCCGGCGACCTGGGCCCGGAAGGCCTGGTGTTCATCCCCGCCTCCGACTCCCCCAACGACAAAGCGCTGCTGGTGGTGGGCTACGAAGTGAGCGGCACCACCGCGGTCTACGAAGTGGAAGCGCTGCGCGACTGACCCTTCCCAACACGCCACCCCGAACGCCCGACGTGCCACGGCACGCCGGGCGTTCTTCGTTTCCGGGCCCGGAAAACTGGACCCGGCGGCCCAGCCACGGCAGTCTTGCGGGTAAACACGCCTTCACGCGGCCGCCAAGGCGCGGACGTTAGCCTTCCGCTTCCTTGAAAGGCGCGGTCCGCTCTACGGCCAACGGTCATACAGGTTACACTTTACGGGCCCGAAGGCGGCGCCCCTGGGGGAAACGCTTGCATGGCGCGCCGATTAAGGTCAACTTTTATGACCTATTACTCAAATCAAGACTGGTGGTGAACCCATATGGTTGAAGACGCTTCGCTGGACCGGCTGAACAAGTGCCTGGAAACCCTGCATTTCGCCTTCCGGGGGCTGGTGGCCGAACCCGACAGCATATTGAAAAGCCAGGGGCTGTCCCGTATCCACCACCGGTTGCTGTTTTTTATCGGCCGCAATCCGGGGCTCAGCGTCAACGAACTGGTGGACAGCATGCGCCTGACCAAGCAGGCGATCCATAAGCCGCTCAAATCCCTGGTCGAGAAAGACCTGGTCGCAGTGACCCGGGACGCCGCCGACAAAAGGGTCAAGCGGCTGGCGCTCACCGACCAGGGCACGGCGCTGGAGTCCCGGCTCACCGGTATCCAGCGCGAGCTGCTCACCCACACCTTCGACGAGGTGGGCGAAGACGGCGCCGAGGCCTGGTTCCGGGTGATGGAGACCATGGCCCGCCGTCTGGGCGTCTAACACCTTACCGGTCGCGGGCGAAGGTGATGTCCGCGGGCAGCAGGTCGGTGGCCACGAAGTCGATTTGCTCGCCGCTGTCCGCGTCCAGTACCCGCAGGCCCGGAGCGCCCGCCGACGCATCGGCGACCCACAGGTGGCCCCGCGGGCCCAACGCCAGCGCACGCAGATCCATGCCGCTCAGCCCGGCGACGGTGGCGCCCACTTCGCCGGTGGCGGGGTTGAAGCGCGTTAGCGCGATGTCCTGCCAGTTGTAGTAAGCCAGGTAGTAACCGGTGTCCGCATCCACCACCTGGATGGCGCCGATCAGTCCGGTTTCCTCGGTGTCGTCCAGGCGTTGCTCCACGGCGTAGCTGTCCGGATCGATCACATCAATCCCGCCTTTATAGTCCATCGCGAAGGACCCCTGATTCTGCACCAGCAGGCCCAGGTCCGGGTGATGGACCATCGACATGGGGTTGCCGCCGATCAGCGGAATGCCCTTGAGGCCGTCCTCGCCCTTCCCGGTATCGATCTCTTCGTCGGTGGCGGTATCGAACACCGCCACATAGGCGGTGTTGTTGGGCTGAAAGACACTGTCGAGACGCTGCATGGCGATGAACAGCTTGCCGTCGACGACCACCGCCGCGGACATATTGGGGCTGCCGGTGGTGTTGGCGGGCAGGTAAGCCGACAGATCCAGCTCGCCGGTTTTGAAGTTCCGTTCGCGGCCGGCGGTGGGGTCGACCACCCAGACCGTATCGGCGCCGTAACGGATCATGTAGGCCTTGTCCGGGGCGGCGAACACCAGATCATAGACGTTGGACGAATCGGTATCCGATGCCCCGAGCGTGGAATAGTCCCACTCGAACACACCCGGGTTGGACAGCGCCACTTTCTTGATGCGGTCGGATTGATAGCGCTCAATCAGATAGTAGTCGCTGCCGTGGGACGCCACCGCCAGGTCGGACACCGTGGGGTGATAACTGCCGGAGCTGGTGCGTTCATCGACACCCACCAGCTCCACCGCGCCGGAGTCGTAGCTGGACGATACGGTGGCGACCACCGCCACGTCGGTGCCCGACACGGCCACCGGGTCATCGCTGCCCCCGCCGCCACCGCAGGCGGTCAGAACCAGGCCGGAAAGGCCGGCCAGAAGCAACGACTTGAAAAACGTCTTGGGCGGGTTGTGCAATGCCATGGTAATTCCTCTTGGGTACGCGCGAATCAGAAACGGTGTTGAAGATTGACGAACAGGGTGCGGCCGGGGCCGGGAAAGCGGTTGAAGTCCTGGTAGGTTTCGTCGGTGAGGTTGTGGACTTCCAGGTTGATGCGGGTTTCGCCGCCCCGGCCCCAGGGGTGGCGCCAGCCGAGGCCGGCGTCGACGGTCTGGCTGGCCTCCGCTTCAAGCAGGTTGGCGGAGTCGTAGTAGAGCTCGTCGCGGTAGTGCCAGCTCACGCTGGCGGTGAACGGCGCCAGCCGCCAGGTGCTTTTGACCAGCGCGGTGTGGTGATACAGGCCGGGCAGGGCCTTGTCGCGTTGATCGGCGAGCTGGTCAGAACGGTTCCGGGAATCCTGGGTGGTGGCGCTGGCACTCAATGTCCAGCGGTCGAGGACATCGTAGGAGGCTTCCAGCTCCAGGCCCTGGACCCGCGCCGCGATATTGACGTAGCGGCCCACGCCGCGGGCGTCGTAAATCGCGGTCACCGCCGGGTCCAGATCACGCACGAAACCGGTGACTTCCAGATAGCCGCGCGGCACCAGAATGCGCAGACTGCCGTCCGCGTTGAGCGCCTCTTCCGCCTGCAGATCCGGGTTGCCGACGAACAGCCCCTGCTGGCCGAACTGCTCCACCAGGGTGGGGATGCGCACCTGCCGGGCCAGGTTGGCGAACAGCCACAGATGGGAGGTCATCGCGTAGCGCGCGCCCAGCTGCCAGGCGTGATAGTGCTGATCGCTTTCGGCGTCGGCGCCGGCGTCGTCGGATTGGTCGCGCACCTGGTAACGCCGCGCCACCGCCTGGGTGCGCCAGCGTTCGTTGTCGCTGTGCCATTCGTGGCTCAGGGCGCCGGTCACTTGCCGCCGTTCGCGCTCTGTTTCCGGTTCCGCTTGCAGGCGGTCTTCCTGGTCCAGCCGGTAGAGGCTGGCATCCAACCCGGCGCTGAGCCGGTGCGCGCCGAGCAGCCAGGTGAGCGAGTTGTTGAAACCGAATTGATCGGTCTGGTCGCGGGCGTCATGGACCCCGGTGCCGATGCGTCCGACACGGTCCAGATAGGTGTGCTGCCGGCGCCCCAGCAACAGGCGGTGGCTGGACTGCAGGCGCCCGTCCCACCAGCCGCTGTCCTGGTAATGGAACTGCACGCGCTGCTGCCGGGTTTCCAGGCGCGCCTGGTTCGCTTCCCAGTTCTGCAGGCTGGGGATGCCCTGGTCCTTGTCGGTCCACTGCAGCAGGGCGTCCAGCCGCCGGTCCGGCGACAGCCGGTAGCCGACACGGGCGCTGGCGTCGTTGTGGGTGATGTCCGCATTGCGCCGGCGGCTCTCTTCGCCGTCGCCGGGGTTGAACCATTCCGGCCGGTTTTCGTATTGGAAATCGTTGTCCGCCTGCTGCCGGTTCAGCGAAAACCAGTAATCAAAGCGGCCCTCGGCGCCCGCCTGGAACAGACCCAGGCGCCGCCCGCCGTGCGTGCCGGCGCCGAGATTAATCCGCGTGGTGGCCGGGGTGTCGGCGCGCAGCGAGGTCATCGCCACCACGCCGCCGACACCGGCCTGGGTGTAGCGGGCCGGTGCGTTACCGGGGTACACCTGGATCTCGGCCACGTCGTGCAGGGTGTACAAACTCAGATCGCTACCGCCGGATACCGGATCGTCCAGCAGCATGCCGTCCAGATACACCTGCACCTGCTTGCTGCTGGAGCCGCGGATCGACACCGCCGAGTAACTGCCCAGGCCGCCCAGGCGGCGCACCTGAACACCGGTTTGCGTGGCCAGGGTATCGGCCAGGGTGGTGATGCGGTTGGCGAACGCCTCGCGCTCGATCACGCGAACCATGCCGGTTTCGTCCTCCGGCGTGAGCGTGGCGGCGGCGTTGCGCGGCGCCTCACTGACGATCACCGGCGCCAGCGAGTGGCCGTCTTCGCCAGGCGACAGCGCCGGCACCGACGCCAACAGCACCAGTGCCAGCCGGCACAATGGTCTTTGCCCCATGATTCCCCGATACGCGGACAGGCGCGACAGTCCCGCCGCCCCGGGGCGACGGGATCGTTAGCTGAATAGCTATCAAAGGGATGAGGGTGCCGTTGAGGCGGTATCCCACGTGAGCGCCCACCGCGGTCACGTTGATAGCCGGCGGCAGGCCGGTCTCCGGGCTAACGGCCGGATGCTCGCGCATCCCGGATTCGACGCCTTCCCACGCGAACGCAGTGGCTGGTCCAGCGGACCTGTCGAACCCTTAACCGATCACCGTTGCGGGGGCAGCGTTGGCTTTGCACCAAACTTCCCGTTTAATCCCGACCGCTCTAAGCGGCCGGGACACCTGCCACGGAATACGAATAATGGTTGGCAATGCTAGGGGGTGGCCGACAAAAGTCAATCACTCAGGCGGTCTGGCGCTGCTCCTGCTGATCCGCGTCCAGCTTGTTCTTGTACAGCGAGCGCTTGGGCTTGGCCATTACCCGGCGCAGCATGGGCTCGAAGAACGACAGCGGCAAGGTTTCCTGCTCCGGGTCGAAGGCGGCGGCGTCGTACTTGGCGCAGAACTCCACGGTGCGGTCGAAACACGGGTGGTCACGGTATTTCTCACGCAGGTCCGGGTCCAGGCCCAGGTGCTCGAAGAAGTAGTAGCCCTGGAAGATGGCGTGGTGCTTCACCATCCAGTGGTTTTCCTCGCTGACGAACGGCTCCAGCAGGGCGGCGCCCACGTCGGCGTGATTGTAGGGGCCCAGGGTGTCGCCGATGTCGTGCAGCAGGGCGCACACCACGTACTCCTCGTCCTGGCCGTCGCGGTGCGCC
>MDTG01266559.1_pt1 | contig 11755 bp, 8 predicted proteins | sample 811421 | NCBI WGS metagenome assembly MDTG01 (sample SAMN05326645, study PRJNA326480) | marine metagenome | isolation source: seawater | place: Pacific Ocean: South East | collected 2011 | reverse complement strand
TAATTCATGGTCCCATATACAATTTATTTTTTCATGTTTTAATAGTCTTTCTTGAAGTATTTTTTCTGCTCTTAGTTCATTCCTTCTATGAATTAAGTGAACTTTTGAAGCGAAGCTGGTTAAAAATAAAGCCTCTTCAACTGCAGAGTTTCCACCACCTACAACTACAACTTCTTTTTCTTTAAAAAAGAAACCATCACAAGTTGCACATGCAGAAACCCCATAACCTTGAAATTTTTGTTCTGATTCTAGACCTAGCCATCTCGCTTGAGCACCAGTTGAAATGATTATTGTGTCTGCAGTATAACATTCACCACTTTCGCTTAAAGCAGTAAATGGCTTAGATTTCAAGTCGACACTTTTAATAATGTCATTAATAATTTTTGTTCCTACATTTTTAGCTTGAGTTTCCATCTGCTCCATTAGCCAAGGCCCTTGAATCACATCGCCATATCCTGGATAATTTTCAACATCTGTAGTAATTGTGAGTTGCCCACCAGGTTGGATGCCTTGAATAAGAGTTGGATATAGCATTGCTCTTGCGGCATATATAGCTGCTGTATAGCCCGCTGGGCCTGATCCAATGATGAGAACTTTTGAATGCATTTGGTTTTTGTTCTAATTTATATATTATCTTTCTTAATTAAAAGAACTTTATCTTTAGATGTTATGTAATTACTAAATGGAAAAAATCAATAAGCATATTAAAGCCTGGTGTGTTACAGATGGATCAGCTGGGATGAACAGTCAGGTTAAGGGCTTAGCAGAGGCACTGAAGGTTAAGTATAAATTGAAAGCTATCAATCTAAGGTTTCCATGGAATGTATTACCAGTAGGTATTCTTCCTTTAAATTCATTGATTTTCCAAAACATTGACCTAAAAAACCTTGATCAAGTACCAGATATTTTAATTACATGCGGTCGAAAAAGTGTTTACCTCTCAATCTATTTGAAAAGAAAATACGGCAGCAAGATTTTTAATGTTCATATCCAGAATCCTAAAGTTAGTTTGAATGAATTTGATTTGGTGGTTGCGCCTACTCACGATAGGTTAAATGGTTTCAATGTTATAAATACAGATTTAGCAATTAATCATATAAATCAGGAGATAATCGCATCAAATATCGATTTATTTAAAAAAGACTTTTTAAATTATGAATTACCAATCTGTTGTATTTTAATTGGTGGAAAAAGTAAAAATTATATTTTTGATAGAAAAACATTGGAAGACTTAGTACTAAAGATTAAAGAACTGCAGGATAATAATCAAATTAATCCCATTATACTTTCATCAAGAAGAACTGATCGGTTCATGATTGACTATTTAGATAATCAATTTGGAGAATCCCATATTTCGTGGAGTGAGGAAAAAAATCCGTATTTAGCTTTACTTGGTTTATCAAGATTTATCATTTGCACAAGTGATTCTGTGTCAATGATTTCGGAAGCAATATATTCCAAAAAATCAGTATATATATATAGATTAAAGAGCTCAAAGAAAAATAATCGAATAGAGAGTTTTATTAACTCTATTCTTGATAAAGGATTTGCAAAATTAATTCCAAATTTTATGGAAGAATTCTCAAATAATTATAAAAATGAAACAGAAGAAGTAGCCAGAAGAATTCAACAGATGTATATTGAAAAAAGATGACATTAATCAATTCTCTAGAAAACTATTTAAAAAATCATACTTATCCATTTAATCACTGGACTATAGATAAGCCTCTTTCAGAGGAGGCAATAGATGAAATATACAAAGTTAAAATACCTGAAGGAGAAGTAATATTTGACGGTACAAGAGCGGGCGATAAAACAGGAAAAGATCTTCTAGGTAAATTAAGAATTTATATAGATAGAAATAACTGCAGCGAATATCCAGAACTTAATAAGATAGTTCAAGAAATGAGATCAAAAAAATGTACTGAAATTATTTCGAGAATTTTAAAAAGAGACTTAAGTAAATCTTTTGTTAGATTAGAAGTGATTTCAGATAAAGATGGATTTTGGCTTGAGCCTCATTGTGATATCAAAGAAAAACTGATGTCCTCAATCTTATTTGTCAATAAATATGGTGAAAATGAAAATTTAGGTACTGATTTCTATACTCCTGATTTAAAAGTTGCAAAGACTATTCCTTATAAAAATAATTATGGTTATATATTTACTTCAGAAGAAGATTCTTGGCATGGTCTTGAAAGAAAAAAAATTAAGAAAGAAAGAAGATGCTTACAATTAAACTACGTAACTTTTGAAACTGATTGGCCTGTTGATTAAATGAATAAAAAAGAACTAGATGGTATAGATCTTAAAATTTTAAGAATACTTCAAGATGAAGGTAGAGTATCAAATTTAGATCTGTCGAAGAAAATAGGAATGTCTCCTCCACCAACCCTAAGACGCGTGAGGGATCTAGAGAAAAATGGATTTATTGATGGTTTTCGGGCCAACATAGATCCTTCAAAGTTAGGATATGATCTTACAGCCTGGATGTTTATAAGTCTAAAAAATCAAAATGAAGAAAGTCTTAATTCATTTGAGAAATTAGTATGGGGATGGGAGGCCATTAGAGAATGTTATATGTTAAATGGTGAGGTTGATTTTATTCTTAAGAGTGTCTCTAAAAGCATGACAGAGTTTAATGAATTTCTTTCGAAGAATATTACTTCAAATGAAAATGTTTTAAGTGTTAAGACTGCTTTTGCTATTAAAACAACAAAAAGACTTGGAAATGTTCCTATTGATTAATGAAAGAAAGTAATAGGATTAACTTCTAAATCATTATTTTTTAATTCCTTAATAGAATTTATCGCAGCTCTTGCGCCTGACACTGTAAGAAAGTATGGCAAATTTTTTAAAAGAGCCGTTCTCCTTAGACTGAATGAGTCGTTAATTGATTTTCTTCCTTCAGTTGTATTGATTAATAAATCAATTTTATCATTTAGAAGTAAATCAACGATATGAGGGCTACCCTGTGAAACTTTATTTACAACTTCTACCTTAACTCCACCATCAATTAAGTATGCAGCTGTACCTGATGTGGCTTTAATTTTAAATCCCTGTTTTTGGAAAGATCTCATAGTGGGCAATATTTTCGATTTATCGGTATCTTTTACAGATACGAAGACACATCCTTTCGTTGGGAGAGGGTTAGAGGCTGCTAATTGACATTTAATAAAAGCTGACTCAAAAGTTTTATCAATTGCCATTACCTCACCAGTAGATTTCATTTCAGGTCCAAGAATAGTATCAACATTCGGAAATCTTTTAAAAGGAAATACTGGTTCTTTTATTGAGATACAATTTTTATTTTTATTTTTAATCATTTTATTATTAAGAGCTTTTCCTAAAATTACTTTAGAAGCAATTTTTACAATTTGATTACCTGTTGACTTTGCAACAAATGGAACTGTCCGACTACTTCTAGGATTTACTTCAAGAAGAAATATATTATTATTTTGAATTGCAAATTGGATATTAAGTAATCCTTTAACCTTTAATGAAATTGCTAATTTTTTTGTCTGTTTATTTATATCTGAGATAATTTTATCAGAAAGAGAGTATGGAGGTAAAGTACAAGTAGAGTCACCAGAGTGAATTCCCGCCTCCTCAATATGTTCCATTATTCCAGCTATTATAACTTGTTTTCCATCTGAAATAGCATCTACATCAACTTCAATAGAATCTTTTAAATAGTGGTCGATCAAAACAGGGCTATCGCCAGAAACAATTACAGCCTCCTTAAAATATTTTTTTAATTCATCAATATTATGAACAATTTCCATGGCCCTTCCTCCAAGAACATAGGAAGGTCTAATTACAGCAGGAAAACCAATTTTTCTTATTACTTCAAATGCTTGTTGTTCTGAATATGCTATGCCGTTAGCAGGTTGTAGTAAATTTAATTTCTCAGATATTTTTTTAAATTTTTCTCTATCTTCAGCTAAGTCTATTGATTCTGTCGAAGTGCCTAAAATATTTATATTCATTTTCTTAAGAAACTTTGAAAGTTTAAGAGGAGTTTGACCTCCAAATTGAACAATTACTCCAAGAAGATTTCCTTGTCTCCTCTCTCTTTTTATTATTTCAAAGACATCTTCGTTGGTTAAGGGCTCAAAGTACAATCGATCACTTGTATCTGGATCAGTTGAAACAGTTTCAGGATTACAATTAATCATTATTGTTTCCAGCTTCATATTCTTTAATGCAAATGATGCATGGCAACAACAGTAATCAAATTCAACTCCCTGACCGATTCGATTTGGTCCACTTCCTAATATAATTACTTTCTTTTTATTTGTTGGGTTTGATTCACAAGACTTTAATGAGAGATCATTTTTTGCATATGTAGAGTACATATAAGGTGTTAACGACTTAAACTCAGCAGCACATGTATCAATTCTTTTATAATCAGGAAATACTTTTAACTTATTTCTTAATTTTAAAACTTTTTCTTCACTTGATTTATTTAATTCTGATAGTCTTCTATCAGAGAATCCTAAAGCTTTTAACCTCTGAAATTCCAGCGCTTCTTTTGGAAGTCCATTTTTTTTAATTTTATTTTCATGATCTATTATAATTTTAATTTGACCTATAAACCAAGGATCGATTTGTGACGCTTCATGAATTGATTTTACGCTTTTTCCCATTCTCAAAGCTTGTCCAACAATTAGAATTCTATCAGATAAAGGCTTTTTTAATTCATTAATAATATTTCCCTTAGTGATTTTCTTTTTATTTTCAAAATAAGAAATTTCATCTAATCCACTAAGGCCTACCTCTAGTGATCTTAAAGCTTTTTGAAGAGATTCATTAAAAGATCTCCCAATTGCCATAACCTCACCAACTGACTTCATAGAACTAGTAAGGAGAGGCTTGGTTACTTGAAATTTTTCAAATGTAAATCTTGGTATTTTAGTAACTACATAGTCAATAGTTGGTTCAAAAGATGCTGGCGTAACTTTTGTAATTTCATTTTGAAGTTCGTCCAATGTATAGCCTACAGCAAGTTTAGCTGCTATTTTTGCAATAGGAAAACCTGTTGCTTTTGAAGCCAAAGCTGATGACCTTGAAACCCTAGGATTCATTTCAATAATAACTAACCTTCCATTCTGCGGATTGACAGCAAACTGAACATTTGATCCACCTGTTTCAACACCTATTTCTCTTAAGCATGCGATAGAGGCGTTTCTCATTACCTGGTATTCTTTATCTGTTAATGTCAGTGCAGGTGCAACAGTCATTGAGTCACCAGTATGTATTCCCATAGGATCTATATTTTCAATAGAACAAACAATTATGCAGTTATCATTTTTGTCTCTTACAACTTCCATCTCAAATTCTTTCCAACCAGCTACAGATTCTTCTATCAAAATTTCATTTATAGGTGAGTTATAAAGACCTGATTCAACTATTTCATTAAATTCTTTATGAGTTTTAGCTATGCCTCCACCCGTTCCTCCTAATGTAAATGAAGGTCTAATAATTACAGGTAAACCTATTTTTCCTAGCGCTTTTTTCGCTTGAGAAAACGTTCGCGCAATTTCTGCTTTTGGGCATTCAAGTCCAATTTTTTTCATTGCTTTGTAGAAACTGTCTCTTTCTTCAGCTTTATTAATTGCCTCTAAGTTTGCTCCTATGAGTTCAACTTTATATTTCTTTAAAGTTCCATTTTTAGATAAAGCAGTAGCTATATTTAAAGCTGTTTGGCCTCCCATTGTTGGCAACATTGAATCCGGTTTTTCTTTAATTATTATTTTTTTAACTACTTCAGGTGTTATTGGTTCTATATAAACTGCATCAGCAGTTTCTGGATCAGTCATTATTGTTGCTGGATTAGAATTAATTAGTATAACTCGATATCCCTCTTCCTTAAGAGCTTTGCAAGCTTGAGTTCCTGAGTAGTCAAATTCACATGCTTGACCTATGATAATAGGTCCAGCGCCAACAACCAATATTGATCTAATATCTTTTCTTTTTGGCATTTTTTTTATTTTTATTCATTATTTCAATAAACTTTTTAAATAGGTAGTGGCTATCGTGAGGACCTGGACTAGCCTCAGGGTGATATTGGACTGCAAAAATATTTTTTGTCTTATGTTCAATTCCTTCTACTGTTCCATCAAATAAAGATTTATGAGTTAGTTTTATGGAGTTGGGCAGGGATTCCTCTGTAACAACGAATCCATGATTTTGAGATGTTATTTCAACTTTTTTTGTAATTATATTTTGAACTGGGTGGTTTGCACCCCTATGACCTTGAAACATTTTCTTAGTCTTAGCTCCAAAAGCTAGTGATATGATTTGATGTCCAAGGCATATTCCAAAAATTGGAATGTCAGATTTTATTAAGTCTTTGACTATTGGGATTGCATATTTACCAGTTGCTTTTGGATCACCTGGCCCGTTGGATAAAAAGATTCCGTCTGGGTTATATTCAAGTATTTTTTTTGACTTAGTATCAGCAGGTACAATTATAATTTCAGTATTAAATTTTTTTAGAGAGTTAAGTATGTTATGTTTGATCCCATAATCTATAGCTACAATCTTTAATTTAGATTTGTTTTTTGCTTGTTTCCATTTAAATATTTTTCTACAGCTTACTTCTTTAGCTAGATCTAATCCATTTAACCCTGGCCAATTATTAATTTGATTTAATTTTTTTCTCAGAGTTACTCCCTTGTCATTGAGAGTGTCCAAACAGCCTTTTGGAGCACCATTAGAACGGATGATAGAAGTAATTGATCTTGTATCTACATTACATAACCCTGGAATATTATTTTTTCTTAACCACAAATCTAAATGCTTAATTGATCTAAAGTTTGAGGGCTCTGAAATATCACAATTAATTATTATTCCGTTTACAAAGGGTTTGAAAGTTTCATTGTCTTCATGATTTGTTCCAACATTCCCTATATGAGGAAAAGTAAAATTAATTATTTGACCCGCATATGATGGATCAGAGATTATCTCCTGGTATCCTGTCATAGAGGTATTAAAGCAAACTTCTCCAACTACGGATCTTTTTGCACCAATTGAGAAGCCTTTAAAAACTGCTCCATTTTCTAATATGAGTTCGCCAGGAATAGGCTTAGACCGAGCTAACGCACGATCTTTTTTCAATCTCTTAGAAGTGCCCATTAATATTGATTCTAGATTTATAGGAATTTAGTCTAAATGTTAAATCTATGCAATAGAAAGAATCAGTTTAACGTTAACTTTGATTGCTAGAAAGACTATCTTAATATAAGTTTTCTTCTTGGTTTAGATAAATGAAAAATAATATTTCAAGCGAGCTATCAAAAGCTATTAAAAGTGGAGATAAAAATAGAATTCATACTTTAAGGCTTATGCTCGCCGCAATAAAGGATAAGGAAATAGCTAACAGGTCATCAGGAGAGAATTCTGAAATTTCTAATGAATCTGTAATTCAAATTCTCAAAAAAATGGTAAAACAAAGAAATGATTCTATTGAAATGTTTGCTAAAGCAAATAGGGATGAACTAGTTAATAAGGAAAGGTCTGAAATATCAGTAATTGACGAATTTCTCCCTCAGCAGATAAGTGAAGAAGAAACAAAAATTTTGTGCACTGAGGCAATTGCTAAGACAGATGCCTCTAGCCTCAAAGAAATAGGTAAAGTAATAAAATTTCTTAAAGAAAATAGTGATTCAAACCTTGATATATCATTAGCAAGTAAGATTCTTAAGGAAAAACTGCAAAAATAAAGACTATTTGCGCAGTATTATTTCTGAGGATAAATATTATACTTCAATAAATGCCTCGTTACTCAAAAGAATTTATAGCAGAAATAAAATCTAGACTAAAAGTTTCAGATGTAGTTGGCAAATTTGTAAAACTCACACAGAGAGGGAATGAATATGTTGGTCTAAGTCCCTTTAAAAATGAGAAAACACCTTCTTTCACAGTCAATGATGAAAAGGAATTTTACCACTGCTTTAGTAGTGCAGAGCATGGAAATATTTTTTCTTTTTTAATGAAGCATAAGAACATGACTTATCCAGATTCGATTGAGTATCTAGCTAAAGAAGCAGGCTTAGATCTGAAAGCAGGTATTGTTAAAGGCGATCGTGATGAAGATTATCAAATCTATGATGATTTAAGAAATATGCTAAGTAAAGCCAAGGATTATTATAAGAGTTTAATTAATGAATCTAATTTAGCAAAAGATTATATAGTAAAAAGAGGAATTGATAAAAATGTTGTAGAAAAATTTCAGATTGGATTTGCAGACAATAAAAATGGACTACTTAAATATATTCATGAAAATAATTTGAATCTAGACGATGCTCTAAAGTTAGGCTTAATAAAAAAATCATCTAAAGACGAGAATAGATTTTATGATTTTTTTAGAAATAGGCTCATTTTTCCTATAATGGACTATAAGTCCAATGTAATTGCTTTCGGAGGACGAACTCTCAATAAAGAAAATAAAAATGCAGCTTTTAAAGAAGCTAAATATATAAACTCATCAGAAAGTGCTATATTTAAAAAAAGTTTTAATCTTTTTAATCTGGATCTATCAATCGAAGAAGATCGTTCACCCAAAGATTTAATTATTGTTGAGGGTTACATGGATACAATTTCATTATATCAAAACGGTTTTAAGTCTGTTGTTGCACCTTTAGGAACAGCATTAACCAAGTTTCAAATTGAGAAAGCATGGAAGTACTGCAAGAACCCTGTTGTAATTTTTGATGGAGATGAAGCTGGAAAAAAAGCCTCTATAAGAGCAGCGATGTTAACTTTATCTATTCTAAAACCAGATTTTTCAATGAGGTTTTGTATACTCCCAGATAACAATGATCCTGATGATTTTGTTAAAAACAATGGCAGTGCAGCTCTTAAAAAATTAATTTCTAACTCTGAATCGCTATCTGATTATATTTGGTCAAATGAATATTTAAGATTTGATTTATCTAGTCCCGAGCAAAAAGCTGGTTTTGAAACAAGAATAAAAAAAATAATTCCAGAAATTCAGGATTCAACAGTTCGAGCTTATTATAAGAAAGACTACCTAGAGCGTTTACAATATTTAAGGAGAACTCATCAAGCAGGAGGAAATTTTATTCCAAAAAATAAACCTTCTAGAGTTACTAAAGAAACAGCTATGAGCGAGAGAGCAAATAAAAATTCTTCAGATTCTATTATTCGAGAAAAGCTAATTATCCTTCTAATTATTGAAAATCCATTTTTAATTTTTAAATATCTTGAAGAATTAGGTCTTATAAACTTTAGTAATCCTGAATTTTCTGAGGCTTGCTCAAGAATTGTAGAATATATTGCATCAAAAGATGATAAAAACCTTGAAAATCTGGATATAAAGTCATATCTAATAGAAAATGGATTTCAAAATCAAATAAAAGATATTTACAACTCATCTTTATTAAATACATATCAACCACTGTTAAAAAATAGTGAACAAGAGGTTGAGAAGAGTTTTTTAGAGTTTTTAGATTTACAAAATAAATTTTCTGAAAATAAAGAAGTTGACCAGGCAGCGTTAGATTTAGAAGAAAACATGAATGAGGAAAATTTTGAAAAATTTTTAAAATTAAAGAAAGAAAGCTTACATAAAAATTAATTTCTATGAAAAAAAGAGGAAGAAAAAAGAAACAATTAGTAAAAGAGAATGAGGCTCTTAATTCTCAGTCTCAAGGAGACCAGGATGGTCCAGTTTTAGATCTTGAGAATTCTGTAATTAAAAAATTAATTAAAAAAGGAAAAAAAGATGGCTATCTTACTAATGACTTGATACGAAAATCTTTTCCTGAAGGAAAATTTTCTTCTGAGCAAATAGAACAATATACAACAAAGCTATCCCAGGTTGGATTCGACATTATTGACTCAGATGATTCTGACAATGATGATGACGAAAAAGAAGACGATCAGGTCGCTTCTAAAACCACTGGGGATAAAACAGATGATCCAGTAAAATTATATCTAAGAGAAATGGGAACAGTTGATTTACTGTCCCGTGAAGGCGAAATTGCAATTGCAAAAAGAATTGAAGCTGGTCAAGAAGCAATGATTTCTGGATTATGTGAAAGTCCACTTACTTTAAAAGCTATTTTAGATTGGAAAGATGATATTACAAATGAAAAAATAACTCTAAGAGAAGTAATAGATCTAGAATCATTATTTGAAGAGTCTCCTAATAAAAAAGAGTTAAGTAAAAAAATCAAAGAAGCAAAAAAAAGAAAAGAGCAGGAAGAAAAAGAAGAGCTAAGAAAAAGAAGAGAGCTTGAGCGAAAATCTTCTATTTATGGTGATGATACTGAGTCATCTGAAGTTCAGTCTGAGCAAACAATAGAAGAATATGAAGATTCAGAGGATGAGTTAAATGTATCGATAGCAATAATGGAACAAGAATTAAAACCTCAAATTTTAGATATTTTTTCTAAACTCAATAAAAATTTTAAAAAATTACAAAAATTACAAAAAAATAAGATTGCATATCAAGAAAAAGGTAAAACATTCCCAACAAAATCTGAAAATAACTATCAAGCTTCAAAAACTGTGGTTGTAGATCTAATTAAGGGTCTTCAAATAAATACAAATAAAATAGAAGAACTTATAAATAAGCTATACAAAGTAAATAAGACTATCGTTTCTTTGGAAGGAAAACTTTTGAGATTAGCTATTCAACACAAAATTTCACGTGAAGAGTTTCTTGATAAATATATTGGTAATGAAAATAATCCGTATTGGTTGAGAAAAATTACAAGACTTTCAGGATGGGAAAAATTTGTTAAACAAGAAAAAAATACAATTAAAGATATTATGAATCAAATCAGATTTTCTGCAAGTAATATTGGCTTAACTCTAATGGAATTCAAACGAATTGTAAGCAATGTTCAAAAAGGTGAAAGAGAGTCAAGTATTGCTAAAAAAGAAATGATTGAGGCTAATCTTAGACTTGTGATCTCAATCGCTAAAAAATATACTAATCGTGGTTTGCAGTTTTTAGATTTAATTCAAGAAGGCAATATTGGCTTAATGAAGGCGGTAGATAAGTTTGAATATAGAAGAGGTTACAAATTTTCTACATACGCAACTTGGTGGATTCGGCAAGCTATTACAAGATCCATAGCTGATCAGGCAAGAACTATTAGAATTCCAGTCCATATGATTGAAACAATAAATAAAATTGTAAGGACTCAAAGATTATTGCTTAATGAAATTGGAAGAGAACCGACACCAGAGGAAATTTCTACAAAGCTTAATATGCCTCTTGAAAAAGTTAGAAAAGTTCTGAAAATCGCTAAGGAGCCTGTTAGTTTAGAGACCCCAGTAGGTGATGAAGAAGATAGTCACCTAGGTGACTTTATTCAAGATGATAATGCAGTGATCCCAATAGATGCAGCCATTCATTCTAATTTACGCCAAACAACTACAAAGATACTTTCTTCTTTAACGCCTAGAGAAGAAAGAGTGCTAAGAATGAGATTTGGTATCGGTATGAATTCAGACCATACTTTGGAGGAAGTTGGTCAGCAGTTTTCAGTTACCAGAGAACGTATTAGACAAATTGAGGCAAAAGCATTAAGAAAGTTAAAGCACCCTACAAGAGCTAAACTCTTGAAAAGCTTCTTAGACAAAAATTAAGTTTCTTTTTTAAAAGAATATTAATTTATTATTAATAGGGGCCCATAGCTCAGTTGGTTAGAGCCCTCCGCTCATAACGGAGTTGTCCTAGGTTCGAGTCCTAGTGGGCCCACCAATTTCATTATAT
>MDTG01249002.1_pt1 | contig 11755 bp, 11 predicted proteins | sample 811421 | NCBI WGS metagenome assembly MDTG01 (sample SAMN05326645, study PRJNA326480) | marine metagenome | isolation source: seawater | place: Pacific Ocean: South East | collected 2011 | reverse complement strand
GGGTGCCCGTCGTAGAGGCGCGGGCCGCAGTCGTCGCAGTCCGTGCCGTATTCGCAAAGGTTGTACTCCCAGGTGTTCGGGCCCGCGGTTTCACTGCCGGGCCCGCCGTCTCGGCACACGCCGTCGGGGTTTCTCATGTCGCCGTCGACCCAATTGTTGGCGGGGTCGTCACTGCCGTAGGAGTGCGGGTTTTGCCATTCCCATTCGTCGTGCGATGTGGGCAGGTCGCAAGTGTTGGTGCAGATGATTTCGCCAATCTGGTAGAGCCGCCGGCCAAAGATGCCGGTGATGCCGAAGGCGTCGGTCCACGGTGGGGGCGGCGACGGCGGTGGGGGAGGCGGCGGCGGCGAGGGCGGGGGCGCGGGCGGTGGCGGGAGCGAGGGCGCGTCGGGCGGCGGATGCGGGCTCGGCGGGGGCGAGGGCTGCGGCGGTAGCTGAGGCGGCCGGTAGATCTCGCAGGCCTCGATGTGCGGCGCCTCGATCGGGTGGTACGGCCACCACTTTTCCTCGTGGCACCACTCGTGCGCCTTCTGCAGCGCGGTCTTTTCGCTCTCGCCAGGAAACGTCTGGAACGTCTCGCAAATCCACTCGCAGGGGTGAACGGGCGGCGATTGGGGCGAGGGCGGCGGCGAGGGCGAGGGCGGAGGTGGTGTTGGTAGCGGCATCGGCGGGGGGGAAGGCGGCGGCGGCGAGGGTGGCGGGTGCACGGTTTCTGGGGGGAGGGGCGGCGTGCTGGGCGCTGCGACGCACGTCTCGACGTCGTTGAAAACGCCTGGGGTGACTTCTGTGCTCACGTCGTTGCACAAAAGCCCAGCGCAGCAGTTGAGGGCGCCAGAGCAATCGTCTCCCTCAGAAACGCACGGCGTGGGCGGCGGGGACGGCGACAACGGTGGCGGTGGTGGTGGTGGGGAGGCGATACCCGCCGGAGGAGGCGAGGGTGAGGGCGGGGGCGGGCTTGGTGGTCTGGGCGGCGGCCCGGGTGGATTTGGCGAGCGGTCGAGGATGATGTGAGGCGGAGACGGCGGCGGGCCGGGCGTCGGGGGCGGCCGCGGACTGCGCGTGAGGACCGGACCGGTGGCCGCGAAGGCGAGCCCCGCGCGGTCGCCCACGTCGCCTCTAGGAATCAGCGCCCACGCAAGCCACGCCAGCAGGCCAAGCGCCAGCAGGAAAATGAGCCGCCGCCACCCGCGGTTGGAGCACCCGCACGTCGTCCGCGCGGTCGTCGCGCGCTCCTCCGCCTCCTTGTCCGCCTCCTTGTCCGCCTCGTCCGGCACCGCGACGACCACCGGCACAACTGTGGCGCCAGTCGGCACTGGCTGGTGCCAGTGGCCGTCGCCCCTCCACGAGTCAAAGGTGAAAACCATGGCCCTGCGCCATGCACCACTTTATCTAGGTGACAGCGGCACTCGCTAAATGGAAACGCGCAGACATGTGTTGCTTGATAGCGCGTGTGGCCGCGCGCCAGATGCTGGACCGGTGGGTGATCGGTTCCATTGCGCTGCTGGTTTTGGTGTGCCTGCTGTCAGCCTGGGTGGCGTTGGGCACGTGGCTTCCCGACCGACGCGAGCGCGCGCGCATCCGAGCGGAACGCGTGGAGCGCATCCTGCGCGACGAGCGCGAATTGGATGTCGGCGCGACCGAGAGCACCGTCCGCTAAAAGTGAACCAAGCCGCGCCGCTCAGCGGGGCCGAAGGGCTGGAGGCGAGAACCGCGGCTGCCGAGGCCATGGCGATGCTCCTCGCCATGCCGGAGGACAACCCGCCCAAGTACGTCAAGGACAGCGTGGTCAGGGCGCTTCGCCCCGAGGACGAGGCGGTGCTGCTGCCATGCGCCGATCTGGACGTCACTTCGGGCAAGTTCGAGAACATTGTGTTTCGGCTCGACGCCGCCGAGCGGGACGTGCCGCACACCATCTTCTCGCCGGCGTGGGGCGCCGGCGTGTCGGCCATCAAGGTGAGCGGCGAGTGGGTCGACAAGATCCTCAGGGATCCGGCGCACCGCCAGGCGTGCCTTCGAAAGCTGCGAGCGGTCGTCGAGTCGCAGACTGCCAACCCGGACGTGGTTGTGGGGCCGCACGTCGACGGCGACGAGAACGACCGCGACGTGTCCGAGTGGACCGCGGGCTTCGACGGGCCCGCGTGCTTTGTGGGGCTCTACTCAGCCGAGCACTCGTGCGCGCCCGACGTAGCGATTCGCGGACGCGACCGCTGCCACTCGAGCAGCTTCCTGGTTGTGAAGGCGGGCGCGGGGCAGGCGGCGGACCAGTTCCACTCGCGCTTCATGACGGCGCTCAAGACGGGCGCCTCGCTCACCGAGCTCTTCGCGCCCACAGGCACCGGCAGCCTCTCGGCGTCGCTCCGGCGCGTGACGCGCGCCGGTTCGCGCAACCGCTCGCGCATCCTCATGCTCGCGAGCGACGCGCTCGGCGCGCCCATGATCGACTCGGTGCCCGACCAGAGCTCGTGCGGCCGGTACCGCGCCGCCGTCACCGCGGTCGACGTGGGCGTCAACGTGCTGCGCAAGGTGGAGGACCGCAAGGACGCCAAGCAGTACCAGTACAGCACAGGCGTTGACGCGACGGTCTCGCAGGGGCTACTGACCATGTCTAATCTCGCCGACGGCGTGGTGCTCTTCCTGAGCGAGAACGGCGAGGTGCGCCAGACCCTGCGCAACGAGGCGTACTCCTCGCTACCGTTCAGCTCGCCGCGCCTCGTGAGCGACCGCGACCTCACCGCCGCCGTCGTCAAGGAGTACAAGACCGCGTCCAAGCAGGGCGTCCAAGCCAACCTCGACCACGCCTTCATCCGCGACCGCTTCACGTGGAAGAACCGGCAGTTCTCGGCCGCCGACGCCGACATCGAGCCGCTCGCGCTCTGGGGCTCGCACGACCACGAGTGCTTCTTCGCCAAGTTTGCGCGCGAGTTGGGCGTCTCCAAGTGCCAGGTGGTGCGCCTGCGGCCCATGTGCGTGTGCGTGGCCGGTGTGGAGAGCGGCAAGCTCCGCGCCGCGCTCCGCAGCATGAAGGTGTGAGCGGCGAGGGGCAGGGGGTAATAATGAGACAACTCCCTAAAATCTTTTTAGTAGCTTTTATTTTGCAAAAAATAGTAGACAACTTTTTCGAGCACTTGGCTAGGTGCTCGAAAGATGAGCGGCCGTGGGCAAACCGACCTTTTAAAAAAAAATAGTAGCCTACTAAAACGCCTTTTTAGTAACCTACTAAAAAGGTGGTTGTCCCACAACCCCCGACTTTTTCGAGCACCTGGCCAAGTGCTCGAAAAAGTTGTCTACTATTTTTTGCAAAATAAAACCTACTAAAAAGATTTAATCGCTTTCCTAATTAGTGCGCCTGTCGCCGGAACGGCGCGCCTAGGCTGAAGTCCGACTCCTGGAGCCGACTGGCGAGTGCCGCCGCTGGTTCGGCGACCTCCTTGACCGGCTCTAGTGGGTACGGGTTGACGCGCGAGAAGATGGCCGTGATCGCCACCTCCGTGCTCATGCACATGTCCGAGATGAGCGGGTCCTGGCCGCTGCGCTTGCTGCGCAGCGCCATGGGGTTCCAGTAGCGGTCGCTGATCTGAAAAAAGGCGATGGTGCAGAAGGCGACAATGGCGGCGATCCAGATGGCGTTGGCGCCATTGTTGGGGATCAGGTCCGAAACGACCGCCAAGCCCAGGTAGAGGATAAACACGACAAAGAGCAGGCCGTCAAGCACGTATGGTGGGTTGTATCCCGACGCAGCGCCGATGGCGCCTTCAGCGGCCGTGACGGCGTTGAGCTGCGCGAAGAGCACCGCGTACTCGCTGTCCTTCTTCTCGGTGCGCTGGATTTGGTCGATCTGCTCGCCGATCATCAGTATCAGCGCGGCAAAGGGCGTCATGCCCTTTGCGGCGCCCATTTGGCCCTTGGCGGTGTACTCCTTGTATTTGTTCACGAGGTTGGGATCCTGGCCAAGCGGCAACCCTTCAGGGATGATGTCCACGCCTCGGCCCACATACTTGAGGGCGTACGGCACAGACGCGAGCGTCATGCCGATCCTATTCGTCCTGTAGCAGCCGCCGCTGCCATCGGGCAGCTCGAGCGCCTCGACGGCGCGCTTGCCGGGCACCATCTGTGACTTCACCCAAAGCGCCAGGTTGATCAGCGAACCGGTGACGTTGCCAAACTCCGCGATGATGGTGCGGTTGCACGCGAGGTTGGCCTGGATCTTGGACACAAGCAGGAAGGCCGAGAACGTGGAGATGGCGCCAATGGCCCCGGGGGCGTCAAACTTTTTGAACGCGCTTGGCGCGCGGTCCACGTTTTCGTGGATCGCCCAGAGACCAAACGCGACCAGGCAGGTGCCGACGACCCACGGCCCCGCTCCCAAAACCAGGTCGAGGAACACGGCCTCGCCCCAGTGGTTGGGCTCTTTGTTCAGGCGCTTGCGGCGCATGTTGGCCAGCGCGAGTTGCTGGCTGGTGGCGAACTGTAAGCAGCTTTTCGCGACGCGCGTGTACATTGTTCTTTCCAAGCACAACGCAGCCCTTTCTTAGAAACACACACTCGGAAGCCAAATGACTCTTACCGGTCTTTCACTAAACGACGCACTTGCGGATGGGCCGCTTCAGCTTGGGCGGCGTGTTGGCCGGCTTGATCATTTGGTCGGGCGGCGTCTTGTGCGGCGACGACTTGGGCTTGGCGGACTTGCTATTGGGCGACGCCACTTGCGCGAGCGCGGCCGCGAGCAGTTTGCGCCCACGGGTGTTGCGCTTCTTGGTCGGATCCGTGTAGTAGACGCGCGCCATTTGTGTCGGGCGTGTGTGTGAAAGGGAGAGGGGGGGGGGCGAGTGTTCGGAACGCAAGTGTTGCAAGCGCGCTTGTGCCGCTGTGTCGGGTAGCGGCCCGTGGATCGACCCCACACTTGGCGTTCCGAACATCGCACATGATCTACGAGCGCATCGCCTGGCGCTACATGGAGATCGTCAACCCGGGGATGTTCGCCGAAATCATGGCGGGCATCGGGCGCGGTAGCGTATCTAGGATGAAAACCTTGGACTACGTCAAAAACCACGGCTGGGTACTGGACTGATCTTAGCCTTGTCTGAGTGGCCCGTGGAGTTGGGCGCGTGTGTGTAACACCGTTGGATTGACCTTACACTTGGCGTTCCGAACACCCTTCCCTACACAATGTCGGCGACAAAATCGATCGCGAAGCCCAAGGCCACGGCCAAGCCGCCCACCGTCTCGCCCGCGGCGATGCAAGAGCTGTGCCACGACGCGCTGGCCATCGGGGTGCTCGAGAAGCACGAGGGCCTGCCCGACTCGTGGCTCAAGCTCTTCAAGGAGCACGCCAATGCGTGGGACCAGCTCAAGGCGGCCGTGCTCAACGACCCGGCGCTGGACAAGGTGCGCTTCACGCGCGACAGCTACGTCGCGGTCACGATCCTTTGCGAGGACGGCATGTACAACACGGTGACCGTGCCGGCGCACGCGCTGCCCACGTGGTTTTGCACGCTGCTCAAGGGCTACTGGGACGCGCGCGCCGACTTTTGCTACTCGTCGTACATGCGCCACGACTTCACCCAAACCGACGGCAACGGCGGCACCAAGATGATGTTTGCCAACGCCGGCGACGTCATCAAGCTCTGGGCGGACGTGTGCGACAAGTACCGCGTCGAGGACGCCGTGGCGGCCACGCGCTACGGCCTGTGGCGCGACTTTGCGATGGACACGGCTCACGAGCTGGCGGAAGAGATCGCGGAGGACGAGATCGAGAATCCGAACGACGCCCTGGGACCCGACGCGGACGTCTGGGATCTCCTGGAGCGCCACGAGACACGCGTCGAGGCGGTGCTTGAGGATGAGCTTGGGTTCCGTGCCCGCACGGAGCTCAGCGAACGCGAGTGGTTCGACGCGCTGCACCAAAAGTACGGCACCCTCGCCAAGGACGCCCCGTACCTGCGGGCACCGGAGCTCTCGATCTACGTCAACCAAGCCAGCGAAGCATGGTAGACCGTGTGCGTGTGCCGCGTGTACCGTGTGCGTGTACCGTGCGTGTACTCTAAGAAAGAAAAGCGAGCGCCTCGCTTCACGACGGCGCGTTCCCGCCAAGGGCGCGACGGGGTGCTATAAGGGCAGGGAACTGGACTGGGCCTGCACCTGCGTACCCTGTACGCTGCCTGCACCCCACACCGATAGTGGCGTTCCGAACAGCGGGCCTGGCCCCCTGGCCCTTACCCGCGTTCCGAACATGGCCCTAGGATGGGCAAGACAGCGCGCGCTGTGTGCGATGCCCCCTCGCTCGACGAGTGCCGCGCGAGCATCAAGAAGATGTCGGCGCACATGCTGCTTGGCCAGCGCAACCAATTCAACAGCAACGTGCGCGACGGCACCATGCCGCTCAATTTCGGCATGGCGCTGATCGAGGCCTTCAAGGAGCGGGAGAGCGAGCTGGCGTTGCACAAGGCCGAGGTGGCGCGGCGGCCCTACGTCGCCTTCCTCATGAATACGGAGAAGCGGCGCAAGGAGGAGAGGGAGCTTGAGGACTGCGAGGTCGAGCTGCAGCCCACGGGCAAGGGAGGCGTGCGGCGGTACCTTGTGTCCAAGGCCAACGTGAAGGCGGCGGCGCAACGCGCCGAGGACTAGTACCGCGTGTCGGGTGTGTCGGGTGTTCATTATAACTAAGATTGCGACTTGTATGATTGAAGGGAGGGGGTGGGCAGGGCCCCTGGGCGCGATGGCGGGTCCGTCCGACGCCGCCCAGTTGCCCAACCTGTCCCACCTCACACCCGCGCGGGAGGAGGACACGCCGAGCGGCCTTGGGCCGCTTTTCTCAAACGGCGGGCCGGACTACCAGGCGCTCCTGGAGCGCGACGGCTTTGTTGTGGTGCCCACAGCGCTCGGGAGCAATCCGCAGATGCTAGACGAGGTGCGCGCCGCCTTTGACCAGCACTTTTACGAGAGCCCCGAGCTGCTCCGCCCGCGGCCCTTGGACAACGACTGGATCAGCGCGCTGGGTGGTTTCGGTGCGCTGGGCAACCCGTCGTCCTTTCACCACCCTTTTGTGCGCAAGATGCGCGAGATGTGCGAGGCGACGATCCTCGATGCGGACGTGCTGCCGCTGCACGGCCGCCGGCTGGAGCAGTGCTTCGATCGGCTCATGCGCCGCGTCAAGGGCCAGGCACCCATGGGCGAGTCGTGGCACCGCGACGAGGCGGAGAACACGCTGCCCGGCGACGACATCTTTGGCGGTTGGATCAACCTCGACCTGGAGCCGCAGTACTTCAGCTGCGCGCCGTACACGCACCTTGAGGCGGGCGCGCGCGACCGCAACGCCGGCTTCGCCAAGATCACGGACCCGAGGGACAAGGCGCACTACGCAGGGATGGCCACAAGGGTGGAAATCCCGCCGGGGCACATGCTCGTCTTCTACGAGCGGCTTGCGCACGAGGGGGTCTCCGTCAAAGCGAAGCGCCTCATGCGCCGCATGTTCCTGGGCTGGCGCGCGACGACCGCGCAGGAGCCGCTCTTTGGCGCCAACGTCACAAACACATGGATGACGACGCAGCACCCTCCCAAAATCAAGTCGGGCCAGGAGCCTGGGCTGTACGGCACGTTGCACGAGAACTGCCACCAGGGGCTGCTGCTCAAGTGGACCACGTCAAATGTCTACGTGAGCCAGTGCATCTCGTCTGTGGTCATCACCGGTAAGGCGAACAAGTGGGTCGGGCAGACGCATCCGCGCGTCCACCGGTTCATGAAGTCGCTGGTGGACTACGGGCTGCCGTTGCACAAGGCGTACGAGGTCGAGGAGCGCATGATCATGATGCCGCAGCGCCGCGTAAAGGTTTACACCTTCGACTCGCCGCAAGAGCGCGTCCGGTTCCGGCTTGTGCCGATGGCGGAGTGGCAGTCGTTCTCCGCGGGCCGGCGCGCGATCGACGCGCAGGGCAACCCCACGCGCCGCCCCCGCCCCGTGCGCGTGCTCGCCGAGGAGGAGTGAGAATTAGTCAGGAGTGACAATAAAAAAAGACACCTCAGACACAAACACTACGCCTCCAGTGGCCAATTGTAGTAGTCAAAGCACAGCGTCACCTCGGGCGCTTGCACAAAACGCCTCCGCATGTAAGTCGGGGCCATGAGGGGGCACCATTCCTTGATGAAGGTCTCGGTGAGCTCCGACTTGGTGCGACGAAGGATCTCCCCTTCGATGATGGCCTCGGCCTTGGCGGGGAAGAGCACAAGCGGGTTGTCGCTGTAGCGCGCGTGGTCGGGCTGGAGCCTCGACATGAGCTTGGCGAATGCCTTCGCGGGATCGATGCCCATCGCCTCAAACATCTCCTTGCGCAGGTTACCAGTGGCCTCATTCATCGCCGTTTGATACATGTCGAGCACGTCGTTGGGGTGCGAGATTTCGATCCACAGGCCACCCCAGCCGCAGCGGCCGATGCCGTGTGCGCCCATGCCTTGACGCGGCCGCATCACGTTGAACTTCCAGTTCGCGTAGGCTTGCACCACAAGGAAGAACCACGCGGGCAGGAACCCGGCGGGCATGAGCAAGGGCCACGCGTCTCGCAGCCCCTCGCTTTCTTCCTCGTACTCGAGCCCTATGATGGCGATCGCGGTCTCCTTGGTGACGCTCAGCGTCTTGTAGCAACGCTCAAGGCGCATCACGCGGTCGATCAGCTCGTCGCGCGCCGTGGGATCGTCCCACAGCACGTCGATCAGCGACGGCTCGTCCGATGGAGGCGCCGCGGCCGTGGAAGCAACCTTGGCGACTTTTGCTCTCGGGAGCAGGCGCTCCATGTTCGGATCGGTACGTGTGCACTTGTTCAAAAGGCGCAAACCAACCGACACATCTGATCTGTCCCGTGTGTCGCACGGAATTGTGTCACACGGACGTGTGTAACGGCACACTTGTTGCGTTCCGAACAGCGACCGATGCGGATTCCGGGAACGATCCAGCGCCAGCGCTGCGCCGAAGTGGAGATGGATTGGAACCCCGCCGACGGCGAGGTCTTTGTGAAGCCCGACCATCCGGCGAAGGAGGCCGTCCTCTTGGCGGCCGGGAAGTGGTCTCGTGACGCACGTCCTATGAAGGGCTGGGCGATGCAAGCGGGCGTGACGAACTTTGCCAACGGGAGCATCATCGCGCAAACCGGCGGGCCGCTGCAAACCTTCAAGGACCGTCGCACCAAGAAGATCTCCAAGCGCGGCCGCGACGGACGGGGCGGGTACGACAAGCGGTTCGATCGCACCACGCACGTGAACATCTGGACGGGAAACCCCCACCACTACAAGCACGGGATGTACAACAAGTTTCTCGAGGATCCCGACTGGCCCCTCTACCTCATCTCGCGCGCGCGGTCGGGCAAGCCGTTTGCGGTGTTCAAGATCAAGAAGCACGGCACCGTGGGGTGGAGCACGTTCGAGGGCAAGAGGGCGCCCGTCGTCCACTTCAAGCTCGTGAACGCGGACGCGAGCTACCCCTCCCGCTTCCCCGACCTCTACAGCAACTGAATCGCGCTTCGCGTCTCCCCCGCCCCCCATCCCGACGGACGTGTGTGTTGTGTGCGTGGTGCGTGGTACGTGGCATGTGTCGTGAACGCGTCGTGAACGCATCGTTAATACAACGTTACATCGAAGTTCCCGCCCAAAGGGGGTAAGGGCCCTATAAGGGTAGGCACAGCGGAGACCGCCCGACACTCCTAGTGTGCACCCCGTGCGCACCCCGGAGACCGACACTAGCGTTCCGAACAGCCGCCTCAGCCGTTACACAACCGTTACACAACCGCCAACCGTTACACAATGGCCCCCAAGAGCAAGGGATCGACTGCCGCCAAGCAAACCAACCACAACAACGCGGCCGACGACGACGACGCGCTCGATCGCGTCCAAGCGACGCCCCCCCCCAACGGGCGCACGGGCACGTCCACGGGACTGGCCGGACGTGCGCCCTTTGAGGTGGGCGAGGCGGTTGTCTGGCACCGGAACGGGTCGGCCACCAAGACCTGCGACGTGACAATCCACGCCATCGCCGCCGGGAAGATCATCGTTAAGGACACAAACGGGAACATCCAGCCCGTTAAGGAGGGCCACCTGAACCGCAAGCAACCGGAGCCGGCCACGGCGAGTGCGGCGGCGATGGAGGAGGTGGAGGAGGCGGAGGAGGAGGAGGCGGCGGTCACGGGGCCGGGCCTGACGGTGGATGTGGCTTTGGCCACCCAAACCCAACCACCGCCACTCCCACCTGTGGCCGCGACTGGTTCGCGCGCCCGCACAAGGGACACGCGCGCGCGCGTGGAGCTATCGCCGCAATCCTCTACCGATGCGGCCGTCGCCATGGCGGATTGGGATGCGGTCCCGGAGCACGCGGTCGACCAGCTCACCGTTGGCGATGCCCCGCCCCCCGCGGCCCCTGCGGCCCCCGCGGCCCCCGCGGCCCCCGCGGCCTCCGCGGAGCGTGCGCGCTCGGCCGTGGAGCGGCGCGAAGATGACGGCTATGTGCACGGCATCGGCTACACCGTCTACGAGGTGGACCAACCGGTAGTCATCAACCAAAACGGCAAGCGCGCCGTTGCCACTGTCTGCCTGGACGTTGGCGAGGAGAAGGTGCACATCAAGATGCCCAAGCTGTTTGGCGACGCCATCTACGGGGTCCCGCGCGCCGACGTCCTTGGCTATTACGAGGATCCGCCTAGCTTGCCTCCGCTCCCGGTTTCCACGCTGCCCGCGCCAATCCGCTTCCAGCCGCCGCCCGCGGCTGCTGCGCAGCCGCCGCCCGTGGCTGCGGCCGCGGAGCTAGAAGAGGAGTCCTTGGAGGCCTGCGAGCCGCCGCTCTGGAATTGCGAGGACCAGCGCAAGAAGTGCATCGCGGACCTGAAGCTGGTCGAGCTGGGTCGGCTTCTCCCACTCGAGGTCGAGGGCGGGCGGCCCACCCGCGCCTTTCCGTCGGACGACGCGAGCATCCAAGAGTACCACGGCAACAACCCCTACGAGAAGCTCTACGATCGCGTGTACAACATGGCGCATTCGACGGGCCTCTCGGGACCCAATCTACGCGAGGCGGTCGCGGCCATGACGAACGTCATGTTCCTCGCCATGATGGTGGACGCGACGGACAAGTACGATACGCTGGCGGACTTTGCCAGCTGGATCAAGAAGACGCCGGAAAAGACGGCCAAGACCTTTCTGATCGAGCACGTGCTCGAGTTCAAGCGCACCGAGGCCAATTCGGACCCCACCAAGAAGGGGCTGTGCTTTCCCATGCGGGCCATGAAGGTGACCGCGATGGTCTACCGGCAACTGTTTGACCTGCCCGAGTGGGTGTGAGGCGCGCAGCGCGCGGGGGTGGGTAAGGTGGGGAGGTGACTGCCAAGTGCGTTTCGCTAACTGTCCGGTAAGTGTTGCGTATATCCTTGTGCGTGTCGTTGTGCCGGCGAAAATGCCGACGCCGTTTCGATTTCAAATAAACCTTTCACGATCTCGACAGCACAGCACCGAGGAGCGGGCAAAGCTAGTGAACACGCTTGGAACGTACCAGCCCGTCCCAACCAATCGGCGCTACCCCACAACCGATCGCGTGCCGCTGCTCGGTTGGTGCATCTGTGTGCTGCTTGTGGTTGTTGCACTGGTTGGTGCCTACTTGCTGCCGACACTATGGCACCACGAGGCGACGCCAAGCGACGAGCGCGCCGCGTCGCTCGCGCGGCGGTCCAAGCAAAAGGGGACGTGGCCCCCAGCCCAAAGGGCGGCCTCGCGCGCGCGACGACCGCCG
>MDTG01193189.1_pt1 | contig 11755 bp, 7 predicted proteins | sample 811421 | NCBI WGS metagenome assembly MDTG01 (sample SAMN05326645, study PRJNA326480) | marine metagenome | isolation source: seawater | place: Pacific Ocean: South East | collected 2011 | reverse complement strand
CTAGGACCGCCAGCGCGAAGGCGATGCCGATGTACACGATCATGCTCGCGGCCTCCTCTTCAAACCCCCGCGCATGAGCGCTAGAGCCATCGCGAAAACAGAGCGAAGCAGGTAGACGGTCGCGCCGAAGGGATTCTGACTCGGCTTGCCGCTCATGCGCGAGCGCATCGCGACTGGAACCTGTGTCACCGTCAGGCCTGCGTGCAGCGCCTCGACCAGAGAATCGATCGTATCGCCGAGGTATTCCGCCGGGTAGTACCGAACGTACTGATCGATCGCTCGGCGATTAGCGGCGCGAAAACCACTGGTGACATCGGTGAGTCGGGTACCCGCCACGCGACTCACAACCCCTGCCAGGAGTACCATCGCCCAGCGGCGTGGCCCTCCGACGGAGTAGTCCCCGACGTCCGCGAACCGCGCACCGATCGAAATATCGGCGACCTCAAGTCCCGCCAGGACACGCTCGATGTCAGCCGGATTGTGCTGGCCGTCGGCATCGACCTGGATCGCACGACGATATCCGCGGCGCTGGGCGAAAGTAAACCCTGTCTTCATAGCCGCCCCCACCCCCATATTGAATGGAAGCGTGGCCACAGCTGCACCCGCAGCCGCAGCGATCCGAGCGGTGTCGTCGCTCGATCCGTCATTGATAACGAGAACATCAAGCGCCGCGTTGGCCTGTCGAATCTCTGCGACCGTGTGTCCGACGTTCTCTGACTCGTTCCACGCCGGCACAATGACAAGCACCCGATCCGCACCGACCTCCGCGCCACCCGGCCCGTGGCCATCTAGACCACTCACGGAGTCCCCCGTACAACGACGCGACCGTATGCGCTGCCGAGCGTCGGCACGTCGGTGGTCACGAAGAAGGTCGCGGCATGCGCGACACCGTGGTCGCCGACGGGGTCGGAGGTGACCGCGTTCGCGTGAATGTGGTATTGACCTCGTCCGAGTCGAATGTCTCGAACTTCTAGATCGAGGTGCGTCTCACCCTGAACCGGGGGCGGAAGGTACTCGATGAGTTGCGTGTTCGAGGCGAACACCATGTGGCCATCGGTGGTGTTAATGCTGAACCCGGCCGCCCAGGATCGGACCTGCTGATCGGCACGCAGTCGCAGGCGCACCGTGAAGGGCTCACCCGAGGCCAGCTCGCGCGCCGGCATGCCACCCGGACCACGCACCTCGACCCCGCGCACCAGCAGCGGCGGCGAGACAGCATCCTCCCGGTACCGGCCCTCCAGAACGTCACGCAGGACACCAATGGCTGGTTCGGTGGGGCCATCGAAGACGACAGCGCCGTGTGACATGACGATTCCACGGTCGCAGAGTTCGGCGACCTGCTGGGCAGAGTGGGTGACGAGGATGATGGTGCATCCTTCTTCGCGGAAGCGCGCGATGCGATCCATGCAGCGGCGCTGGAAGGCTTCATCACCGACCGCAAGGACCTCATCCACCAGGAGGATGTCGGGATCGGTGTGCACCGCCACGGAAAAGGCCAGGCGCACGTACATACCCGAGGAGTAGAACTTCACGGCTGTGTCGATGAACTCGCGGATTCCGCTGAACTCCACTATGTCGTCGAAGCGCTCGTCGATCTCCTCGCGGGAGAGCCCGAGGATCGAGGCGTTGAGGTACACGTTCTCTCGCCCGCTGAGGTCCGGATGGAATCCCGCTCCAAGCTCGAGCAGCGCCGCCATCCGGCCCCGCGTGAGGACACGACCCGAAGTGGGTGAGACGATCCCACCGATGAGCTTGAGCAGCGTGCTTTTGCCCGAGCCGTTCGCCCCCATAAGGCCGACAGTCGTCCCCGCATGAATCTCGAGCGTGACGTTGTTGACCGCCACAAAGTCTTCGCGGTGTGCCTTGCCGAGACGGCCGAAGTGTACGATCCGGTCTTTCAGGCTGTTATCACGGCGAACCCGGAACTCCTTGCGGACATCTTCCAGACGGATGATCTCCGGCGCTGTGGGAACACTCATGATCATAGCTCCTGCGCGAAGTTGCCCTGCAAGCGGGTGAAGACCCGCTGCGCGATAACGAGGAGAACAAATCCAGCGGCCCCGGTGAGGAGCATGCGCAGCTCGAGCCCCGGCGGATAGTCGGCGGGTGTGCCCGCTCCCCAGAACGCCTTGTGGAATCCCATGACGGCGGTGGTGATCGGATTGGCGAGGTAGAGATCCACCACCCAGCTCGGCCACCCGAGCGTGGCGACCGCGTCGGCAACCATGCGCCAGGAGTAGAGAATCGGCGACGCCCACATCGCGAGCATCAGCACGACTTCGGTGAGGTACTGAATGTCACGCAGGTAGACGTTGGCCGCCGACAGCAGCAGACCGAGAGCGATGCCGTACAGAAGGATAAGTGCCACGGACGGGAAGAACCAGAGCATCTGTGCGGGTGCGGGCAACGCCCCGAGGGCTATCGCCGCGACCAGCAGCACCCCGAGCTGCACGAGGAACATGAATACCGCGCCGCCGATGCTGGCCAGCGGGAAGATCTCCCGTGGCAGGTAGATCTTCTTTACGAGTCCACCGTTGAGAAGCAGTGAGCCGGTTGCTCCGCTGATCATGTCGCTGAAGAAGGTGTAGAGGGTGAGACCGGCGAACAGATATACGGCGAAATCCGGTATACCGTCGGCTGCCCGGAGGAACTGTCCCAAGACAATGAAGTACATGAGGAACTGGATGAGCGGCCTGATGACAGTCCACAAGAACCCGAGGAAGCTGTCCCGGTAGCGCGCCTGCAGGTCGCGGCGGATCAACAGCATCAGGAGCGTGCGGCGTTGGAAAACCTCGCGGGTCTTCCCGACTTTGCCGGGGAGTGTCATCCCGCGTGAGTCGATGACCGCGTAAGGCAGGGCAGCCACTCGTTCGAACCGCTTAGCGGCCTCCATAGCTCACCTCCGCCGCCTGCCGACTGACGATCATATCCCGCGCTCGCCCGCTCACGATGCCGTCCGACGGAAGGGGTGCCGAACACGCGCTGCGATTCGCGAGACTCGATCCGCCAGTGTGGGGCGGCTATAGCGCAGGTACATCCGCACGAAGTCACGGAAACGACCCACGCCCGTCCAGCCGAGGCGGTGGGTCACCGCGATACGTTCGCGCGGCGCCCCGTCGAGGGTCGCCGACATCTCGGTGTACTTGAACTCCAGTGAGGTGTGGCTCCACGTGGCGTAATCACCCCAGAGGATGACTCTCGTGTGGTAGCCGAGTTCCCCGGCGACGTAGGACGGCATCCGCTCGAGTACGTGTGCAAGTCCCCCGTCCTTGTAAGCATCCGCACCTCCGAAGTCGCTGTAAGCCCATTCGTGCTCCGCTAGGAGCCGTAGCGCCTCCGGCCGGGCGACGTACATGGACCCGAATGGCGCGAGCGGTGAGACCGGGTCAATGGGCACCGACACTCCGAGCATGCGGGCGACCTCCTCGAAACGCGGTCGGTTACCCCACCAGGCGTGTCCCAAAGTTCCGTGGCCGATGTGGATCATCGGTGGGTATGCCAATCCGAGCCCGGGCTCACGCTGGAAAAGGGCGAGAACGTTCGCGATGTAGTCGCCCGACGGCAGCAGGTTGTCGAATTGCTGCCGCCGGAAGTGCGCACCAACGGCATATCCCTGCTGGGGAGTTCGCTTGGAATGGATTTTCACAATGACGTCATAGTCCGACGACAAGAGCACATCCCGGCAGGCGATGAGGAATGCGCTTTGATCGCGTCCGTCGTTCGAGCCGACGACACGTACCTCCCAGGTGCGCCCTGTGCGCGGCGTGGCAGTGAGAATCGCCTCGATCGCACGCGCGCGCTCGGTGTCGGAAGTCGTGACGAGTAGGTGGTACGGGCCGGGGAGAAGATCGGCACGCGCGAGCATGTCCTCGACCATGTCGACGTAGTAGATGTGCGCCACGACCACGACACGCAGCGGCTTCGAGGCGTCGTACGTCGAGGGGTCGTCACCGAAGACGTCAATGAGGCCGGCGACAGTGGTCAAGTCGCGCGGTGGCGCGTTCTTGGCAAGGTGTGGCAGCATCAGCTCCCTGGGGTAGCCATACGACTCGGCGGCTTCCAGCGTCCATCGGCCGATCGCCGCATAGTGATCCATCGAGGGCGGCCAGAAGTAGAGAGCCTTGCGCTTGAGGGTGGGGCATCCCTGCGCCAGCATTTCGCGCGCGCTGAAGACGGATGGGTTCTCGGTGTCGTAGTCACCAAAGGGGAACACCACCGCGCTGCGGTAGCCGCGCTGGACAAAGTGATCTGTGAAAACCACCTCGTGCCGCATAACTGCCTCGCGCCATGAGGTGATCTCCGGCAATGCACGCCAGTAAGCGTCCCAGGCAGCGCTTCGGAGCATGCGTCCACGCACCGCAATCCAGTACGACTGCAGGTGGTAGGGGATCACCTCTCCGGTCCACGACGCTTCCTGCTCAACACGAGGGTGATCAGTCAGGCCCCACAGGTCCACGGCTTCGGCATCCATGCGCTCGAATATTGGCGCTAGCGGCCGGACCGGACCGAACCAGGTGTCGTTGGTGAAGAGCACTTCGTCGAACTCAGCAAGACGCGCCCCTTCGTGGGCAACGGCTGCCTGGAATCCTCCAGTGTCGAATCCAGTGTTTTCACGTTGAAGTACGACGTCCGCGACGGACTCCAACGCCTTCCGGCCGTCGTCATCGAGTGCACCGTTGACCACAACAAGAAGCCGCTCGGCGTGAGCGCGGAAGGCCCGCAAAGCGAACGGGATGTAAGGATCGATCTGGCCCCGCCGATCGTAGACGACGTACACCACCAAGCGGCTTCCTCCCGGTGGGAAGATCTGCGGTGCGGCGTCGGATTCAATCACGCTGGCCTCCGCCTCGTCGGATGAAGACACGGCGGGCAATCCCCCGGAGTTGACCTAGGGTGGATTCAATCAGCGCGGCGGCCCCGGGGCGGCGAAAGCGAAGGTACATACGCAGGAAATCGCGCGCGCGACCTGCACCGATGGGTCCCGCGCGGTGCAGCATCGTAATGTAGCCGACGGGGTACCCGTAGAAGTTCATCGACATGTGGTCGGTGGCGTACTCCAGAAAGGCGTGGCTGAGCCCTGCGTGCGCCGCCGTCGTCACGGTGCGAGGGTACCAGCCATCCTCTGCGGCGGCTGCAGTGAGAATCCGGGTCACGGCCCCCTCAGTGTCATCATCCTCGATCGAGAGCTTGACAATCCGATCGAGCGCTGCGGTGCGTGCCACCCACATCCCGCCTATCGGCGCATGCGGGGCAGCCCAGTCAAGGGGAACCCTGATCTGGGCCTCGCGGGCCACGGCCTCAGCGCGGGGACGGTAATGCTCCCACCCGTCACCCAGGGGGTGCATCCCGATGTGTGGCTGAGGTGGAAAGACGAGCCCCAAACCCCCCTCGACCCTGAAGAGGGTGCGCAGGTGCCGGACGTAGTCGGCGCTGCCGAGAAGGCTGTCCCACTGCTGCGAACGGAAGAACTCCGCCGCAGCCCGCACCCGACCCGGGGGAACCGCGGTGCGCAGGACGAACACCAGGTCCTGGTCGCCTTGGCCTAGACGGTCCGCGAACTGCGCCGGGAGCTGCGCGGTGGCTGCCGCGCTGCGCGCTGCATCCTCGCGCACGAGAAGCGTGAACCGGTCCGGAGGCGCCGCGGCCTCCCAGACGCGCCGGACGAACGCGGCAACCTCGCCGTCGAGCGCCGAGACGCACACTTCTACCTCGCCGTCGATGACCTGGAGACGAGCGAGGAGGGCTGCCCATGCATCCACGTCCCCGACGCGCACGAGCACGAGAGTTCGCCCGATGAGCGGCTCGTGCGGGCGGTCGAGCGGCAGAACGGACATGAGCGAGCCGTTGGCATAGAGGGTGCGCGGGGGCACCGTCGTGGCCAATGCCCGCCAGAGCTGCTCCACCGGGAACCCGCGCGCGGCCATGGCGCGCGCGGTTTCGCGCCCCGATACCGCGTGCTGGTCCAATGCGAGCGGGTAGTCCGCGAACACGTCGCGGATCACAATCGGACATCCAGCGTCGATCAACAGCTCGGCGTTATACAGTGCAGGGTCCCCCGAAGGGAAGTTGTGCTGCGGGAAGGCGACATCAAACCGCCAGCCGAGGGCGCGAAAATGTCGGGCGAAGCCGCGTTCGGCGCGGTAGCGTGCCGCTGCATGGGCAGGCTCCCTCTCATCCAACGACGACCAGTAGGCGCTCCACGACGGGGACTCAAGCGCGGGTCGTCGCACGGCGATCCATCCCAGCCGCAGGCTCGTTTCTTTGTCGGTGTGCTCCTCGACGATGTCCGTCATGCACCACAAGTGGGCAGAACGATGGTGCATCCGTGCAAACAGCTCGTCGTAGCCGCCAACCGGGCCGAAGACATCATCGCCGGTGAATACGACCTCGTCAGCACCGGTGGTGTCGTGCTTCACAGCCTCCCACGCGGCCCGATACAGCCAGAGCGAGCGGCCGACTGGCCGCACCACGAATACGTCGTCCACGAGCGGAGCGAACTGTGCCGCCACTCGCGGTTCGTGGGGGCCCGCGATGACGACGAAGAGACGCGAGGCATGCATCCGCAACGCCTCGAGTGAGCGACGCACGTGCATCAGGGAGCCGCGGGCGTCGGCGACCGTGTAGACAATGACACGCTCTGCGCGGGTTGGGAGTTCCTGCGCGGGCGCGACGAGTGTCACAGACGCGTCCCGGTGCCCTGCGCGAGAGCCTTGAGGAGGTAGGCGCCGTACCCACTCTTCGCGAACTGCTGAGCCCGCCCAGCCAACTCGTCGTCCGAAAGCAGTCCCATACGCCAGGCGACCTCCTCCGGGCATCCGATCGACAAGCCTTGGCGACGCTCCACGGTACGGATGAACTCTGTGGCTTCGCTCAGCGAATCGAAGGTGCCGGTGTCGAGCCACGCCGTGCCGCGTGGCAGCACCTCTACACGCAGGCTGCCGCGCTCAAGGTAGGCCATGTTGACGTCGGTGATCTCCAGTTCGCCTCGCGGAGACGGTCGCAACCCGCGCGCGATCTCGACCACGTCGTTGTCGTAGAAGTACAGACCTGGGACGGCGTAGTTGCTTTTGGGGACCTCGGGCTTCTCCTCGATCGAGACCACAGCTCCCTGTGCGTCGAACTCGACGACTCCGTAGGCTTCAGGCCGATCAACCCAGTATCCGAACACCACGGCACCCTCAAGGTCGCGGTACTTACGCAGCTGCGTTCCCATGCCCTGGCCGTAGAAGATGTTGTCGCCAAGCACAAGGGCGACGCTGTCTGAGCCGATGTGGTCCGCACCGAGGGTGAAAGCCTGCGCCAGCCCCCCGGGCGTGGGCTGGTGGACATATGAAATCGACACGCCGAAGCCCGAGCCATCGCCGAGGAGCTTCTCGAACTGAGGCGCATCGTCAGGAGTTGTAACGACGAGGATGTCTGTGACCCCAGCCAAGATGAGCGTCGAGAGAGGGTAATAGATCATCGGCTTGTCATACACCGGCATGAGCTGCTTGGAGACGCCGAGGGTCAGCGGGTGCAGCCGCGATCCGGTGCCACCGGCAAGGATGATTCCGCGCATTGTTCCATTTTCGCCCACGCGCCACCCCGGTCCAAACTTCGCCGCAGAACCACCGTGCCTACGACGGGGAGCGGGATCACTTCGTGACCGTGCGACAGCCCAGGAGCGTGTTGGGACCGGCTACTGCATCATTGATCGCGTAGACGCATACCTGGTGGGTGCCGGGAGCCGCAGGTATCACGAACCCGAATCCAGCGGTGGCACCCGCCGCCGAGAAGGCGGCAGCTACGTCACCGCGGGGAACGTCGGTGGACTTCGCTGTTCCGACGCCGTCCACGTATACGTGGATGCCGATCGGATCCTTGGTATCGCGGTCGAACGCCCATCCGCTGATCGCGATGCCGTCGGCCGCAACCGTGACGCTTTCGAGGTTGCCGATCGGGGCGCTCAACCGGTCGGAGATCTGCACGGTGCGGCATCCCAACAAGGCATTGCCACCGTCGCCATTGTTGATTGCGTAGACGCACACAGTTGAGGTGCCCGCAGGGAGAGAGACCGACTCGGAGAATCCGTGGGCAGAGCCTTGGGCCGGGTACACAGCCCCGACGTCGCCGCGTTCCTTGTTGGCCTGGTGGGCCGAGCCCTTCGAGCCTACGTAGATGTGGACGTCGATGGGGTCCGCCGTGTCGAGGTCGAGGGCCCAGCCGCTCACCGTTGCCGTCGAGCCGTTGACTGCAACTGCATCGATGACGCCGAAGGGAGCTCGCTTGAGATCGGGCAAGGCGATCTTGATCGTCTTGCAACCGAGTGAGGTGTCGCCACCTGCTCCGTTATTGATGGCGTCTACGCACACATCATGCGTACCGGCAGACAGAGTGAGCGCGCCCGCGAACCCATGGTTCTCGCCAAGGCCCGGGAACGCCGCGCCTACATCACCGCGGTAACCGTTTGCGGTGACGGTCGTCGTTGCCGAACCGGACGTGATACGCACCTGAATGGGGTTGGCGGTGTCTTCGTCCAGCGCCCAGCCGCTCGCGGTGACCGTCGTACCCTTGACGCTGAGCGCCTCGTAGACGCCCCGGGGGGCGCGGCTCTGGTCCATGACCCCACGCACGGTGACCGTCGCGCAGCCGAGTTGTACGTTCGATCCTCGTCCTACATTGACGGCGGTGACACAGACCGACTGAGCACCGCCAGGCGCGGCGATCGTCTGACCGAAACCATGCGCGGAACCGTATGCGGGGAACGCGCCCGCGACGTCAGTCCGCTGACGATCCGCCGTAGTGGTCGTGGTGGTCGTGCCGACAGTTATCTGGAGTGTGACAGGTGCCGTCGTGTCGGGGTCCAGGGCCCAGCCCGATACGGTGACGCTACCGTCGCCGCCGGTTGTGGCCTCGACAACGCCGATCGGAGACCCCGTCATCGACGACGCTTGCTTGCAGCCGATCTGGGAATTGCCGCCTGCGCCGACGTTGATGCCATACATGCAGATCGTAGATGTGCCGTCGGCCGCCACTGGCACGGTGACGCTGAAGCCATGCCGTGCGCCGAGTGCGGGGTACGCCGCTCCGACGTCGGCGCGCTCGAGATCCGCGGTCACCGCCACCCCGACGCCGTCGACGTAGACGTGCACGGCGATCGAATCGGAGGTGTTGGGGTCGGCCGCCCAGCCACTGACCACGAATGCACCGGGGATGGACTGAACACTCTCGAGGTTACCGATCGGCGCGTTCGGATCCCAGCGGGGCGCGAACCAGTCCCGGAAGTACTGGTAGAAGTTGCGATTGCCGTAGCTCGAGCAGGAATCACCCTCGCCGTAGCCAGCAGCGAGGGAGGCTGCGTTGGGCTGGTAGGGAGTGTAGTAGTAGAGGTTCGCCGTGGCTTGGTTCTCGATGTAGACCGGCGCGCTCCCACATGAGGCGGTGGGACTGTACTGGATGTTCCAGGTCTTGCCCGGTGCATACCAAGTGAAGTAATTGCTCGTCCCGGGTGGGTTGGAGTACCGCTTCATTTGGCGGGCGCCGCCATACACCTGGTTGAAGAAACCCGTGTAGTACTCGTCGCAGGCCGCTGTGTCGGGGCATCCTTGTCCCATCGCGGCTCGGTAGTTCCACGCGGAAGGGGCGGTGGTGGTCACCAGCCCCTGCTCCTTCTGCAGCATCACCAGGAGGACCTGCGGGTTGATGCCGCAGGCTCGGGCGACCTTATAGATGATCGTTGATGCGCGCTCGACCCCGCCGCCCGAGTATGCCGCGCACATCGGATCAGCCGCAATCGAGCGAGTCGTGATCGTGTAGTCCTTGAGGCAGGTATACCCCGAACGACACGACGCAACCTTCGACTCCAGGAAAGCCTGAATCTCGGCCTCAGACATCGACGAGCTGTTATAGAAGTCGGCGTCGCTGATGATATTGCCGGGCCGGAACTGCGCGAGGTCGGCCATCTTGACCGTCGTCCCGACTTCGGCGGCTGCTGGCGCGGCGGCCGCGTCAGCAGCCGCCGGCGTCAGGATTCCGATCACCAGCAGGACTGTCGCCATAAGTGCGCCGAACACCGTCAATGCGGTCCGCGGCTGCGACTGTGAAGCTGGACGGGACACACGCATAGCGCCATTGTCCATCAGGAATCCTCTGCCGACCGACCCGACGCGCGTAATGATGCGCTTCCGGAGCGACACGCAGGTTAGCGCCGTGGTCGCAAGAAGCGTCGACGCAGGGCGCGCAAACGCCGCCAAAGCGGATGCTGAGCGTAGAGCTCGGATACCATCCTCGAGCGTTGGGCAGCCATCTCCTCACGCAAGAGATTCGACAGCCGCCGCTCGACGGCAGCGATGTACAAGGGCAACCCCGGACCGTTACTAGCGACCCACTCGCGCAATGCGGCGTCCCTGACAAGCTCATCGTCCCGATCGTGCAGGGCCGCGATCTCGAACATGCTGTTGGCCTCCGCGCCGCGGGCTGCGGGACGCTGCATCCAGTAGGCAAGCGGTGGGCCGGCGAGGAAGCCGATCGAATGCCGCGCAGCGACACGGAGGTTAAACTCCCAGTCCTCAACGGCGTCCAGGCTCTCGTTGTACCCTCCGATCTCGTCGTGGAGAGCGCGTCTATAAAGGAACGAGATCGGAACGGCGCGATTGACCAGCAGAAGATTGCTGAATGTAACGCGCTCGAGACCTTCCCAGAACGGCTCACGCGAGGTCTCTACCCATGTTTCCCCGCGCCGTTCCTCGAGGACAATCTCGGTTGGTACCATGACCCCGGCATCGCCAAGATGGGTGCTGAGGTGAGCGGCGGTGCGCGCAAGAAACTCCGGGTGCCACAGATCGTCGTCATCGTGGAGGACCACGTACTCGGTGTCAAGCTCCGAGATACCGGCGTTCGCCGCAACGCAGCGCCCTCCCCCGGCGGTCAAGTGGACGGCAGTTACGCTCAACCCCGTCGGCGCCGCTCGGATCACGTCGGTAACTGCATCAGGATCGCCCTGATCGTTGACGACCACCACTCGAACGTCCGAAAACGTCTGGTCTGCGATATCGACAAGAGCACGCGCGAGGAAGCCCGGGCGATCTTTTGTCCTCACGACGACTCCGACGTCTCCAGACATTCCGTCAGCGTATCGCCCCGCGCGGACGCTCGGCCACATATAGCGATCCGCTGGCTCGCAGCTACGGCTATCTCCGGTGCGCCTCCGCTCTGCCGCACCGGCTTGGCAGCGAACACCGCCCCGTATTCTGGAGGAATGCGCACGTTTCTGGTGACTGGTGGTGCTGGTTTTATCGGGTCGAACTTTGTTCATCACGTGATCGAACACACGGACGATAACGTCGTGGTGCTCGACAAGCTGACGTATGCCGGTAACCGTGCCTCTCTCGAGGGTCTTCCCGAAGACCGGGTGCGTCTGGTTGTGGGTGACATCGCGGATGCTGCGGTCGTTGATCCTCTGGTGGCGGATGCTGATGCTGTCGTTCACTACGCGGCCGAGTCTCACAACGACAACTCGCTACACGACCCGCGCCCGTTCCTGGACACAAACATCATCGGCACGTACACGCTGCTCGAAGCCGCCCGGAAGTACGGGACCCGGTTCCACCACATCTCCACTGACGAGGTCTACGGGGATTTGGAGCTGGATGACCCGGAGCGGTTCACCGAGCACACCCCGTACAACCCGTCGAGCCCGTATTCGGCGACGAAGGCGGGCAGTGATCTGTTGGTGCGGGCGTGGGTGCGTAGTTTCGGGGTGCAGGCGACGATCTCG
>MDTG01155125.1_pt1 | contig 11755 bp, 9 predicted proteins | sample 811421 | NCBI WGS metagenome assembly MDTG01 (sample SAMN05326645, study PRJNA326480) | marine metagenome | isolation source: seawater | place: Pacific Ocean: South East | collected 2011 | reverse complement strand
TGATGACAATTAAAATCTTTAATATTATCAAAATCATCATGTTTCAAATAAGTTCCATCAGGTTGAAGAACCCAAGAATTTACAGTATCAGCAAGATTTGCAGTCATAATTTGATCTAATATTTGAGAATGAATAGTAGGATTTATGATTTGTACAAGAGACTCTACTCTTCTATTTAAATTTCTACCCATCCAATCAGCAGAAGAAATATACACTTTTGCCTGCCTAGATGGTAATTTCTTTCCGTTGGCAAAGCATACAATTCTTGAATGTTCTAAGAAACGACCTACCAAAGATTTTACTCTAATATTCTCAGACAAGCCTTTAATACCAGGTCTTAATCCACAAATACCTCTAACTACTAAATTAATTTTTACGCCTGAACAGCTTGACAAATATAGCGCATCTATTATTTCAGGGTCAATAAGAGCATTTAACTTAACCCAGACAAATGACGGTAGCCCTGCTTCAGCATTTTTTCGTTCTATGTTCAAGTTATCTATTAAGGTTGATTTCAAATTTAAAGGAGAAATTCTTAAATTCTCTAACTTCTCTGGTTCAACATAACCTGAAACATAGTTAAAAACTTTTGCTGCATCTCTTCCAAGTGCAGAATTACATGTAAATAAGCTTAAGTCTGTATAAAAATTTGCTGTTATTGGATGGTAATTTCCTGTCCCAAAGTGACTATATGTTACTAATTTAGTATTTTCTCTTCTTACCACTGTTGATATCTTAGCATGGGTTTTCCAATCCATAAAACCATAAACTACTTGAACACCTGCTCTTTCCAAGGTTCGAGATTGTCTAATATTTGCAGCTTCATCAAATCTAGCTTTCAACTCTACTAAAGCAGTCACAGACTTACCATCTTCAGATGCTTCACAAAGTGCTTTAACAATAGGACTATTATAACTTGTTCGGTATAAAGTTTGTTTAATTGCAACAACATTCGGATCCCTTGCAGCCTGTTGCAAAAATTGAACAACTACTCCAAAACTTTCATAAGGATGATGCAATAACATATCTTTTTGTCTAATGGCTGCAAAAATATCTCCATTGAAATCTTCTAATCTTTCTGGAACGCGAGAGTTAAATGATGGCCATAAAAAGTCTTCTGTATCAGCTATTAATAATTCGGAAAGATCAGACATACCTACAATTCCGTCAACTAATATAACATTATTCAAAGAAAAGTTTAAATATCTTGAAATCATCTTTAATAAATCAGGCGGAGTATTCCTGGTAGCTTTCATTCGAATAACATCACCCCTTCTTCTTTTTTTTAATGCTGTTTCAAATTCTCTAACAAGGTCTTCTGCTTCCTCCTCTACTTCAAAATCACTATCTCTTAAGATTCTAAAAGCTGACATACCTATGGGTTTATAGCCTGGAAATAATTTATCTAAAAAATGTTCCAATAAAAGTTCTAAAGGTAAAAAACGAAAAAAAGATTTTGATGTTTTGGGTAGTCTATAGAATCGAGATATTTGATTAGGTACTGGTAGAAGAGCTTGAAGTTCAATTCCATCACTTATTCTTTCTAAACTTATTGCTAAAGCAAATCCACCTGAAGGAATAAAAGGAAAAGGATGAGCAGGATCAATAGCAAGTGGAGTTAATACTGGAAAAACTTGATCAAAAAAAATTGTTTCTAAAAAGTCAAGATCATCTGGAGTCAATTCCGATTTATCAAGTATACAAAAACCATTTAATTTTAGTTCCTTATTAAGTTTTTGCCAAACATTTTGTTGATATTCAATTAAATTCCTTGCTTCTTTTTCAATATTAGCCAACTGTTTAGATGGTGTTAACCCGTCTGCACTTGGTGTTGAAATATTTTCTTTGACCATAGCTCTTAAGCCAGCAACTCTTACAGTATAAAACTCATCTAAATTGCTAGCAGAGATAGCTAAAAAACGTACTCTTTCTAAAATAGGAATATTAATATTTTCTGAATTTTTTAAAACCCTCCAATTAAAAGAAATCCATGAAAGTTCCCTGTTAAAGAAACGATCTTTTGACTTTAAGGAAAGAGTATTATTTTCGATTAGGTAATCATTTTTCTGATTTAAAAAATTTGCGTTTATCATTTTTTTCTCAATTTTTTTAATGTTAATGTCTCATGAATTAATTTTATTTTTTTCTTTTTAGAATTTCTTTTGCTAAACTTATAGTAAAGTTAGTTTTTTCTCGTAGTGCAATCTTATCAATTTCTTTTACAAACTCATTTATAGCTTCAAAAGTTCTTTCAATATTCAATGAAATATAATTAATTAATGAAGGAGATACTCTAAGTTGTCTATCATAGAAAAGCTTTAAAAATAAAGCGTTAATAAGTTTTTCATCGGGTGGTTTTAGAATAACTGTTTCAGTTGCCATTAATCTTGATAATAAATCTTGTAGAAATATATCCTCGCAAGAAAATGATTTATTTGAAGTCATCAATATAGTATTTCCAAATTTATTTTGAGAAAGTTTTGAATTTAAGAGATGGAATAGTGTCTCTTCTATTAAAACCTTACTTTCTTTAGAAAAAAGACATAAATTATCTAAGTTATCTATTGCAATAAAGTTATGCTTTAACAAACCAGAGATATCTTCTTCTAATAAATCTTCAAGATTAAATATTTTAGCATCTACTTCACTAGACCACATTTTTAATAAATGAGTTTTTCCACTGGATTTTGGACCTAATATAATTAACTTCTTATTTGACCATGAATTATAATTATCTAGAGCTTTTAAAACGTGAAAATTACAGTTTGAAACAAAAAAATCCTGCCTTTTTAGTTTTTCTTCAACATTTAAATAAAAAGTTAACTGTTCCTTTATCAAAACTTTTCTCCAGATGTGTTTACTTGTTATAAAAACTACTTTCAAAGTATTTTCTAACGAAAAATCTACAAAGAACGCCAATAATGGCCGCTAATGGAACAGCTATCAAGAGACCAGTAAATCCTGCTAAAGAACCAAAAACAGATAATGACAACATCAACCAAACAGGATGTAACCTCACTGCGTTACCTACAAGCTTTGGAGTAAGATAATTTCCTTCTAGGATTTGTCCTATCACAAAAACTATCACAACTAACAAAATTTTTATTGGGTCATCCCAAAATTGATAAATTGACAAGATTAATGCAATTAAAGCACCTAATAAAGCTCCAACAAAAGGAATAAATGATATTAAACCTGCAATAATGCCAACTATTAATCCGAATTCTAACCCTATAATAATTAACAGTATTGAATAGAAAACACCTAACACACAACAAACTGTCATTTGTCCTCTAATAAAGGCTGAAAGAACTATATCTATTTCTTTAAAAATACCCACAATATTTTTAAAATTCTTTTTTGGAATTAATTTTTTTATAATCTCACAAAGCCTATTCCAATCCAAGAGAAGATAAAAAGTAATTACAGGTGTGACCACCAAAAAAAAGATAGATTTGATGAAATTTGTAGATATAGATAAAAAACTTACCGCAACATTAAGACCATTATTTTTCACCTTCTCATTGGATATTAGCCCCTTTAATGAAGAAGAGAAATCTCCTCCAATAAAGCTAGTGTCAAGTAAGTATGGAAATTTTTCTTCAGAAACTGTGATCAAAAAATTTAAAAAATCTGGAAAATTATAAATTAAAAGATTTGCTTGTTCAATCAATACAGGTATTAGTAATATACTTATTCCAATCAAAAATAATAGAAGTAAGGATGTTATTAAAATAACTCCAAGTAAACGTGGGAAACCTTTATTTTCAAATTTATCAGCCAAAGGATCAAGTAGATATGCTAACACTGATCCAAATATAAAAGGCGCCAAAATATCACCCATAAACCAAAGTACTAGCACCAAGACAAAAACTGTCAAAAAAAAGATTTGCATATATATAGATTTAAAGATTGTCAATATTTTTCCTTTTCACGAAAATTGTTCTTTTAATAACCTTTCTTTAAGACTATGGCCAGGATCAAATAATAAAGAATGAGTAATTTTATTTTCAGTTTTAACAATTACTTTTATTACATTTTTTACTTCATAATTGTCTGCAACTGCTGAAACAGGTCTTTTATCAGGATTTATAATATTAAATTCAATTATAGCATCTCTTGGAAGGACTGCTCCTCTCCATCTCCTAGGTCTGTATGCTGCCATGGCTGTAAGTGCTAAAACTCCTGAATCCATTGGTAATATTGGTCCATGTGAAGAATAATTATAAGCAGTAGATCCTGCTGGTGTGCTTACCAATGCACCATCACAAACCAATTCAGACATTCTTTCTTTATTGTCAATTATAATTTTTAACTTTGCAGCTTGAGAACCAGATCTTATCAAAGAAACTTCATTTATTGCTAAAGCTTCATTATGTTCTCCAGAAGCAGAGAAGGAAGTCATCACTAAAGGATTAATATTTGTTACCTCAGAAATCGAAAGACGACTTAACAAATCCTCAGTATTTAATTTATTCATCAAAAAACCTACAGTGCCATAATTCATACCATAAACTGGTAAATCGTTAGAAATAGAAGAATGTAATGTTCTTAACATAAAACCATCACCTCCTAATGCTACGATCACATCGGCATCACTTATCTCAACATTTCCATAATAATCAGTAAGCTTATTATAAACGTTACTTTTTTTTATCTCATTTGAAGCAACAAAACATATTTTTTTAAATTTCATGATTACTCAACCAAAAAAGTTATAAAAAGCTATAATCAGGTTTGCTTTTTTTTTAGAATTAATTTATAGGAAAATAACTAATTTGAGGTAAATGGCAATTTTTAAATTGAAAAAAAAAAAAAAATATTATTTAGTTATAAAAACTGTTAAATATATGACAATAATCTCATAAATCTTATTTAATTTATATCTCTTAGGAAAAAAAATGAATATAATTAAAAACAGCCAATTCATAAATAAAAATCTCTCAGACTCAGATCCAGAATTATTTGAAGTTATTAATAGCGAACACAGAAGACAAGAAGAAGAAATTGAACTTATTGCCTCTGAAAACATCGCATCATCTGCCGTTTTGCAAGCACAAGGATCAGTACTAACAAACAAATATGCTGAAGGATATTCAGGAAAACGATATTATGGAGGTTGTGAATACGTTGATGTTGCGGAAGATCTCGCTATTAAAAGGGCTTGCAAACTTTTCAATTGTAATTTTGCTAACGTACAACCTCACTCTGGTAGTCAAGCAAATCAGGCTGTTTTCTTATCTTTACTTAAGCCCCATGATACTTATTTATCAATGGATTTGAACGCAGGCGGACATCTTACTCATGGAGCTAAACCCAATCAGTCTGGCAAATGGTTTAATCCTGTCCATTATGGTGTTTGTAAAGATACAAATTTAATAGATTACGAGGAAGTTGCTAGGTTAGCAGAACAATACAAGCCCAAGCTTATAATAGCAGGTGGTTCAGCTATGCCAAGAAAAATAGATTTTTCAAAATTTAGAGATATAGCCAAATCTATAAATGCCAAATTTTTAGTGGATATGGCTCACATATCAGGTCTTGTCGCTTCTGGTTTACATCAAAATCCTGTAGATTTTGCAGATGTTGTAACATCTACTACTCATAAAACATTAAGGGGACCACGAGGAGGAATAATTTTAACTAATGATGAAATTATTGCGAAAAAAATTAATTCTGCAGTTTTTCCAGGGTTACAAGGTGGACCATTAATGCATGTTATTGCTGCTAAAGCAGTTGCTTTTGGAGAAGCATTAAGTCCAGAGTTCTTAACCTACCAAAAAAATGTTTTATCTAATGCTAAAACATTGGCAAATGTGTTAATGAATAATGGTTTAAATTTAGTAACTAACGGAACAGACACACATCTTATAGTAGTCAACCTCAAATCAAAAAACGTAACTGGAAATCAAGTTGAACAGGGATTATCTTCAGCAAACATAACATGCAACAAAAACAGTATACCTTTTGATGATGAAAAACCTACCATAACGTCTGGTATAAGATTAGGAACACCTGCATGTACAACCAGAGGATTCAAAGAAGAACATTTTAAATTAATAGGAAATTGGATAGCTGAGATAATCAACAATATTTCTAATGGTGAAGGTACAATTGATGAAAATATTCGATTAAAAATTAAGAAAGATGTTAAAAATTTATGTTTAAATTTCCCAATATACCCTATATTGTGATTTATAATATAAATGTGTAAACAAAATAGAATTGAAAGTAATATCAAAAAAATTCTTCTAATCTTTATTACGCTTTTATTTTTGGGATGTGAAAAAGGTAGTTGGCCTGAATTAATCGATACAGAAACATTTTATAATAATAATCTTTAATAAATTCTTTACAGATTTTACAAAAGATCTTAATTGATGTATTCGTAAGTGTCGTAAACTAACTAATATTGAATGGTGATAATTAATAATGAAGGATGAATTTTATCGAATCAAAAGACTACCTCCATATGTATTTGCTGAAGTTAATAGATTAAAAGCAAACTTTCGAAGTAAAGGTGTGGATATAATAGATTTTGGTATGGGAAATCCGGATATGGATACACCAAAACATATAATTTCAAAGCTAATTGAAACAGTCCAAAAACCAAGAACTCATAAATATTCTGCATCAAAGGGTATAACTGGATTAAGAAAAGCACAATCAAACTATTATAAAAGAAGATTTAATGTAGATTTAGATCCAGAAACTGAAGTCATAGCAACCTTGGGTTCAAAGGAAGGTTTAGCAAATCTAGCTATGGCAATTACTGGTCCTGGAGATGTTATGTTAGTTCCAAATCCGTCTTATCCAATTCATCCGTATGGTTTTATGATAGCAGGAGGAACTTTAAGACATATACCAACACTTTATGATGGAATATTTAATCCTGAAGAATACTTAAAAACCCTACATAGAGCTGTATTACATTCTGTTCCCAAACCTGTTGCTTTAGTGATATCTTTCCCATCTAATCCAACAGCACAATTATGTGATTTAGAATTTTATAAAGATGTAGTTGCTTTTGCAAAAAAAAATGAATTATGGATATTATCAGATCTGGCTTATGCTGAAATTTATTATAATAATTCACCTCCTCCATCAATATTACAAATAAAAGATGCAAAAGATGTAGCCGTAGAATTTACTTCTCTTTCTAAAACTTTTTCAATGCCAGGATGGAGAATGGGTTTCGCTGTAGGTAATAAAAAATTAATTGATGCATTAACGCGTATAAAAAGTTATCTTGATTATGGTGCATTCACACCAATTCAAGTAGCAGCTTCTGCTGCGTTAAATGGAGATAATAAATGTATAAGTGAAATAAGAGGAACTTATAAAAAGAGAAGAGATACTCTAATAAATTCAATGTCCAGGATTGGTTGGGAAATCCCTTCTCCAGACGCTACTATGTTTGCATGGGCACCAGTTCCAAAAATATTTAGTAAAATAGGTTCTATGGACTTTTCAAAGATACTTTTAAACGAAGCTTCAGTTGCTGTTTCACCTGGTATTGGTTTTGGAGAATATGGGGAAGGCTTCGTAAGGTTAAGCTTAGTAGAAAACGAACATAGAATTCGTCAAGCAGCAAGAGGAATAAAAAAAATATTTCAAAACTCTGACTATTATCTTGAAAAGTTCTTATCTGAAAGCCAAAATAATTGATTGTAAAAATATGGAATCTTCCTCATTAAAAATAGCAATAGCAGGTCTAGGTACTGTTGGATTAGGTGTTATTGAAATTATTAATAAACATTCTGAAACACTTCATAAGCGTTCAGGAAAAAAGTTTGATATAGTCGCAATTTGTGCAAAAAGTAAAAATAAGAAAAGATCTTTTAATTTAAAAAATTTTGAATGGGAAGATGATTTAAAAAATTTATCATCAAGAAAAGATATTGATGTTGTTATCGAACTAATTGGTGGTTCTGATGGTCCAGCTTTAGATTTGGTGAAGGGAGCTCTTAATGCAAAAAAACATGTCATAACAGCAAACAAAGCTTTAATATCCAAACATGGAAATGAGTTGATTAAAATTGCGGAAGAAAAAAAAGTATCACTTAAGTTTGAAGCATCTGTAGCTGGAGGTATTCCTTGCATTAAAACATTAAGTGAAAGTTTGTCAGGTAATAAAATTAATAAAATCATGGGAGTTCTCAATGGAACATGCAATTACATTCTCACAGAAATGGAAAATAAAAATGAATCCTATGAAAATGTTTTCAAAGAAGCACAAAATCTAGGTTATGTCGAAACTGATCCTAAATTAGATATTGGAGGAATAGACTCTGCACAAAAGTTAGCTATTTTAAGTTCAATCGCTTTTGGAACTAAAATTTATTATAATAGTAAAAACACAAATGGTATTGAAAATATAAATTTAGAGGATATCGAATTCGCTAAATCAATGGGTTATAGAATTAAATTATTGAGTGTTTCTGAATCTACATCTAAAGGAATTTTTCAACAAACAGCACCGTCTTTAATACCTGAAAAGCATATAATTTCTAAATTAGATGGAGGAACTAACCTAGTTTCTATTATAGGAGACTCTGTTGAAGAGATTATTCTACAAGGACCAGGAGCTGGTAAGGGACCAACAGCTTCAGCTGTTATTTCTGATTTAGTAGATATAGCTTTAGAAAATATAAGACCAGTATTGGGGCAGCATATTGATCAATTAGAACTTCCCATTAGAGATCTAAGAAAAGAAAGTTCTTGCTATTATCTAAGATTTAATTTAGCTGATGAACCAGGATCACTTGGCAAAGTTGCCAAAATTCTAGGAAGTTTTAAAATTTCCATTGACAGGATGAGACAAATAAAACACAAGGGAGAAAATGCACCCATAATTATGGTTACACATATAAGTGATATTGATAATATTAAAAATGCATTAATTGACATCAATAAACTTGATGTTTGTTTATCACATCCTACAATGATTAGAATCGAAAATTTATAGTATAAAGTTTTTCTAAAATGAATGAAAAAAATGAATTTGACGATAGATTGCTTTCACTAGGTTTATCTAGAGTGTCAGAAGCAGCAGCACTTGCTGCGTCTAAATTAATAGGAATGGGAGATGAGAAAGAAGCAGATCAAGCCGCTGTAGATGCTATGAGAAAAGAATTGAATAAATTAAATATTGATGGAACCATTGTAATTGGTGAAGGCGAGAGAGATGAAGCACCAATGTTATATATTGGAGAAAAAGTTGGAAGCGGTAAAGGCCCTCAAGTTGATATTGCTTTAGATCCATTGGAAGGTACAACATTAACTGCCAAAGATATGCCTAATGCTTTAGCGGTTATTGCAATGGGACCGAAAAATTCACTTCTAAATGCACCTGATGTTTATATGGAAAAATTAGCAATTGGTTCAGGTTATCCAAAAAATATAATTGATTTAGATATGAGTCCTTCAGAAATTGTAAAAGAAATATCTAATTTTAAAAAATGTTTGCTTTCAGATATTAAAGTTTGTGTGCTTGAAAGACCAAGACATGATAAATTAATTGAAGAATTAAGAATAAGCGGAGTGAAAATTTGTTTGATTACTGATGGAGATGTAGCTGGTGTCATTCATTGCGCAGAAACAGATAAAACTGGCATTGATATTTATATGGGACAAGGTGGGGCTCCAGAAGGAGTATTAGCAGCAGCTGCATTAAAATGTTTAGGAGGACAATTTCAGGGAAGATTAGTTTTTCGAACTGAAGAGGAAAAAGAAAGAGCAAGAAAGGTAGGTTTAGAAAACCTAAAGAAAAAGTATGAATTGAATGATTTAGTAAAAAGTGATGTTATTTTTGCAGCTACAGGAGTTACTAACGGATCTATGGTGAGTGGAATTCGTTTTAAAAGAAATACTATTGAAGCAGAAACTCTTTTAATGAGATCAAAAACAAGATCAATTAGGTATTTGAAATATAAACAAAACTTATCTTAAATGTCATATTTTTTAAATGTTGAAAACTCTTTATCTAATAAGAGATGGTTAGCATCTAGTAAAATAAATTCGAGAAAATCAGAGAGAATTAGTCAAATATATAATATTCCTTTGATTGTATCTCAATTAATTTCAAAACAAGATATAGAAGAAAATGAAATTGATAAATATTTAAAACCAAGATTGAAAGATTTATTACCAAACCCCTCAATTTTTTTAGATATGGATAAATCTATAAAAAGACTCATAACCAGCATTAACAATAAAGAAAAAATATTAATATATGGCGATTATGATGTCGATGGTATTGTTTCATCAACGATATTAAAAGAATGGATAGAAAACTTTAACTTAAATGTAGAAATCTATTTTCCTAATAGAATAAAAGAAGGATATGGTCCAAACAATATTGCATTTCAAAAGCTTTCAAGAGAATATGATTTAATTATATGTGTTGATTGCGGAACAAATTCTATTGAACCAATTGATATTGCTAATAAAAATAATACTGACGTAATAATAATAGATCATCATCAAAACAATTTAAAATTACCTAATGCACATTCAATAGTAAATCCAAATAGAACTGATGAACAATCAAGATATACCTACCTTTGTGGTGCAGGTATGACTTTTATTTTTTTAGTGGCAGCAAATAGAGAAATTAGAAAAAAAAACATTTTGGAACCTAATTTAATAAAATTTTTAGATCTTGTTGGAATAGCAACAATTGCAGATGTAGTTCCTTTAAAAGGATTGAATCGTGCATTTATTATACAAGGAATAAAGGTATTAAAAAAAAGAGAAAGATTAGGTCTTTCGGAACTGTTAGACTTATCAAAGCAATATAATGAAATTTCTAGTTCAACTCTCGGATTCAACATTGCACCTAAAATTAATGCCTGTGGAAGAATAAGCAATGCAAAAATTGCTGTAGAACTTTTGTCTTCAAAAAATAAGTTTGAAGCAAAAGAATTGGCTTTCAAGGTAGAGGAAATTAATAACAGACGAAAAAGTCTTGAGGATGATATTTTGAATGCAGCTTATGATAATATTAGTGTTAATAGTAATAATAAAATGATTTGGACTGCAAACAAAAATTGGCATCAAGGAGTTATAGGTATAATAGCAGGGAGATTAAAAGAAAAATTTAATAAACCATCTTTAGTTATTTCAATAAACAATAAAGGAATATGTATTGGATCTGGAAGATCTACAATTGGAATTAATTTATATGAAAAATTAAAAATCCTTATTTCTGAAAAACTAGTCATATCCGGTGGTGGTCATAAAATGGCAATAGGGTTTAAAATTTATGAAAAAAACTTAAGAAAAGCTATGGAAAGATTTGAATTTTTAATTCCTGATCAAAAAACCCAAAAAATTGAATTAAATACACTTGAAATTGATAATATTCTTTCAATAAAAAGCTTAACTAGTGATTTAATTAATCAAATTAATATGGCTGGTCCGTTTGGAAATAGTAATGTAGAACCAATTTATGCCTTTGCTAACTGTAAAATAAATTTTTTCAAAATTATAAAAGATAAACATTTAAAATTAATTATCCAAGATGAAACAGGCCATAAATTAGATGCTTTTTACTTTAATGCAATTAATTCAGAATCTGGACAAGAAATAATACAAAAAAAATCACAAAAATATCATTTTGCAGGTAGTTTAGATATAAATTACTGGAAAGGAAATTCAAAGCCAATTCTAATTGTAAAAGATATATCAAAAATTTAGAAAAAAAATCAAAATTAGGCTTGCACGCTATTAAACATGTGCTATTTGTTATATT
>MDTG01032409.1_pt1 | contig 11755 bp, 10 predicted proteins | sample 811421 | NCBI WGS metagenome assembly MDTG01 (sample SAMN05326645, study PRJNA326480) | marine metagenome | isolation source: seawater | place: Pacific Ocean: South East | collected 2011 | reverse complement strand
GAGCTTTACGGCGACGACCTCAAAACTTGGCTTGAGTACGGGGCAAGCCCTCGCGGCACAATCTCGCTCGATCGTTGCGCGAGGGCGTATTCTTGGATTCAAGGCCGTGATTTTGTCAGCCCAGATGACGTACAAGAGATCTTGTTCGACGTACTGCGTCATCGAATTTTGCTAAGCTTTGAAGCTGAGGCAAGCGGTATCACCCCAGATAGCGTACTCGAAACGATTAGAGAACGTGTCCCCTCCGCCTAATAAACTCGGTCTATCCCAATGTCAGCTAGACTAGCCATTGACCCTCAGCATGCTCGTTACCAGAGCAAAGGGGCCGTCGTATCGCTACAGCAGCTTCTGATTCAGCGCTATGCGGCTAGAACACTCGAATACCTCGCTCATTCCCGCTCTATAGCGGGGATCTCTGGACTTCATCTTTCCAAGATGCGCGGTAGAGGAATCGATTTTGAGGAATTCCGACCCTACCAGGCGGGAGACGATATTCGCTTGATTGACTGGCGAGTAACTGCGCGTACGAGCCGACCATTCACGAAGGTTTTCAGAGAAGAGCGGGAGAGGCCCGTCATTATTGCTGTGGACCAAACCCGCAACATGTATTTTGGCAGTCAGATTGCCTTTAAATCCGTCATCGCAGCGCAGGCCGCAGCCTTGTTTTGCTGGCTGGCAGTCGACAACGGGGATCGGGTTGGCGGTCTTGTTTATAGCGACAGTGGTTCGAGCCTGGTGCGCCCAAAGCGATCGCGACGCTCTGCACTGCACTTGTTGAATCAGATTTATCAGTACAATCAATATTTGCAACGGATCACCTCTCCTGACGATGAGAAAGAGCTTGATCCTAACTTTCGGCCAGGCCTTGCTTCTGCTTTGGGCCAAATTCGGAGAATCACCAAACCAGGAAGCACACTTTACATTATCTCTGACTTCGTGACACTGGACGAAAAGGCGCTGCAATATATGAATCAGCTGTCCCGTAACAACAATGTTATATGCTGTTTGGTTTACGACGTTCTGGAGGAAAATCTCCCGGTGCCTGGGATCTACAGCATCACTGACGGCAGCAGAAAGGGCGCCTTGAATACACATAACTCACAGGCTCGAGAGCGCTACAAAAATCAATGGCGCGAGCGGATGGAATTCCTGGAAAGCGAGCTCGATAAACTTAAGGTTCGCCTGATAAAAATGCGAACCAATCAACTGGTGGTTGAACAGATTCGAGAATGGATAGCGAAGAACTATTAGCCCAGCTAGCGGACATTCATCTACCCGCTGAGATCAGCTTTTGGCCTCCAGCCCCTGGCTGGTGGATTCTTGGGGCGCTGTTTCTAGCAACAGCCAGCATCATAGCAAAGAAACTTTATGACAGGGCAGAGCAGCGTAAGGCGTATCGGTATGCCCTGACAGAGCTCGAGAGCTGCTTAGAACGATTATCCAATACCCAAACCGATGGGGAGGGAAAGCTGCTTCGATACGTAAACGACGTGAATACTGTGCTACGGCGCGTCGCTCTTGTTAAATTTCCGGAGTCAGGTGTTGGCAGTTTAGCTGGAGAATCTTGGGTTGCTTTTATCCGGCGAACAGGTGACTCTTCCTTATTAAACGATCAGGTTTCCGCTGCCCTCGCCCATGGGCGCTTTAGAAGACATATTGAATTGGACAGTCAGACTCTGCATCAGGTGGCATATAACTGGATTCGCAGTGTGTACCAGCCGCGCAAAACACAAAAAGTTTTGCCTTTTGCGGTTAAAGGGTCTAGCCAATAATGCTCGAATTCACCTGGCCTTGGGTCTTTATTTTCACCCCGCTACCCTATTTTGTTTACCGCCTAGTCAGCCAAGCGCCGCGACAGGATGCCGCTCTTCACGTTCCATTCTTCGTCGCGCTGACACGATTACAATCCGAAAATGAGAGTCTGAGCAGTGGCCGATTGATTAGTGTGATTTGCTGTACGCTGATCTGGCTTCTGACGATCGTAGCAGCCAGCCGCCCTCAATGGCTCGGTGACCCAGTTCAACTTCCTTCAACAGGTCGAGACCTTATGTTATCTGTTGATATCTCAGGATCCATGGAAGCTCAAGATATGGTTGTTGGCAATCGCCAGGCTTCAAGAATTGATGTGGTAAAGGCAGTTGTTGGGGACTTCGTTGAACGGCGTGAAGGCGATAGACTCGGTCTCATCTTATTCGCCGCCCACGCTTATATTCAAGCCCCTCTTACCTTTGATCGAGAAACTGTAGGTACTCTCTTGGATGAAGCTGAGATTGGAATAATTGAAGAATCGGCTACCGCGATCGGTGACGCAATTGGATTGGGTGTAATCCACCTTAGGAACCGTCCTGAAAACAGTCGTGTCTTGGTTTTGTTGACAGATGGCGTGAACAATGCCGGAGATGTATCCCCAGAACAGGCAGGACAACTTGCGCAGCAGGAAAACATCAAGGTCTATACGATTGGGATCGGCGCAGATCAGGTCGTTCAACGCACTTTCTTCGGCGCACGAGCAATCAACCCTTCCGCTGAGCTGGATGAAGCAGTGCTCACGCAAATCGCTGAATCCACCGGTGGAAGATATTTTCGTGCTCGAGACGTAAATGATCTGGTGGGAATTTATGAGGAACTGGACCGACTCGAAACAATTGAGCAGGATGAGCAAACATATCGCCCTACGCGCGTGCTCTTCTATTGGCCACTTGGGGCCGCACTTTCTATAAGCTTTATTCTGGCTCTTTTTTCAATTCCCTGGCTATCTCTTACGGGCCGGACACGCGTCGCGTCCGATGATGATGCAACTGCGAAGCCGGAAGTGAGCGGCGCCTGATGGAAGTTCTGATCCCCACTGGACTGATCGAAAATTTTCAGCTCTTGAGGCCACTGTGGTTACTGGCATTGATTCCTGTGGCAGTTTTTATCTTAGCCCTGTGGCGGGTAAATTCTGTCTTGACAGCCTGGGACAAAGCTATTGACAAATCTTTGCTCCCATTTCTTCTAGATCGAAGCAAGAATGCCGCGCAAAGGACACCGCTTCTGTTACTGAGTTTTGCCTGGTTATTTAGCATTCTGGCTATGGCCGGGCCCGTATGGGAACAGTTACCACAGCCTGTTCAGAAGCGGGAAGACGCAATGGTCATTGTTTTCGACCTTTCCCTGTCGATGTTTGCACCCGATCATCAACCCACTCGTCTCGACTTAGCAAAGCGCAAGCTCAGGGATATCCTCGCTTTGAGGGACGAAGGACAGACCGCATTGGTTGTCTATGCTGGCGATGCGCACACTGTGACGCCTCTGACAGACGATGTGGTTACGATTGAGTCATTGGTACCCTCTCTAAGCCCAAATATCATGCCGTTGTTCGGTTCAAATCCTGTAGCAGCTGTCGATCAAGCAATAGGTTTGCTGGATGAGGTCGAAGCATCTAGAGGACGAATACTCCTAATGACTGACGGGATCAATGGTTTTTCTGAAGAGCAGCTTCTAGCAAATCGTTTGCAAGAAACAGACTATGAACTATTAATCATGGGAATTGGCACCGAACAAGGAGCGCCAATTCGGACCAGTGACGGCAGCTTTCTTACCGACCAATTGGGTGCCATTGTGACCCCCACCCTTAATCGCAGTGTCCTGCAATCTCTGGCAAACCGCACCGGGGGACGATATCACGATATCCAGTTGGCCGATTCTGACCTCGCCTTTTTACTTTCAGGTTTCGATCTTCTTGACGACGAGCTCACAGAAGTCGATGAAGAATTTGATATCTGGTACGAGTCTGGCCCTTGGCTTCTTCTTCTAGTTCTCCCTGTCGCAGCAATGAGTTTTAGGAAAGGCTGGCTCTTTTCATTTATTTTCCTTTGCACTTCTGGGGTATTGATCCCTTCGAATCAGGCTCAGGCTTTTGATTGGAGAGATCTCTGGCAAACTAAAGATCAACAAGCCGCAGACGCATTTGCCAGCGAAGATCATGAATTGGCAGCCTCATTATTTCAGTCTTCCGAGTGGTCAGGAGCGGCCAACTATCGATCAAAAAACTACGAATCGGCAATTGCGGCGTTCAGTGCTATCAATACCCCTGACGGCCATTACAATCGGGGCAATGCCCTTGCCCTAGCAGGGAGTTATCCAGAGGCTATCGCTGCTTATGACACTGCCCTCTCGATCGAACCTAATCATGAGGACGCGCTTACCAACAAGGCCATTATCGAGGAACTACTCGAACAACAGGAGTCCGAGGAAGGAGAGCAGCAAGAAGGAGACAGTCAGGAGAATCAGTCGGAGCAAAATTCCCAGGATGAGTCAGAGCAGCAAGAAAGCTCTGAGCAACAGGATCAACAAAGTCAGGAAGGCAACCAGGATCAGCAAGAACAACAACAAAATCAGCCACCTGAAGAACAAGAAGGCTCAGAGTCTAACAGTGAGCAAAATACTCCCTCGGAATCTACCAACGAAGAACTTGAAGACCAGCAAGCGTTAGAGCAATGGCTTCGCCGTATCGAAGATGATCCAGGTGAACTTTTGCGTCGCAAATTTCGGTATCAATATCGCCAGCGACAACTCAATGGCACTGCCAATAACACAAGCAGCGGAGGCCAGATATGGTGACTCAGCCCGTTTTCAAAGCCGCCGCTGCGCTTATCCTGTACTGCCTTGCATTCTCGGCCTCAGCCCAGGAAATTGAGGTGTCTGTCGATCGTGATGAACTGGCCAGAGGAGAAACGCTCACCTACACAATTCGAGTCTTTGAACAACGCCAAGGAATGCAGCTAGACCTAACGCCCCTTACAGAAAAATTTGACGTATTGGGCACCCGAACTTCAAGCCAGATACGTTCGATTAATGGCGCTGTGGAGTCTTGGACTGATTATATTGTCACCCTCTTCCCTCTTACTGAAGGAGAATTAGAAATACCGTCGCTGACTATAAACAACGAGCGCACTGAAGCAATCACCATATCAGTAGTAAATCAAGGAGCGCGCTCTAATCAGTCATCAGAAGAGCTTTTTCTTGAAATAGAAGCCAATAAAGACAGCGTTTACGTACAAGAACAACTTCTATTTACCGTAAGACTGCTCTATACAATAAATGGAATACGCAATCCCCAATTTACAGAACTTGAAATGCCTGACACAGTAATCCAATTGATTGGCTCACCGAACCAATATGAAAAGCTCATCGACGGGGTGCGCTATGGCGTATACGAAAAGCGCTATATCATCTTTCCGCAAAGAAGTGGTTCTCTCGAAATTCCTGACATTCTCTTTCGTGGAGAAGTCACAGATGGGTCAAGTAATTTTGTGTTTAGGAACCTTAATACAAGGCGCGTGACAGCCTTTATCGATGGCATGACGGTCGACGTCAAACAGCGCCCACCTGCTGCGGCTAACAGCCCTATCTGGATTCCGGCATCAAACTTGACCCTCGAAGAAAGTTGGGTTCCGGACACCAATGAGCTGAAGATTGGTGATTCTCTTGTTCGGACCATTACAATGGTTGTAGATGGATTAGATGGTGCTGTTTTACCGCCCTTCGGAGCAACCGACCTCGATGGTGCCAATACGTATCCAGATCCACCCGAAATCGATCGCACCTTCGTCAGCGGAGCAATTGTCGGCACTCGCGTCGAATCTATGACTATCGTCCCTACCATCGATGGTGATCTTGAAATTCCTGAAATTGCTATCCCTTGGTGGAACGTTGAGACCGACCAGCAGCAGGTGACAAGCATACCAGCTACGACCCTCTCCATTGGCGCGATAGCTGAGGAAGCACCGGCCGAGCAGGCGGTATCAAGCAGCGGGGATTTGGAAGAATTGCTGGCGATGCCCCCTGTCGTAGATCAGGACATGATCGATGCGCAAACTGAAGCGGAGTATATTGAAATCGATGCGAACTGGTTGACCTATCTTATATTCGGAGCGTTTTTGATAACTATAGTTAGCATATATCGACTTGTCATATGGCCTAACCAACAGTCATTAATCAATAACCTTCGCTCTGTTACAAGTAAGATCTCAAATCACTACGCACCTATCAACAACGAACGTATTGCCTTTAAGCAACTGATTAAAGCTTTGAGACGAGAAGACCTTAACGACATAAGAACGAATCTTGTGGTCTGGTGTGACCACTTAGTCTCGAACAGCTGCATCCTAAACATGGAAGACATACTAAGACAGCAAGAAGCAGCTGAATTACATGAGCATGTCCAGGCCTTGCAAACGAACCTATTCAGCGGCGACAGTTCATCCGATGGCAAAGTTTTCAATTGGGAATCTTGTATACGGACGATAAGGATCCTAAGACGAACCAAGATTAAAAAATCAAGGCGACAGGCAGGCGAAGATCGATACTGTCTCCCGCCACTTTACAAAATCTAGGCCCCAGCTGACTGAGAACAAGAAGGCATATTCGAACGCTCATTGCCAGCCACCGGAACGACACTGAACCATGCATAATTCAAAACTGGTTTACAGTACCTCTGCCAACAATTTTTGTGACACTTGTGGTAAATCACTGCACAGGTGCAATTGCCAAAGCAAGTCTGAAGAAACGTCAGCAAGAGCAATGAGGACTCCTCAAGTGCAATTGCAAAAAAAAGGGCGTGCAGGAAAAGAGGTAACGGTAATTTCTCACCTTGACTTAAGCGAAGCTGAACTACGTGGCCTCTTAAGGATGATAAAGAAGACCCTCGGAACAGGAGGGGCACTCAAGGATCAAACTATTGAAATTCAGGGAAACAGGATCGCAGAAGCTAAAGACCTTATCGCGACCAGAGGTATCGCAACCGCAAAAATCTAAAGCGTTTTTGAACTCTATTTGCGACCTTTCCTAAAGTTTCATCTAGTTTCTCGAAATAGCCGACGCATTTGTTAAAGACCTCGTTTCTTATCGACCATAATAGAAGCGCGAGCGGCTCGCTATCCGAGGTAGGTGAAAATATAAATTGACTCTTTGAGTGACGCAATTCTAACTTTCGCGCAAGCGTTCAGTCGTGCAAAACATGTGAGTTAGCGGCCTTCCTATCTCCACCTCAGAGGTTGCGCTGAAACTCTTGTCTCCAGTTATCGCAGAGGCTTGAGTCGCTGTTCTACTGCATAGCAATAGTCAAGTATCCCTCTTAGACAGAAATCAACTCATCCATCATTATGCAAATCTGCAACAAGATTCTGTTGTCTTGCTAAGTGTTTTTTATTTTTCTTCGCTAATTTTGCCGCGTCATTTCGAACCAGCTCTAAACGCTTGAGGTACATCTCATCAACATCACCGGTAATATATTCACCGTCAAACACTGAACATTCAAAGCGTTTGAGCTCGGGATTGCCTTCAGCAGCCGCAGCGATTAAATCTTTGAGATCTTGGTAAATAAGCCAGTCTGCTCCTATTTGGGCCTCGACCTCCTCGTCAGTTTTACCAGCCGCAATAAGCTCGGCGGCAGCCGGCATATCAATTCCGTAGACGTTGGGGTATCGGATAGCAGGTGCAGCCGAAGCAAAATAGACTTTTTTTGCGCCGGCATCTCGCGCCATTTGAATTATTTGTTTACAGGTTGTTCCTCGAACAATAGAGTCGTCCACCAAAAGGACATTTTTCCCTTTGAATTCTAATTCGATCGCGTTTAACTTTTGTTTAACCGATTTATGACGCTGCTTCTGGCCGGGCATTATAAAAGTACGTCCGATGTAACGATTTTTGACAAAGCCCTCACGATACTTGATACCTAGATGGTTAGCCAATTCAAGAGCAGAAGTCCTGCTGGTGTCAGGTATCGGAATAACAACATCGATGTCATGATCGGAGAACAATCGGCTCACCTTCTCCGCCAAACGCTGGCCCATGCGTAAGCGGGCTTTGTAGACTGAAATACTGTCCATTAAAGAGTCCGGGCGAGCAAAGTAAACATGCTCAAAAATACAGGGGGTATGGATGCCAGGTTCACCGCACACCTTAGTGTGCAAATTACCCTGAACGTCAATATATACAGCCTCTCCTGGTGCAACATCACGTTCAATCGTAAAACCCTGGGAATCTAATGCTACGCTTTCAGACGCAATCATGTATTCCTTCTGTCCGCTGATAGTGCGGGAGCCAAAGACCAGCGGCCGTATGCCATTAAGGTCGCGAAACCCAAGTATTCCGTATCCCGTAATCATAACAACTGCCGCATACCCCCCGCGACAGCGCTTGTGAACACCTGTCACCGAAGAGAAAATATCCTCTGGTCTTGGTTCAATCTGTTTTTTCTGAGACAACTCATGAGCGAAGATATTTAACAGGACCTCTGAGTCTGAGTCAGTATTCATGTGGCGCAGATCAGTCTTATAAAGCTCCCGATTTAGGTCAGCTGTATTCGTCAGGTTACCATTGTGAGCAAGAGATAAACCGTAAGGTGAGTTGACATAGAATGGTTGTGCGAGCGCGGGACTTGAGCTACCCGCTGTGGGATATCTTACGTGACCGATGCCCATCTGACCTGTCAGCCGGCGCATGTGACGGGTCCGGAAAACATCCTTAACGAGCCCATTGTCTTTGCGCAAATTCAGCTTTCCATTGTCGCTGGTCATAATACCCGCTGCATCTTGGCCCCTATGCTGCAGCACGGTCAGGGTGTCATACAGGCATACCCCAACGTCTTGACTGGTTACAACTCCAACTAATCCGCACATAAAAATACGCTCCGACGTAAATAACCTTACTTCAAGAAAAAATATTTATTGCATCAATGCCAACAAAATAGAACTTCATTACTTCAACCACTTCTATACCAAAAGATATTAAAATCGACTCTTGCCACCATTGTTCGCTCGACGCACCAAAAAAAAGATCAGAAACAGACAAAAGAATGAGAGTTGTGAGCGTGCCAAACAATAAGCCCAAAGCTGCTCCTAGGATTTTATCCAGTGCCTTCAATCCGGTAATTGAAACAATTTTGGAGATGATGAAGCTCGCAAACTTTCCAACCATGATGACAAGAGAAAACAACGTAATAAACGCAGCAACATAACGGAAAGTTGCGTTTTCTATCACGCCAGCTAGGTACCCAGCAGCAAACTCATAGTGGACACGCGCCGTAAAGAACGCAGCGAACCAACTCAGAAGAACGAGCAATAAACTTACACTCCCCTGTATCAGCCCGAGGCCTGTAGAAATCGCAATGCCCGTAAGAATTATGATGTCCAACTGGGTCATTGGTTTCGCTCCAATTCCCTATTGCTCCATCTCATAGGGTACGACTATACCCGCTACTTGGAATTCTTCTCGCAGGCTATTCTGGTTTGCAGCCGACACCTCTCTGTCAAACCAGGGGCCGACAAAAACGCCTCGAAGTGGACCCGCATCTGACTCCACCTCTCTGATATACGCTCGGTGACCTGCCGTTAATAAGCGCTCAAGCAATCTTGCTGCGTTGTCTGCATTGGAAAATAAGCCCAATCTGACACTCCAACCGCTCGGCAAGCCATCATTACCCAACCGCGGAAACGAGCTTACCTGAGGGGTACCCGCGGGGAAGGATTCGTTAACGTCAAGCTCTGCATTCGCTTTCTGCTCTTCGGACAAAGAGTAAGTGTCTATGGGGCTGCTTATTGTATGATCGACTGTACTGGTCTGATCGGAGGGATCTTCCGAAAGAGCTATGTCCGAGAGATCGCTATCTGAAATGATAACAGGACGGACCTGCTGCGGCTCGGGCAATATGTCTATTTTCGGTGGATCTGGAATACGGCTGGTAAGAGTCGCTTTATAGCTGCCCTGACCATCGAATATGATCGGCAAAAAAATAAGACAACAAGTCAGCAAAACAAAGGTGCCGACAATTCTCTGTTTGGTATTCTGCTGCAAGTCAGCGCTTCCTAAGGTCCGGGTTTCACTACCGAACTTCGATCTTCAGAAACATACGAGGCTTTTAACGCTCAGGCGGGCCGGTACCCTTCTCACTCGAACGCCTGGCAAAATACTCGAGCCGCCGCTACAGTGTGAAACGAACCAGCAACAACGACCAGTTCCTCCTTCATAGCCTCTTCACAAGCCGCTCGATAAGCCTCAGCTACTCTGTCGAAGCACCGCATTGGCGCAGCTGCATCAAGTTTTTTTAGCCGCCGTCCCAGTTCTTTCGCAGGCAAACATCTTGAATCTTCGACCTGTGAAATATACCAGATGTCCGCAATGGATACTAAGGATGCCAGCATAGTTTCGACATCTTTGTCTGACATAACTGCTATCACCAGACGAACCTTTCTCCTTTCGGCGCACATAGCCGGTTCTGGCTGTAAAAGGCGCTTTATGGCAACCACTAAGGCATCGATCGAATCCGCATTATGTGCGACATCCAACAGAACCGGAACGGCCGTCTGTCTGTCCACTGTCAGTTCCTGCCGCCCGGGCAGCTCGATGGGTGCGAGAAAAGCGGCTGATTCTGTCAAATTCGCCTCCATGCCTCCGCTTGCCAGCGCTTGCAATGCGGTCGAGGCGTTTATCGGTAATACGCCGCTTACCTCCGGAAATGCGATACTTATGGAGCGCCCATCCGAAGAAACTCCTCGCCACTGCGTCGACTCATCGCCCATGTCAGTTTGAATATGAAAATGTTGGCCTTGATAGAAGGAGAAACAAGACAATTCGTTGGCTTTTTGGATGACAGTTAATGGTGGATCTGGGTCCCCGCAGACGAAAATTCCTCTTGGGCGAAGGATTCCCGCCTTTTCCAGCCCTATCGCTTCGCGGTTATCTCCAAGCCAATCCTGATGGTCAAGTCCAATAGCTGTAATTACGCTAACGTCAGGATCAATTATATTGACCGCGTCGAGTCTCCCCCCTAATCCGACTTCCAGCAAAGCGACAGATACCTCCTGTTGTTGAAAGATCCATAGCGCAGCCAGGGTTGAAAATTCGAAATAGCTCAGAGAAATCTCTCCTCGGGCTGAATCGATCTGACTAAAAGCTTCGCAGATGAGATCATCGTCACACGGCAATCCTCTCAGACGAATCCGTTCGTTGAAACGATGAATGTGTGGAGAGGTATAGGAACCTACTTCAACGCCGGCTTGAAACAGAATCTGCTCCATTACCGCGACGACTGACCCCTTACCGTTGGTACCAGCCACCGTGATTACCGTGGGTGGTTTGACAAGCAACATTGATTCTGACACGCGCCGAATCCGCCCGAGGTCTAATTCGATCTCTCGAGGATGGAGCCTTGCAATATAAGCTAGCCATTCTTGAAGATTTGACGGCACTGAGTTTTGCTGTGCCCTCAATTGTCAGAATTGCGGTAATACATAAGCTTTTTCAATAAAGAAGCTATTCGACTTTGTAACTCTTTTCGGTGCACGATCATATCTATGGCGCCGTGCTCCAGAAGAAACTCTGCGCGCTGGAAACCCTCTGGCAACTTAACTCTGACAGTCTGCCGAATGACGTCCGGGCCTGTAAAACCGACCAACGCATTTGGTTCAGCAATATTTACATCGCCCAGCATAGCCAAACTGGCTGATACGCCCCCGTACACTGGGTCAACCAAGACTGAAATATAAGGTAAGCTCTGTGCCCGCATTTTTTCGAGGGCCGCCGAGGTTTTAGCCATTTGCATCAGAGACACCAGCGCTTCCTGCATTCTTGCACCACCACTGGTAGAAAAACAAACTAGTGGCAGGCGACTGGTAAGGCAAGTGTTAACTGCCTGAACAAATTTCTCCCCCACGACCGCGCCCATTGAGCCTCCGATAAAGCCGAACTCAAAGGCCGCAACAACTGCCGGAAT
>MDTG01347935.1_pt1 | contig 11756 bp, 11 predicted proteins | sample 811421 | NCBI WGS metagenome assembly MDTG01 (sample SAMN05326645, study PRJNA326480) | marine metagenome | isolation source: seawater | place: Pacific Ocean: South East | collected 2011 | reverse complement strand
TGGGTGTGGAAGCGCAGTGATGCGCGTAGCTGACCAGTACTAATAGCTCAATTGGCTTGATTTATGCACTGAAAAAAATTTTGTTAAATTTAAAATAAAGTAGATTTTTAATTAATCTAAACTTATTAAATAACTGTAAACCCATCTAGTTTTGATATTCATTAACTTGATATACAAGCTTTAATTTTATTAGTTTTAATAATATTTTATTTATTTCATTTTGAGATTTATTTAATTTTTCAGATATATCAATTACTGAATGTCTTCCATCGCAATAGGAGATTATATTCATCATTAACCTTATATCTTTTGAAACATGTTGTTTTTTTCCTATTGTTGGGTAAAGACTTCTTTTTGACATTTGTGGTTCACAAAAAAATCTACTCTGGAAATATCTATTGTTTTCAATTGTTTCCAAAGCTTTTTTAATCAATTTAAACCCCCCTTCTAAACCTTTGGGTGTAACTAAATTTTTTAAATTATCCAAAGAAGTATGATATTCTTTATAGGTTCCATATTTTGTTCTCATTATAGTTGATATCGGCAAGTCTATGCCAGGCGAGCAGTATTGTCTTTCATCACCACCTCTATTTACCCATTCAAATTTTTTAAATTTTTTGTTTATTTTTTTTAATACCTGCAAACCCACTCTGTCAGATAAAGTGTCTCCATTTCTAGAAGGGACGTAAGAATAAGATTTGTTATCCCCAACACAAGTCACATTAAATCCAGCAATTACATTTTTTTTTAATATATTTTTATATTTACTCAAATACATGATTGAGCCTATGGTTTCTGGAATAAATATAATTCTATATGAATATTTCCTTTTTTTTTGAGCTATCCATTTTGCTAAAAAAATCGTAACAGTTGGACCAGAAAGTTCATTATTAGCCATTGAAGGGTGACAGATATATGTCGACAAAAAAATTTCTTTTTTACTTTTTCCAGGAATTAATATTTCACCATAAGTTAAGCTTCCTTTTTCTAATTTGCTATTTATATTAATTTCATAATTTCCGCTTTTTTTTAGATTTTTATATTCATTATAACTTATACAAAAACCCCAGTTTTTATTATAATATGAAGTTACATATGGGATAGCGCTGGGCTGATTTTTTATAAAATGTAATTTTTTAACTAAAGACTTAAAACTTATTTTTTTTTTTATTTTGTGAGAGTAACCAACAAGATGTAAATTATTTTTTTTATAATTTGCAAATATTTTTCCATCAGGAGCTTTTATCCAGGCATCTTTTACATTCCATTCATTAGGAATTTTCCAATCAAAAACCTTAGTCCCAGATCTCACTTCTTTTATCTTCAAGTTTTTGAAATGTTTTTTAAGTATTTTAAGTGTATTCCTGTTTCCATTACCAGTTAAACTTCTGTTTAAAGGAAATAGTTCTTTACAAAGATTGTATATTTTTTTTCCAACCATAATTAATTTAAATTCTTAAATTTTATCAGTTTTTTTATTTCTTTTTTGTTTTTAACTATTTTCCAAGCATTTTTTTTAAAAAACTTTTCTGCAAATCTATCAATTTCATTGCAAGTAATTGATTCTAAAAAAAATTTTTTTGAACTACTTTTTAAAAACATTTTATTATCTATAGACTTTACTATTGGATTTAAATCATATTTTAAATTTTTGTATTTTGAGTATTTAATTTCCTTACAAATACCTATTTTTTTTTTATTTTTATACATATTACCTTTAAATTCCTTAAAATATCTCCATGGAACTAAATTTAATTCTTCAAATCTATGTAAGTAGCTACATCCTTTATTCCAAGGCACACCAAAGACTACAAGTCTAGCATTTTTCTTTTTTAACCATTCAAACAAACTTTTTTTTCCCCAAGAAGTTTTAAATTTTAACTTACTTATCTCTTTCTTATGCTTGCCCAAGACTAAATAGCTATGTATCGGTTGGGGAGTTCGAAAATACTTTTTACTTTTTAGTGCTTCTTTTGGCAAAATTCCATTTCTATCAAGCGAAGTATCAATATGAAATTGTTTTGATTTTAAAAAAGCGTTTCCAGAAAAAGATGGTAAAATTATAGTTCTTTTTTTTGTAACAATTTTTTCTAGTAGATTTAGTAATGATTTTCCGATGTTTCTACTGTTAAATTTTATATTAAATATAAAAGACCACAGGCCTGAATATAAAACTATAACTTTATCATCTTTAAGAATTACTTCCCTAAAGGCATTCGTAATATCAGTTTCAGTAATTTTATTATTCAATTCTATTTAATTGCTAAATATATGTATGATGTATAAAGAATTATTCCAAATTTTTTTTTATAAGAAATAAGATTCTTTTTCTTTAATTTTTCAAAAATTTTTTCATGTTTGTACATACTTTTTGGTAAAGGCCAATCTTTTGAAGATAGAAGAGTAACTTTTTTGTAATTTTTTTTTGCAAAATTTACAATTTTTTCTTTCTTTGAAAATGATACTATTGGAAAAATTAGTTTTCCATTTTTATTTAGATGCTTTTTTGAGTCTAAAATTATTTTGTTTACGAGCTTACATCCATCGACTCCTGCTTTGCAGGGAATATTTTTATTATACCAGGGAGATCTATTTGCGACTGGTTCTGAAATTGCCGAAACCGATTCAACAATAAAGTCAAATTTATGATTTTTCCAAGGTTTAAACATACTACCATTTTTAACTATTACTCTTAGTTTATATTTTTTTGCATTAGCTTCACATCTTTTTGTAGCTTTTTTTGATAAATCTGAAAAATAAAAATTTTTTACTTTATTTTTTATTTTTTTATAAATATTTAAACCTATGTATCCATCTCCACATCCTAAGTCCAAGATATCTGATTTTTTTTTTATTACATTAGCCGCCTGATCAACTATTAGTTTACTTGTAGCGTTAGGTGTAAATACTGTTTTTTTTTTATTATTCATAGTTATTTTATTTTTCCCCACCTAATATATACGGAGCCCCATGAAAGACCTACTCCATAACCAGCTAATATAATTCTGGTCCCATTTTTTAAATATTTTCTACTGGCATCTTTTAAAGCAATTGGTATCGAAGCAGAGATAGTATTGCCAACTTTTTTATAATTTTCAAAAGTTTGTTTTTTTGATAAGTTTAGCTTTCTGTTTATATTATCTAAAATATATTTACTTGCCTGATGGAATATAAACAAATCTATATTCTTTGATTTCATTTTTATTTTTTTTAATAATTCTTCTACATTTGAAGGAACTATACTCATTGCAAAAGTCAATACTTTTGCACCGTTCATAACAACCTCTTTATTTCCCTGTTCTAATTCTAAGGCATTGTAGCCTGATCCGTCTGTGCCGAGAACAAATGGACCAATACAGTTCTTTTTACTGGAGCTTAGCAAGGTAGCCGCCGCCGCATCTGAAAAAATTGGCCTACATTGAGCATTTTTTTTACTAATATTTTTGGTATATGTATCCGAACAAACAATAATTCCTTTTTTTGATTGTCCACTTTCAATTAAAGAAGTAGCCACTCTGAGAGCATAAATATATCCAGAACATCCAAGATTTATATCAAAAGCTATAATATTTTTTGGTAGTTTTAGTTTTTCTTGCAATATACATGCGGCTGTAGGAATTCTGTATGGCGATGTCTGGGTAACTAAAATCAGAAAATCTAAATTTTTTTTTGGAAATTTATTAAAAATTTTCTTTATTGCTTTTTCTGCCATTGAAATTGCGTCTTCCTCTCTATCAGCAATAAATCTTGTATTAATTCCAGTTTTAGATTTTATTCTACCAATATCCCATTTTGGGTTATATTTTTTTAAGTCTTTATTATTTTCTCTTTTTTTTGGTAGATAATATTCTACACAGTCAATTTTAGAACCAGGCATTATATTATTTTAAAAGAGACTTTTTTTTTAACAAGTTTATTAATTTTTTAATACTAGTTATGGAAGCTATTTCATTTAAATTACTTAATTTATTGCCTAATTTTTTATCAATAGCAGAAAGTATATCTAACTGAGCCATGGAGTCCCAACTTTCTATAGAATTTAGCTTATCAATTTTAATTAATTTTTTTTCAGATACTTTTAGTATTTTTGATATTATTTTATAAATATTTTCTTTGGAAATTTTGTTTTTCATTATTAAAACTGATTTATTAACACAAACATTTTTTTAATCAACAACTTCTTATACTGAATTAATATTAAATTACCCTCCTTTTTTTTAATACCAAATGAACTTCAGAAGAAAGTTTAGATTTATCAAGAACATTTTGAAAACTATTTATTTGTTTTAAAAATAAATTATCAAATTTATCTTTGTAAAAACTGGTTTTGTAATTTGAAGAAAGAAGTAGATTTCGATATAAATCTGAAAAATCTGTTCCAAACCACCATTCTCCAATAATTTCAAGTTTGTATTTTTTAGCTATAAATTCCAGCGAATCTTTACTATAAAGATTTGTATGAGGACCACCAAGTTGTCTAGGGTATATTTTTTGAAATATATTTTCTATAAAAACAGAAAAAGAAAATAACGGAACAGAAATATAAATATATTTTGCATTTGATTTATTAAATGCTCTAAATATCTTGTTTGGATCTTCCAAATGTTCTAATACAAATATTAAAGAAATGACATCTGCCGAAGTAAAAGTAATTTCATCGACACTTTCATTGAAATTAAGTTTTTTTATTATGTTTTTCTTAAGATATTTATTTCCTTTATCAATTAAATCTTGATTAGGATCTATGCCAATAGCTTTTATGCCTAATTTTTCACATGATTTTACAAAATGACCTGCGCCACAACCAAAATCTAGAATTTTTATTTCTTTTTTTAAAACTTTTTTTAAGAATTCTACTTTAGGAAAGTAAATTTTATTAACTCTTTCCATATAGTTTTTTTTATATATAGACGAAAAATTTTTTCCTTTATTTGATGAATAAATACTCTCATTAAACTTATTATTCATTATTCGCATTCCATTAAGGTGACCACATTTTCTACATATTGCATAAGGTATATTGTGAGAAATAAAATCAATATTCCTTAATGTAAATTTACAAATTATACATTTTTTTCTGAATTTTAATTTATTAAATTTTTTATTTATTTTTAATGTGTTTTTTAAATTTATTTTATTATTTTTTATTAAGTCTTTTTTTAAACTTAAAATATCATCTATATTTTTTGAAAATTTAATTACTTTCTTCATAAATATTAATCTATAATTATATTTGATATGTCTTTTTTTGAAATTTTTATAGGATTATTTTTTAACCTCTGATCATTTACACCATCTAAAATTTTTGATAAATCTTGTTTTATATTTATTCCAAGCTCTTTAAAACCAAGCTCAAGGCCAGTTTTTCTTGCTATATCTTCCAAAAATACCACGAGTTCATTAATATTTTGAGTTTTTGTGATTTCAAAAATTATTTTAAATCTATCATGAAGATTAAAATCACATATCGATTTAGAGATATTTTTATAGTTAAATTTTAAAAACTTTGTCAAATTTAATGCAACAGCATGTCCATGACTAATATTAAACAAAGATGTAAAAGGGTAGGATACAGCGTGAGGAGCTGTAGTTTTTGAAATACTTATAGCATTTCCTGATAAATTTGCTGCAATACTCATTTTAAAAGCATTATCTAGATTAGGCTTATTTATATAATCAAGATAACTATCAACAGAAATTATTAATGATTTTTTTGCATATAATAAACTTTCTGAGTTAGATTTTGTAGAAATTAAAGACTCTATAGATTGAGATATTGCATCAAAACCAGCTGAAGCTTTAATTTTTTTTGTTCCAACATTTATTAATTCAGGAATTAAAAAAAAATAATCAGGTTTTATACTTATGTCTTCTAAAGAATATTTAACTTTATCAATATATATAACTGCGTTAGCTGTTACCTCGGCTCCAGATCCTGCAGTTGTTGGAATTGCTAATAAATGATATTTTTTGTTAAATCCTACTTTGTTTAACATTATTTTGGATTTTAAGTTTTTTTCTAATTTTAAAATATTTGCTATTTTAGCATAATCAATTACAGAACCTCCTCCAATAGCCACTAAAAGATCGGGTTTATATTCATCTAATTTTTTTGTTATCTCAACTAACTCATTATATTCAGGATAGGGTAGTTTTTTTTCATAATAAAAAACTATTTTATCTAACAAATATGCTTTAATCTGATTTTTAACTTCTAATTTTTTGAATGACTTATTCCCCACTAATATAAAGATTTTTTTATAATTTTTTTGATTTATAAAATTTTTTAAATCAATAAGTTTTGATGGAGAATATTTAAACATAAAAATTACTTCATAAATCTATTTTTAATTTTTAAAAAATTTTTAGGTCTTCCCAAATTTTTAACTGATCCTATTTTTATTTTTACTTCCAATAAAGTAGGACCATTAGAGTTTAAAAAAGATTTAATTTTTTTTTCAATATTTTTCTTAGAATTTATTAAATAATATTTTTTGTAACCTAAACTTTTGGATAATTTTTCAAAATTAATTCCAGTTGAAGTTGATATTTGACCACCAACAGATTCATGACATCCATTATTTAATAAAATATGTTTATAATTTTTATTCCCATAATATCCTACAGATCTCATTGAGCCCATATGCATCAGCAGTGATCCATCTCCATCCAAACAAATAACTTTTTTTTTAATTGCAACTCCCAAGGAAACCATAGAGGAATGTCCCATGCCTCCAACCATATAAAAATCATTTATTGATTTAGTATTTTTTTTCTTTCTTAAATAGTCAAGCTCTCTAGAAGCATATCCTGTAGTTGAAATAATTTTCATATTTTTTGGAACAATATTTAAAAGTTTATCAATAAAATAAATTCTTTTTAGTCCATTAGTGGTATTTTTTTTTATTTTTTTAATAGATTCATTCTTTAAAGAATTCATTTTAATCAATATAGCTACTGTAGAATTTTTCTTTTTTGATATTTTGAGCATTTTTTCAATTTTTATAAAATCTTTTTTTGACTCAATAACCGCATATTTTATATTCATTAGTTTAAGTAAACTTGGCGTTATCTGGCCTTTTAATATGTGCTGAGGTTCATCTTTTATCGATGGTGCTCCTCTCCATCCAATCATTAAAAATAATGGAATAGAATAAACTTTTGAACTTGCAATTGATACTAAGGGATTAATTGCATTTCCCAGGCCAGAATTCTGGAAATAAACACAAGGTATTTTTTTTGTACTGAGATAATTTCCCACAGCTATTGCCACTGCAGCACCTTCATTTACAGCTTTAATATTTGATAATTTTTTTTTTTTATCAATTAAATTTGTAAAGTTTTTTAAGATACTGTCGGGAACACCAGTATAAAAATAAATTTTTTTACTTGTTAAATATTTTAGTAATGCTTCAGCCTTAATCATTCTTTAATTAGGGAAATCACTTCTTTTATTGAGCTTATTTTTTTTTCTAACTCAAAGGTTCTTTCGTTTTTAAGAATTTTTTCTGCATTTATTTTCATTGCAGGATATGCTGATCTTAGAAGATGATTTGCATATATTACAATCTTAAAACCATTTTTAATTAAATCACTTTCTTTTACAGAAGAGTACGTAGATGGAACTGCAATTAGCGGTTTTGAATATTTATTATGCATAAACTGTTTTGAAAATTTAAAAATTTCTTTAGGATTTTTCTCTTTGCTGTGAATTAAAATTGCATCAGCCCCAGACCTTGAATACATTTCAGCTCTTTTTAATGCATCTTTTATTCCTTTACCAAGTATAAAGCTTTCTATTCTTGCAACAATTAACATATCATCACTTATTTTTGAATCACTTGCTCTTTTTAGTTTTTTGCAAAAACTTTTTATAGAATCTTGCTTTGCATTTTTTTGATTATCAAATAAAGAATTTTTTTTTAACCCAACTTTATCTTCAATCACGATTGCCGAAACTCCTATTCTTTCCAAAGTTTTGACTAAAAACGAAATATGTTCTAATCTACCTCCATTATCAGCATCAAAAATAATTGGTTTTGTTGTAACATCTAAAATTTCATTTAATCCACCAATTCTAGATGAATAATCTACTGATTGATTGTCTGGTTTTCCTCTAGTAATAGAGTCGGTTAAACTGGAAGACCACATTCCATCAAATTCCTTGTAACTTTTATTAGAAACAACATTAGTATTTTCAATTATCAAACCTGTTAAAGCATTATGAGATTCAATTATTCTTACTAATGGCTTAGCATCCATAAGTCTTTTTAATTTTGCTTTTCTTGTATCCGGCGAAATTCCAATCTTTAAAATTTTTTCTTTAATAAGTGTAGAAGATATATTTTTGGTATATTTGGGCTCTATTAGTTTACCAGACCATTTTTTTAATGTTAAAATTACATCTTTTCTTATACTTTTTTGTATACCAGCCTTCCAATCATCTCCGTGCACTACATAGTCAGGTTTTAATTTAATTAGATTATGTACATAACTTAAGGTTTTTTGTGGAATAACATATTTTACATATTTGATATTTTTAAGAACTATTTCTCTTTGTTTATAATTTAGATGAGGAAGCTTTTTGTAAGATGAAATTGCAGCATCAGTTAATAGTCCAACTGTTACTTCTCCATATGATTTTGCAATTTTCAAAATATTTATATGACCCTCATGCAATATATCTGCAGCAAGACCTACATATACTTTTTTTTGTTTATTTCTTTTTTTCATAAAAATTAAAAAGATTTATTATGCGTATTTTTTTGTTAATTTTTTTGAGTATACTTTTAAAAGCATCATGTTCAACAAGCAATACTATACATTTGATTTTTGATCTTTATGGAGCGATCTAAAATCAATCAATTTAAATCTCTTTTTTAAAAATGGATCTGAACCATATATTTTTTTACCTCGATTTGAAAAATATTTAAAAATTTTTAGAGCATGAGAATTTCTCAAATCAGAAACATTTTTTTTATAAGTTAGTCCTGCAAAAACAATTTTATCATTATAAAAATTTATTTTATAATTAGTTAATTTTTTTTTAATTAAACTAATTATAAAATTTTTCATATTCTCATTCGTTTCCCTTCCTGCCAATGTAACGTTAGTTTTAAATTTATTTTTTTTTGCTATATATGCAAAATAATATGGATCTACTGGCAGGCAGTGTCCACCAACCAGCCCAGGAAAATATTTTCCAAAGTTCCACTTTGTTTTTGCTTGATTAAAGACATTATGAAAGTCCAAGCCTAACTTTTCACAAAACATATATAATTCATTCATTAAAGATATGTTTAAATCTCTCTGAATATTTTCAATGACTTTTGAAGTTTCAGTTTCCTTAATTGAATTACTGATAAAAATTTTTTTTGACAAATGCTTATAGACATTTATAACTTTTTTTTTATTTTTTTTATTTGGTATTGCTATTAATTTATTTATTTTATCTATAGTATGCTTTTTATCTCCAGGATTTATTCTTTCAGGGCTATAGCATACATCAAAATCATTCATTTTATATTTTAATCCACTATATTTTTCCAACAAAGGTATGCATACATCTTCTGTTGCTCCCGGATACACTGTGGACTCAAATATAATTATGTCGCTTCTTTTTAAAATTTTTCCAATATGTCTACAAGCTAATGTTAATGGACCTAAATCTGGTTTTTTACTATTTTTAATTGGCGTTGGCACACATACAATAAAAAAATTACATTTTTTTATTTCTTTAAATTTATTTTTTAAATTACTTTTCTTCAAAGTCGATAGGTCTTTTTTAGTGAACTCTTGATTAAAATCGTATTTTTTTTGTAATGTCTTTATTCTTCTGGAATCTATATCTAAACCATATGCATCAAATTTTTTTGAAATTTTAATTAATGCAGGTAACCCAACATATCCTAATCCAATTACACAAGGTTTAATTTTCATATGACAAATTTAAAGATTTAATATAAGTATATATAAATTATTTATAGTTATTTAACCCAAGTTGATGAAAAACGGTATTACTTTTATAGCTGAAATTGGCATGAATCATAATGGAAATTTTGATTTATGCTTTGAATTGATAAAACAGGCAAAATTGTCTGGTGCAAACATAGTTAAATTCCAGTTAGGGTGGAGGGATAAGCCTGGAGAAATAAATTGTATTAACTCCAAAATCATAAATCAACTAATATCATGGGCAGATTATTTTGAGATAGAACTTATGTTTTCAATTATAACTGACAAGGCGTATGACCTTATCAAGCCTTTCGATTTTAAAAGATACAAAATTGCATCAAGGACAGTTGTTGACAATTTACCGCTTGTTAAGAAAATTTTAAAAGAAAAAAAGAATACTATAATATCGTTGGGAATGTGGAATAAAAATTATTTACCAATACCAAAAAAAAATTATATATCATACTTATGGTGTTTGTCTAAATATCCGTGTGAACCCAAAGATTTAAAAAATTTACCAAAAAGTTTTATTAAATCTAATTATGATGGATATAGCGATCATTCAATTGGTATAGAAACTTGTTTGATTGCAATATCAAGAGGAGCCAAAATTATAGAAAAACATTTTACTTTAGATAAATCGAATACCACGATTAGAGATCATGCGTTATCAGCAACCCCAGAAGAATTTAAACTATTAGTAGATTTAGGTAATGATATATCAAAAAAGATTTATATTGGTGTTTAATTTTTATAATAGAAAAAACTCTTAATGAAATTATTAGATAATATTCATAGAAAATACTCAATATCAAGCATAGGTAATAGCGAAGCTGATAGAATTGAGTTTATGATTGGAAATATGCATTTAAATAAAGCTTATCTTTATGAAAAAAAAAAAACAAAAGATAAAAAAGAAGAGGAAAAATTATTAGAAGATCATAAAAGTAGATTTATTGATTATAGGAAGGGATGGAGAAATATACCAGCTAAAGCAATAAAAGAAAAATTACACTCAGGAGAATTAGAGAAAAAAAATATCAATCCATTATGCATTGATATAGAAGTTGCTTCCGTATGTGATCTGGCATGCCCACATTGTTTTCGGCAATATATCGCTACTCCAGATAAATTAATGTCTACAGAATTAGCTTTTAAATTAATAGATCAACTTGCTGAACAAAAAGTCCCATCTGTTAAATTTAATTGGAGAGGTGAACCTTTAATGAATAGAAATCTGCCAAAAATTATTGATTATGCAAAAAAAAATGGAGTACTTGAAACTATAATAAATACAAATGCAACATTATTAGAAGGAAAATATGCAGAGGAATTAATTGACTCAGGATTAGACTTGTTAATTTATTCATTTGATGGAGGATCAAAAAAAACTTATGATAAATTTAGAGTTGGAAGGTTTAAGAAAAATAAGTTTGAAGATATTATTAAAAATATTGAAAATTTTAATAAATTAAAAAAACAAAAAAAATCTGTTTTTCCAAGAACAAAGATTCAAATGGTATTAACAAAGGAAACCTTTGAGGAACAGGAAGAGTATTTTTCTTTGTTTAAAAGCATTGTAGACGATGTTTCGGTTAAACAATACACAGAAAGGGGTGGGGCAATTAAGGAAACAGATATAAATTCTAAAAAAATAGATAGCAACAAAATATATATGAAAAATTTTGATGGAGATTTGTTTGTTTCAGAGGGAAGACTGCCATGTGAACAGCCTTTTCAAAGAATGTTAATAACCTACGATGGTAGAGTAAGCATGTGTTGTTATGATTGGGGAAGTATGC
>MDTG01327262.1_pt1 | contig 11756 bp, 8 predicted proteins | sample 811421 | NCBI WGS metagenome assembly MDTG01 (sample SAMN05326645, study PRJNA326480) | marine metagenome | isolation source: seawater | place: Pacific Ocean: South East | collected 2011 | reverse complement strand
TTGAAGATAATCACCAGACACCCGCAGCTTGACCAGAAAGAGTAGATTTTCCGCCTCAGCCAGGAACCCACCACGATGCAGCGACCTGATGACATCGAGAACCGTAACCCCGTCTGCGCTGATCTTGTCGCTGATTAGCCCTACGTCACGGGTCGTAAACGTGTTGGTGTCATTTGACCCCGAGGCTACGGCGACCGAGCGTTTCATCACCTCTGTCGCCTCAGCCAACCCAAGATCCTTGAGCACATGCGAAAGCGCACCGATGGCGCGACGGCGCAGGTCGAGCGCGCAGGTTTCCTCAATCGCAGTCAGCCCACCATCGGCTTCAAAATCCCGTTGTAAGACTAGGAATTCCTCAAGTTCTTCGCCGTTGAACGACGAGGGATTGAACGAGTTGTCATACTTTAGGATCGAGCCAAAGCCAGAGCAGATCAGGTCAGAGCCACCAATCAAGTAAGGCAGCACCTTGGCAGCCACGCGCATATCTGATTCCGAATGCCGCGCATCATTGCCCGAGGCACATTCTAAATCGAGCCAAACCGCGATGAGGTTCTCAGCCATGATTTCGCGCACACCGCCGGGCATCGATGCAGCCAGTGGCGCCCCGTCAATCCCACCATTTTGTGTGCCCTGCGATCCCATACCTCGTTGTAGACACAGGCAGCGCGCTTCAAGATAAAGCAGCGATTTCGCTTCGTGAAATCCCATCAGCAGTTCAGCCGCCGCGCCTGACGTGCAGCGCATCTTGATCCCGCGCGAGGCATAGGCAGCCGCCAACCAGGCCTTGGACCAGGGCGTGTCGTCACCGTCGATAAACGCACTTTCGGTGCCGTACACCGAAACGGTTTCAGCGTAAGACGTGAACCCTGCCATGCCAATCTCCAGTTCTTCAGCCTCCTCGCTCGAACATTGAAACAGCGTCCCTGCACGCCCCACAACTGAGCCGACACAACATGCCAGTGCATTAGACCATGAATTCCGGGCCACGCGCATAGTCGTTTCAATTTCGTCAAAGCCCAGGGCTACGGCAATGGCGGCGTCTGCCGCCAGTTGCAACGGGTCGTCCTTGGCGTTGGTGACATGGGCCTGATTTCCGGGGGTCTGGCGCGCGCGCATCTTGGAATAAGCAAAGGCAATTTCCATCGCATTGAGTTGTGCTACGGTCTCGGCCAGTTTGGCTGGAGTCAGCCCACGGGCAAGACGGGTCAATTCGACACGCGGAACATTCATGTCCACCAGCATCCGGGCAAGCTGTTCCGAGGGGATTGCCATTGCTTCTTTGGTGATTTCCAGGTCGATATGATAGCTCGCAATGAAAGCATCGATCAAATCAAAATTTTTGGCAGCGACGCCGTCCATCGTGCTTACCTTACCGTTGTGTATCTTCAAACTAGGCTTGGGATCAGCGGCACCCTTGAAGGCCGAAAAACCATTTTCTGGATCCTCAGCTGCAAATTTATCTAGGCGCAGTGCGCGGTCATCCCAATCTTTTGCGCGTGCCCAGCGATTAGCATCGTAACCTCTGCTCATAACATAAGCCCCCTAAGAGTATTGTTGTCTACAGAGTGCAAGGTGGGCATGCTATAACCCGCCCATAATTGCCTTAACTTCTAGAAATTCCTCCAATCCCCATTCAGCTTTTTCTCGTCCATTGCCGGATTTTTTGTAACCACCAAATGGTGCATCTGCCCCCCCAGACCCGTAATTAATATGCACCTGGCCAGCGCGCAGCCTCCTGGCAATAGCCGTCAATTTTTCCTTGTTCTCGCCTGCAACATAAGCAGCAAGTCCATATTCTGTATCATTTGCGATGGATACAGCTTCATCAATGCCCTCGTAGGCAATTATTGACAGCACTGGGCCAAAAATTTCCTCTCTTGCTATTGTCATATTGTTTGTCACGTCGCCAAAAACTGTAGGCTTCACATAGTATCCTTTATCGAGACCCACTGGTTTACCGATTCCACCAGCCAAGAGGGTTGCACCCTCGCTTAATCCTTTTTCAATGAGTTCTTGAACTTTTGTGAATTGAACATCACTGACAAGGGGACCAATATTCGTACCTTCGGCTTTTGGATCGCCAGAAACTGTTTCCTCGGCTCGCTTCGTTGCTATAGAAAAAGCTTCGGCTTTACGATTTGCTGGAACAAGCATTCGTGTTGGTGCATTACAAGATTGGCCAGTGTTACCCATACAAAAGTCCACACCAGTTTTAACTGATTTTTCGAAAAAGCTATCGTCTAGAATAATGTTTGCAGATTTGCCGCCCAACTCCTGGCTGACTCGCTTCACACTGTCAGCAGAAGCTTTAGCCACAGCAACACCACCGCGTGTTGATCCCGTAAAGGACATCATATCAATATCGGGATGAGAAGACATGGCTTCACCGACAACGGGGCCCAAACCATTTACCAAATTGAAAACACCAGCAGGTACGCCTGCCTCGTGAAAAATCTCAGCTATCACCATTGCTGAAAGTGGCGCAATCTCGGACGGTTTCAAAATCGCAGTACACCCTGCTGCAATGCATGGGGCAAGTTTCGCAAACACTTGGTTTACAGGCCAGTTCCACGGGGTAATGAGGCCGCATACTCCAATTGGTTCATGTCTGATTATAAACTCATCATGTTGATACTCGAATTCATGCTTCTCGAGGGCGCTTATTGCTGCCTTTAGATGGGCAAGTCCAACCATTGCTTGCGCACCTTTTGCTAAGCTTGTTGGAGCCCCCATTTCAGTTTGAATTGCGTCAGCGACATCGTCGACCCGTCGCTTATATACTTCTCTGATCGATGTAAGTAACTCTATGCGTTGGCTCACTGGTGTTTGTGAATATGATTTAAACGCGGTTCGAGCTGAACTGACTGCAAAATTCACATCTACCAAAGAGCCCAGTGAAATTGCTGCCACAGCGCATTCTGTCGCTGGATTAATCACATCCAACGTTTTATGATCAGATGGTTTTACCCACCCTCCGTTGATGTAGAAGTTTAGTTTATCCATACCGATATCCTCTAGAGTGGTTATGCGGTGCCCACCATTGCACCGCGTAAATATTTCTATCCATCCTTAAAGTGGGAAAGAGCATCTTTTGACCCATCCACCTTGATGTTGAACCAAGCCGTTTCGAATGAACGGCGCGCTTCGATTATTTGTGGAGTTAAGGCATTTGAGGCGCTTATGAGTGACAGTTGCTGTGTTGCTGGACGTGCACCAACAGATCGGAGTACACTACGGCTTGCTCCATCTTGTCTTACTGTCATTACAGCTCCTAGGATTCTCTTTTGCGAATGTATTCAAATAGAATATTATATATCCTATAACAATACTAGCTACCGCTCTGAGGAAATCAAGAAAAAAATCCTAGAGGACAATAATTATGAACAAAACGATGTAATCCGTTGAACGCTCCGAATGCTTCAGACGTGCTCATTCCTAAGGTGGTTTGAACTTACTTAAAGGGCGCCTAATATAATGGAATTCTAAAGTTTTTTGGGACAAACCTGAGACATAAGTAGAGTTGCAGCTTCGCAACCTTACACTGCCGAAAGGTAAAGCTTAATTGCTTTAGGTCCCAAGGAGGAGTGTCAGGCGCTCTGCCGATTCAAGGAGGTGTGGGCGAGATTTTTTCATATCACTGCGGTCGTTTAAGCCCACAATTGACAGGGCCGCAACGCAGTGATCGCCAGTGCTCAAAACTGGTGTGGCGGCGGATAGGAGCCCAACTTCAGGCTCTGAAAATGCGATCTTCTCTGTCCGAATCTGTCTTACCTCTTCCTTTGGAATGCTGGCAAGTGCTTGGGCACAAAGCTCTCCTTCGATTCTAAGATCCTTAAAGATTATATGCGCTTTACCCGAAGCCGAACTCATCAGGTCGAGCCTAGTACCAACCCACTGTCGGGCAATAATCAGCCGGTCTGCTTCAACACTCTGAGTAATGATGGGCGAACCACCCTGAATGAATGTGATTGATGCTGTCTGACCAGTCAACTGAGCAAGATCTTTAAGAACGTTCTGCGCGCGTTCGTTCGCATGCATATGTCGCAACGCCATGGACGCAACTGAGATTACGTGTGGTGAGAGTTGATAACTACCATCTTCCCTCAATTCCAGCCAATCAGCGTCGGTCAATGTCTTAAGCTGTTGATAAGCTGTAGCACGCGCCATTTTCAATTCCTTACATATATCGCTTAGTCGCATCGGTGTTGGTTTTGATGCAATAAAATCAAGCATCATCAGGACCTTCGTTGCAGTTGAGAGGCTGCGCACACCCCGAGGAATCACTTCAGATCTAGATTTTTTCATGGTTATTCTCCTGAGGCTGACATGCAGAACGATTGACGAAAAACGACAAAGGCACAAGCCCCTTTCCAGATTTTTCTTGATTTTCAACGAATCACAGTTAGTATTTAAATAATATACGGTGTATTTCATATGAATACAAGATTAAGGTACTTGGAGAAGAGATGGCAGTAGGACAAACTGGATCGATTGAAAGCTCGCTCGAGCCGCCAGATCATTGCGCACTTCGCTCGGCCACGCTGATAATGCGGCCTGAGCGTCTTGCGGCGCTGCAACCGTCTCGCATCAGTGCAACACGCAGGTTCATAAAACAATTGATCGAGGAGCGCTGGTCATTCAATAAGATAAGCTTTGACATCAAAGCAGATGGGGCTGGAGAGGCTCTCTACCAAATTGAGGCACCAGGAAACTGGGTCTTCTCAGTTCCAATCCTTTCCTTCAAGCCGACCCAAAAGGGGCGCACCCTCCGCATCATCGGCGCCGCATGGGATATGATGGGCGCGATGGTCGAAGGGCGTATCTCAGAAGCGGATTTTGAAACCTTTCGACAAGAAGCTCCCAAGCTTTACCACGGCCGCGCTACGCCCGATACGCTGACTTGGTTCCGCGCCAATCGAAGTACGCGCTTTTTTGACGATAGTGTTGCGGCACTGGCAGCGGGCAGTCAACCCGATGCAGAAAAGTTATGGAACGCGGGGTATGCAATGCGCAACTCGGGCGTGAATGGAAACGGGGCCTTTGGCACCAGAATCTTCCGCACTCTCGAATCTGACCATCCACTACGCGGGTCATTGGCAGCAGAAATGCTTTCCGCATATATGATGCGCATTTTTTCCATTGACCTGATGAACCATCTCGCCTTTGAGGCAGGTGGTATTACTGCTGTTCAATTGAACCCAGCCATGTCGCGCTATTTGGGAGTGGGTAATGCTTCGGCCATGGGGTTGATGCACTTCACCAGTAACTGGCCAAAATTGATTAATCGCTGGATGCTAGTGCGTGAAAAATGTATCGAGCGCGCAAAGATGCTTGATCTCAATGCGGAGCCCAAGCTACTGGACCGCCTAATAACGCTAACTGAAAGGTTAATCATTTACCGTGACGAGGATAAAACACCCTACATCCGCTATCCTAGTGGACCCAAATTAGCCACCGAACTTTGCTGTATACACAAAGATTTGTGTAGCCTAAGAAGCCAGTTGGAAGTTGGTGTGCTTGAAGATCCTGCTCCTTTAATCGGCTTCTGTGCCTCTATAGAGAAACGATTCCACCCGCATACAACCGAAACACTTTTGTCGCTCCTGATCGACCTTGTACCGGACTATGCAGACCAGCAGGTCAGAACATTGACCATCAACGAAGAAGTCGTGGGCGTGCCTGAGATGGGAGTTGGCGAATTACAAGAATTAATACGGGTCGAATATGCATGGGTGTTCAAAATGAATCTGGATGCTCCCGAAGCCCAGCATTTCATCTGGTACAAGTCACGTAACGCCGAAGAACCGCGCAGGGGTCCGCGCACTGATATTGATGAAAAGCACGAGTTGGTTCTGGACGTACCACGCCAGGTCGTTGAGCTTGATGCTGCTCTAGTCACAGCACCGTCTGGGCAAAGTGTTTCCCGTTTTCTGATCGAAAATCCCGACCTGCGTAAGATCGTAACGCGTGTACAATCACTTAATGGGCTGCCATATCACACGCCCCACGCCGACATCATGCACCGTGATTTCGTTCCAACGCATATTACAAAATTGCTGAACTCGGGGCTGCATGGGCTCGATAAAACTGTGGAGGTTGGACATCACCTGTGTGGTGTGCTTTTCCAGGGTGCTCCTCTGCCTGAAGAAATTGCCAGTGGAACGGCGAATACAGATTGGACAAATCCAGCCCGCCCAGGCAGGGCGAAGTCATGATGGCTATGAACGGTCCTGATTTCGTCGTATCCTTGCGAGAAGTCCGCATTCTAATCGACAGGCTACTGCAATGGAAAGGTTTCTCAGCGGGGCGCCGCCCTGCGTTAACAGAGAGCGCACTGTACTCTGCGTCGCTTGGCTTGTCTGGTTTTGAGGTACTTCTCGACAACATTGATGCGCTCAAGATCGGCATCGAAAACCACAGTCTACTTAATGACAGCAAAACGAATCTTTGTCTCGATGCGCAAGGAAAACACGCCTGGGCAGTCGCCGAAGAGATTAGCGACCTCCTGACAGAAATGGATCGTTGCAATAGAGAGAGTTGCGTGAAGGTCGTGAACCTTGCTGCCCCTGAAGAACTCGCGGTGGTGGGTCCACTGATCCAGAAACATGGCCTCAATGCCCAGATAGAAATTTTGCCGAGTGGCACTGCGGTTACCCACGTGGTTGGACCAAGTGCGTCTGAGAAAAATGAACTACTGCGAATATGTCACCAAGGCATACCGACAAAACGAGAATTGTGGTTCGAACTGTTTCAAGCGTCAAATGCTGCCCAAGCTCCTGATACAAAACTATCTCGTACGCACGCTTCCACTACCAACCTTGCAGAGGACAACACCTTCGTGGGGTTAGAAAATAGTAAAGAGTCTATCAATATAAATACCTCTTTGCCTAATGAAGAAAACATCCTGAAACCTGTAACAAAAAAAGGAAAAGAAAAATGCTAATTGACGGACTTCAGTGCGGCGAATTTCGCCGCGAAATTTTCGAAAGCTTGCGAGTCGGTGGATTTACCTGCGTAACGAATACTCTTGAGTTCTGGGGCGGGGCGATCAATAGTCTTGATGCCATTGCAGACTGGTTAGACAAAGAGCGGGCCAACAGCGACATCATGATGATTTGCCGCAATGTGGCCGACATTCACACTGCCGATAAAACTGGTAAGGTTGGGGTTCTCTTGGGGTTTCAGAACTCCGGTATGTTTGAGGGCCGTATTAGGTACCCTGAACTGTTCGCCCAACTGGGCGTTCGTGTCGCGATGCTGACCTACAACATTCAGAACGATATCGGCGGTAGTTGTTATGAGCCTCATGATTCTGGTCTAACCCGGTTTGGCCGAGAAATCATCGGTGAAATGAACAAATATGGCATGATGGTTGACTGCTCCCACGTCGGTGAAAAGACCACGCTCGATGCGATCGAAGCATCCTCAAAACCAATCGCGGTCACACATGCAAATGCTGGTAGTCTCATGCCCCATTTTCGTAATAAGTCCGACACCGTGCTCAAAGTACTTGCTGAAAGCGGTGGCATAATGGGCTTGGCTATTTATCCAAATATCACACCTAAAGATGCTTGCAACAGTATAGATGGATGGGCTGAGATGATGGCGCGCACCGTTGACATAATGGGTTTGGAACACGTTGGTGTTGGCACCGATGTGGGCCACTATGTTGGGACACCTGAGCTCGATTGGATGCGCCAAGGTCGTTGGACAAGAAGCGAACAATATGGTGCGGGCACCAAAGACAAAGCCCTGATGCCAGCCCCACCAAAATGGCTGCCCGACATTTCTAAAATGGGCCTGCTACCTGCCGCACTAGAGCGCAGGGGATTTTCGCAGGAAGAAATTCATCTTTTGACCGCGGGCAACTGGCTGCGGGTTTATGAAGCAAATTTTGGATGAAGGTGGAGATATGAGAGCAATATCTGACAGATTTAGGATATTCCTTCATTCCTTGAAGTTATGTGTTTCTGAGACAAATACTGACGTATTCAAAGTACTGAGACTGTTTTAGGGTCAAAATTATAGCTGATTCAAAACTTTATTTGTGGTAGTGTCGACATTGTGGAGGCTGCCATCCAAGAAAAGGAGAAAGCCAATATGGAAAATAATGAAAAATTAATTAAGAAAATTTTAAAAGACAAACGGACTACCCGCCGTGAGTTTATGGGGGGCGCACTTGCAATTGGGATGTCGGTCCCGGCAGCATCGCTTATGTGGAGCCAAGCTCATGCGGCAACGCCAAAAAGAGGTGGCCATCTCAAAGCCGGCCTAAACGGCTTTAACACGGTCGATACGCTTGATCCAACCACTTTTCTTGCCACGACAATGGTTATGATTAGTCGTGCATTCCGTGACAGCCTTGTAGAAGTTGGGCAGGATAATTCAGCTCAACCCGGCCTGGCAGAAAGCTGGGAAGCAAGTGCCGATGCTAAGACTTGGCGCTTCAAGCTTCGTAAAGGTGTAACCTTTGCTGATGGCAAATCACTTACGACTGAAGATGTCATCAATTCAATCAATGTTCATCGAGGAGACGATTCAACATCAGGTGCAAAAGGTCTATTTGCTGGGATCACGGATGTCACAGCCGATGGCAATGACGTGGTTGTTGTTACTTTGGCTGATCCCAATGCTGACTTTCCGTTTCTGATGACTGACTACCATATGAACGTCGTACCAACTAGGGACGGTAAGGCTGATCTGCTGTCAAAGGAAGGCACTGGGCTGTATAAACTGATAGAATTTCGACCTGGCATTGGGGCAAAATTGGAACGCAATCCAAATGCCTGGCAAAGCGAGTACGGATTTTTTGACTCTGCCGAAATCATCACGATCCTTGATGACACTGCGCGTGAGACCGCGCTGACCACTGAACAGGTTCATGTAATTAATCGGCCAGTTCAGGCAACAATCTCATTGCTCAAACAGGTACCCTATATTGACATAGTCAATGTGAAATCAAACTACGCATTTACCCATCCGATGAAGATGGACCAGGCTCCATTTAATAATAATGAATTCCGCCAGGCCCTCAAGTTAGCAACGCCTCGCCAAGAATTCGTTGACAAAATCCTGCATGGTTATGGTGAAATCGGCAACGATCAGCCACTGGGTCCGATGTTCAACAATTATGACCCAAGCATCACCACTGACTACGATCTAGACAAGGCAAAATCACTGATCAAAAAAGCAGGTTTCGAAGGTCTTAAATTTGATATTCACTCTGCCGATACAGCTTATCCTGGTGCAGTCGATGCTGCGCAGATATTCGCACAGAGCTTCGCTAAGATTGGTGTGTCCATGAATGTTGTGCGTGAGCCAAATGATGGCTATTGGGCAAATGTGTGGAACAAAAAACCTTTCAGTTCGTGCAATTGGGGCGCGCGTCCCGTTGAAGACATGATCCTGTCGCTCGCCTACACCTCGGATGCTGCGTGGAATGATACAGGAATCGCCATTGAGAGGGTGGACCAGTTGGTCAAATCCGCTCGTGGCGAATTGGACACAGTCAAGCGACAAGCGATGTATTCGGAAGTCCAGAGACTGATTTCTACACAAGGTGGAACACTGATTCCGGCGTTTGGCAATGACCTTGCTGCGAAAAACAAAAAGATCGGCATTGGTCCAAACATTGGCGGTGGATGGGAAATGGATGGAGGGCACTTCATCAAACGTTGGTGGATGAACGGATAAATCTGACGGTGTCGTAAGGACATTGGATCTATCCTTAGGCTGAAGGTGAAACGGGGTACTGTGTTGTACCCCGTTTTATTAAAGAAGACTAATCGCAATACTGAAACGCATGATGAAGAGCACCTTTCGTAAATCTCTATATTACCGCTTACAGAGAATCCTAAATACGCAAGTTAAGACAGATAAAACCGGTTTTGAGCAAAGCTCGCTTTAACGGCCAAGATTTTGGTGGCCCTAGTAAAGCCCCATGAATAGCTTCATAGCTCGTAGACGCCTTCTTTCCTGATTTTGAGGTAAGAAGTCCATGAAGGGCAGCGATGAGTTCAAGCGGGATGCACTCGCACAGATCACCGAGCAGGGTTAGCTAGAATTCTCTCTCTGCTTGGTCGTGGAAGTTCTCGAATATGGCGGCTAGAATATCTGAATGTCCATATTCACATAGTCTGCCTTAATTTTAGTGAACGATATAACCAGTTTATGAAACGGTTAGTTTTAGGCATGCCTGCTATTAGATGCCTGGAGAGGAATTCCTGCTGTTTTTTTCAACCGTGACATTGGTCAGAAAATTCCTAAGTTGCTTAGCAGATGGCGACAGCAGAGCGTTTTTCCTGCAACACAGAAAGTAAGACTTTGCTGGTGTAAGCTTCGCATTTCCAATCCTAACCAGATTGCCTGACTGAAATTCGCTTTCTAGGAGGTCTGAATAGGCAAGAAGGATGCCTTCACCCTTGATTGCCTTGCCAACCGAATGCATATAGCTATGACAGTTGATCATATTCCAGGATGAAACCTGGGCAAAACTTTTTTGCTCTAGCCAGCGTTGCCAATTGATCCAATCTGGTGTGAGGATGGGAAATTCCAAAAGGGCAGGCGCATTCTCTGCGGGTATTATGCTGTTAAACATCTCCAACCTCTCTGCCTTTTTAGCAATCTTTGGCGAAGCTGCTGGCACCAGATCACCACCCAATAGTTTGGTGGTGTTCCAGCCAAGCATATTCCCATCGCAAAATACAATCGCAAGATCATTCTTTTCTGATAATAATTCAGTTGTGTTTTCAGTGATCACAACATTCATATTGCACGAACTTTCGCTTAGCGAGAATTCTCGGAGTTGCGTGTGTAGCCAGAACATCGAGGTGGTTTCATTCGCGGCGATGCGAACCACAGGTTCTCCTGGAGTTTTGACCTTTTCAACTGCAAGTTTTAGGAAATCCAGCGCAATCTCGACATCCGTTGCCAACACTTTACCTGCTTCGGTAATCTGTAAGGAATTACCGTTGCGTGAAAAGAGCGGTATTCCAAGCCACTCTTCAAATCGCTGAAGGCGCTTACTAACAGCCGCTTGAGTAACGAAAAGCTCCTGGGAGGCGCTGTTCAGACTCGAGTTGGTTGCAGCCGCATGGAAAAACACAAGGCTATCAAGCGGTGGCAGGTCTTTGCGATAATGTCTCATTCCATAAAGTTATAAGATTTACAGACAATTAACAATATTTTAAATTCCCCAAAAATAAGTGATACTTCACAATATTGAAGATTTAGGAGAATTACTGTTGTCAGAAATTGATGAGAAGTTAAGAGCTGGAGCGAGCAAGGCATGGAATTGGCATCCAGACTTACCCATCGCCTTATCGCCACTTTTCGCATGGCCACCGAGACCCTTAGCAACGATGAAATGGTTTGCTGTGAAGTGGTTTGCCACCAAATGGTTGCCAATTACTGAGTTGACGATCTACGCTCTGATGGCTTGGGCCACTTGGGTTTGGCTGGTGCCCTCTCTGGAGCAAATGAAAACGCTTGGATGGAGTTGGGTTCTGCAACTTTGGGCGCGCAATTTGATCTTAATGTTTATTTTTGCCCAAGGTTTGCATCTTTGGCTATATGGGTGGAAAAAACAAGGTGATGATTTCAAGTATGATCGACGCGGGATGGCCAAGAACGCGCGGATTTTCCTGTGGAATGATCAATATTGGGACAACGTTACTTATGTGCTGCTTTCGGGGGTCACGATTTGGACTTTTTACGATGCCATTGTCTGGATGGGATATGCCAATGGCTGGGCACCG
>MDTG01436538.1_pt1 | contig 11757 bp, 14 predicted proteins | sample 811421 | NCBI WGS metagenome assembly MDTG01 (sample SAMN05326645, study PRJNA326480) | marine metagenome | isolation source: seawater | place: Pacific Ocean: South East | collected 2011 | reverse complement strand
CTGTAAATCCATCATTTTCATCCATTTCAAGCATCAAGACTGCCAATAAAGGTCCAAAGCTTGCGCTGCATAAAGTAAATATAGTCATTCCTAACAAAATATTTGAACTAAAGAAATTTACAAGCACTAATGTGCACCATAAAGTGGCCATGTTGAAGAAAAATAACCAAACAATCCGCCAAGCTCCTTTTGTATAATGAGAATAACCCTTTTTAAGAAGATCAATTACCTCATCTTGATCTTTAGCTACTTCATAAAGAGATGGTTGCTTATGTATATGCATTACCATTTTCTTCGGAAAGTCATTTTGTGGTTTTAGATATGGAATAAGGTCTAGTTTACCTTTTAAATTAACTGCGCCTTTGAAAGAAATTCCAAAAAAGGTTGTATTATTTTCATATGCTTTTTTTGCTTTGCTAAGAAAATAAAAACATACTGCTAAAATTACAATTAGCTGACCAGACAAAATAACTAAAGTTTTAAAAAGTAAAGTTGTTTCAAGAAACATTGTTAAACAATATCATATTCTTAAGAAATGTATTTATTTAACTTATATATTATTTCTTAAAATAAGCAACGGAATGGTCATCAAAATCATAACTTCCTATTTTATGAAATCCAAAATTAATATGAAAATCAATTGAAGGTTGGTTTAATGGTTCGATATTGACCTCACAGCATAAAGGAATGTTTTCATAAATACTTATAGACTCAATATAACTATATAAATATTTGCCGATCCCCTTTCGTCTATGCAAGTCTTTAATTACAACTCTATCGATATATAAAAATTTGGTTTCAGTTTTTGAGAAAAATTTATAATTTAAAGACTGATAATTAGAGCCCTCTCTAAAACAAACTATAAACCCGATGATTTCATTATCTAATGAAATAAAAAGATTATTTGAAGATTGAGATAATAGACTTTTAAGATGCTTAACTGAATCTAAACTTCCTACTTCAGGAGTATTAGATTGATTTAAGTCATAAATAATATTTAAAAAATCTTTTTCTAGCTTTGTAGGAAACTCTAGGATATTGAATTTAAGATTAGACTCCACTAAATAGAATTATTTTTTTAGCTGCGCTTCTTTAATAGCATTATTTATTTTTTGCATTGGCTCAGCAATTAATAATTCTTTTGTCATGGAATAACTTGGATGACCCATGGTAGCAAGATATTTAGCCTTTTCTATAGCAGCATCCGCCAAAGAACTCTCATCAACAACTTCATCAATGATTCCAGCTTCCTGTGCACCCTCCATACTAAACATTTCTGCGCCTAAAATTGACCTATATTTATAGGGTTGGCTAATTCTAAATTTTATAAGCTCTAATATCGGTATAGGTATTACCATATTAGTTATCATTTCGTTTGCGCCGATTTTATACTCTCCTTTAACTCCAATCCTATAATCACAACAACATAGCAAGAATGTTCCAAGAGCAATGCCATGACCTGAGCATGCTGCTATAACAGGTCTTGGGAAAGAGAATAATCTAGCTAAAAGTAAAAATGCTTTTTCAGACATATCTTTAATTAATTCCATATCTCCTGATTGTATTGTTTTTAAATCAAGCCCGCCTGAAAATATTCCCTGTCTACCTGAAATAATTAAGGCGCCTTCCTCAGTTGGTACTTGATCCAAGCAATCACTTATTTGTGAGCTCATTTCAGCTGAAAAGACATTTGCCTTTCCATCATCTAAGGTAATGGTTGATATATTTCCATCTTTTTTAAGAGTTACTATTTTTTCTGACATAATATAAATAATTGTTTAGAGGGAGAATTTTATCATGATAAAAAAAATACTTAAGTACTCAATGAGATTTTTAGCTATTGTTATTGGTATATCATCTTTATATTTAATAAATCTTTTTTTAATGAAGCCTATTTCAATTAATCATTACCTTGGAAAAGAATTAATTTTAGGGCTTGTAGATTCACCAGAGGCATTAACATATATTGGTGTATTTGATAGATTTAATTGGTTAACTAAACATAATTCTAGACTTTCTATTCCAGAGGAAGATGATTTAGAGAATGATATTAAGGAAATAGAAAAAATAATCAAGACTCTTTATAAATATAAAGACTCTGGATTATCAGATATACAAATCAATACAAAGGATATTGCTATATTTGATTGGGAGAATAGCCTAAGAGAACTGAAAGAATTTCCTTATCATGACTATCCCTTAAATCAGATTGGTGGGGTTCATCTTAATACAATTCAGTTTATGAATAGTATGCATCCTATTAGAAAGTATTCTGAAGCAAAAGATTTTATTAGCAGAGTTGATTTAATAAAAGATGTGTATGAAGGTGTATTAAGAGATTTAGAAAAACAAGCAGCTGTTGGAATATTTCCACCAGAATTCGTATTTGATCATGTAATTACTCAACTAAATGAATTTATTAACTATGACTATTCTGAACATCCTTTATATACTCAATTTATTAATAAAGTTAGAGAATTGGATTTAAGCAAAGAAGAAGAAGATTATCTTGAGGGTGAGATTAAAAGAGCAATAACAGAAAGTGTTACGCCTGGTTTTCAAATCCTTAATGAATTTATGATAAAAACTCAAAAATTTGCTAATAAAAATCATGGTATTTGGTCTCAACCAAATGGTGATGAATATTATAAATTGCGAATAAGGTCATATACCACAACAGACTATTCACCAGAAATAATTCATCAAATGGGGCTTAGTGAGGTTGATAGAATTTCAAAAAGAATGAGAGAGATTCTAACAATGCTTAACTATGACGAAAATAAGACTACCGGCGAATTAATGAATGAGCTTAATGAGAACCCTGATTTTTTATATGCGGATACACCTGATAGAAAAGAAATTGTTGTGAATGATTATATGGAGATGGTCAATGAAGCAATAGATGTTATGACTGATTATTTTCATACAATGCCTGAATCTGAGGTTATAGTAAAAGCTGTTCCAGAATATTCTGAAGCTACACAAGCTGGAGGCTATTATCAAGCGCCTGCTCTTGATGGAAGCAGGCCAGGTGTATTTTATGCAAATCTTTATGATATTAAACAAACACCAACATATAGTATGAGAACTTTGGCTTATCATGAAGCCACTCCAGGACATCATCATCAAATAGCACATTCATTAGAAAATGAAGATCTTTCTTTATACAGAAGATTTGGTTATGGCACATCTGCCTTTTCAGAGGGATGGGCTTTATATGCTGAAAGGTTGGCGCTTGAAGTTGGATTAGCTGAAAATCCATATGATGAGCTTGGTATTCTTCAAAGTGAATTATTTAGAGCTGTAAGATTAGTTGTTGATACAGGGATGCACTATAAAAGATGGACCAGAGAAGAAGCGATGGATTATATGAAATCAATTACAGGAATGTCAGATACTGAGGTAAGAGTTGAAATTGAAAGATATATAGTTTGGCCAGGTCAAGCTCTTAGCTATAAAGTAGGAATGATAAAAATGTTAGAACTGAGAGAAAAAGCTAAAAATGAATTAGGAGAAAACTTTAATATTAAAGATTTTCATTCAGCTGTTCTAGATCATGGAAACCCGCCATTGTTTATTGTAGAAAAAATGGTTAATAAAATGATAAGTGAATCTAAAAGCTAAAAGTTTTCAGGATGTTTCGGAGTGAAGGCGCTAAAGTAATTTTTTAAGTCTTTTAAATCTTCTTCTTTATTGCCACTAAGGTTAAAAATATCGCCAAGCAGTATCTCTTTCTTTGAAAAGTCTAATGAGACTGGGATAATCTTTGCATCTATAGCTTCAGATATTCTTAAAAATCCTGTCTTCCATTCTGAAACTTTTGAACGAGTCCCCTCTGGTGCCATTGCAATTAAAGAAAATTCTATATCCTTAATCTGCTGAATAGCATCTGCCATTATTCCTCCAGGATTAGATCTATCCACAGGAATACCGCCCATATATCTTAAAAAAGCTCCTAACCCAAAATACCTAAAGACAGTATGTTTTCCGAAAAATGCAATTCTTGCATCAAGACCAGCCAAAGCAGCCATACCAAGAATACCATCCCAGTTTGATGTATGAGGAGCTACAACTATTACTAAATTCTCATCACCATATTCCTCTTTGATACTTCCCAATACTTTCCATCCCCATATTGATAATAAAGTTCTCCCAAGCCACTGTAACCAATTAGGTCTATTTGCTCTAAAGGGTTTAGATATTTGTTTGTTTGAAACGCTTGTCATATCAATACTATTTATTAATTCTATCTTTTATAAAATAAGGTAAATATATTAAATAACAAACAATTATTGCTAATAAATATATATCAATCATATGATATGGGGCCTCTCTCATCCACTCGGTTACATTGAATCCGGGGGGTTTATCAAATACATACCAATAATTAGCTGGTGGTCCTATTAAGTAATTTATTAGGTACATAAAAATCAATAACATTGATAGAAAAATTAATACTCTATGCACATCTTTTAATTCTGGTCTCTGATTTTCAACTATAATTGCGTAGGTAACGCCTAATAAAATCATGGAATGTCCTATCATATGTCTTAAATAGTCAATATGAGGGAATGAGTATAAAACATCTGGGGTTAATATAGCCATACCAGCGCCCGCAATGCCAGCAAAGTATGCAAATACAAAAAACTCTCTTCTTTTGGTAAGGAAATATAAAATTATTGAGGCAGAAGAAAAGTCACAAAGATGAAGGGGTAAACCAAGTCTCCAGTCATCCATAATCCCTTCTCTGTAGAAATCCATACCTTGATTAATGAGAATTATTGAAATTATTACGATTATTAATGTATTTTTACTTTGGCTATTTTTTTCTACAAATAATCTAGGTAGAAAAATAATAGTAAAAATACATAATAGTGTAATCAGAATATGAGATGGACTCGAAAGATTAAAATCTATCATTGTTTTTATTTTTTCACAGCTTTGCAGATATTTTACTATACTTGCCGTTCAAGATACTCTAATAAGATATTTATCTTTCTCCTGCCACCAAAATAATCTGACTCATCTTTATCCAATGCCTTAATACTAAGTATTAGGTTTCTTCTTTGTTCTGGGTAATTAAAGATTATCTTAAGTGGTTGAAATAAAACATTAATTGTAAATAGAAAGTACTCTTCATGAAATCTACAAAGAGTTTCTTTCTCAGATCTTATAAACCATTTTGATGGATGTGATTTTAGAAATTCTTCTTCTTTAAGATGAAATCTATTTACATCTCCATGAATTAACCAGTTTTGTCTAGCAAAAGGCTTCATTACTGGAGATTGTCGAATAAATGTTGATATTCTATTACCAATCTTACTATCAAGAGAAGTGACAGGCTCATGGATTTCTGTAAGAGGTCTTCCAATCTTTGTTCTTAAATCCCAATAACTTGGTGAACATATGCTTGCTGCTAGTAGTCGCTGTTCATTTTTAGATTCCAGCAAACATAAATCATCTTGGATATTTAAACTAAGTTCTGCTATTAAGTCAGGGTATTTTGAGTTACTTATGCCAAAAATATCTCCTAAATAATTTTGTGCATTAATAGAATCATCAGTTACAGCAATCACATTGCTGTAATTGGAACTAAGTAGGTCTTTTTTGTAATTAAGTAAATCTTTATCTGGTTTTCTATTAAGCCACTCGCCTTCATCAATAGGAGCTAGACCTAATCTGTATTTTTTTTCACCTTTACCCCAAGGCGGATTCTCCCAGAAATCTGAATCAACTAATGTCATTCTAAGATGAATTTAAAAAATTTTATGTTTACCCTGCAAGATCTCAAAATACATTTTATGATCTCCAATGAAACTATAAAAAGGATACTTAAATGTAGCTGGTTTATTTTTTTCAATAAAAAAGTGTCCAGCCCATGCAAACGCATAGCCAGATAAAAGAGCAAACAAAAGAAACATAAAATTAAATGAAAGAAAGAACTTTATTAAGAAAAAAATTCCGAAGCTTGTTCCAATAAAATGCATTAGCTTAGTATATTTATCATCATGTTCCGATAAATAATATGGGTAAAATTCTTTAAAAGTTTTATATCTTTCCATAATCTTATTTCCTCGGAGGCATGCCGCTTACTCTTGTTAATGTTGTAGTTACACTTGCTCTTCTATGCTCGCTTAAAGATTGATATTCTTCGCTTGAATACCATACTTCTGCATGTTTTGCAGAGGGAAAACTAAGTAATATAACTCTTCCCTTCATTGGAGTATCGCCTTCCATGTGAACGATATTGTCATCAAATGTAATAAATTGCCCCTCATATTTCTTTAATATAGGGAAAAAACCTTTTTCATATTCTCTATATCTATCAGCATCATGAATTTGTAAATTTGCGATGATGTAAACCGTTACTTCTTCCATTCTTTTTTATTTTGGAGCTGATTCTGGTTGAAACATATAGTAACCCTCAAATGGAATCATCAAATGAGCATAAGGAGTTCCTTTAAACATTTGATACGGTTCCCCAGTTGTAAAGTCTGTTGTAAAGTTGTCAACAGTTTTTGGATCTTTTGGCATAAGCATTAAATGAGGGCCTGATTCTATAAAATGATTCATTTCCATAGCGCTTTCTTTGTTTCCTCCATATAAAGAAGAAACTCTATTATCTTCTCCTACATCACCATGAAGCATCCAAATATATGCATCACGACTCATATCTGGCTTGGTTCCATTTACATATGCCTCAACCCATTTAAAGCCCTCTATGTCTGCGCATGAAGCATTAGTATCTTGAGCATCCTTATATCCTTCCTTAGGCATTGGCCTTCCTGGAGAGCATGTCCACCCATTAGTTCCTTCTCTTAGAATTTTGCCATCATAAGTAGCAACTGATGCATTATTTCCAATGAAAGATGGTGCTGCAGTCGATAAAACTTTAATCATCCATTCCTTTGACTTTCCATCATCGCTATGCGAATGACCATCATGAGCAACTGTTGAAATGCTTATAGTAAATATAACCGCTATTAAACTTATAAATTTTGTATTCATTTTTTCCTCTAAATTAAAAATGCTATTTAATTCTATGAAAGAATTAAATGTAATACAAATAGATTAACTGATTTATTGTGAAATATGCTTAGCTATTGCTCTAAACATTGCTATATGAACTGCCTTGGAATAATCTTTTTCAGATCTAAATCTATGATTTGAAGAGGTCTTTGCAATCACCACTTCACTAACTGGATTCACATAAACAAACTGATTATAAACACCGTGTGCTGTGTAATCTGTCATAGGATCTCCAGGAACCCACCATTGATATCCATATCCCCACTCACTTGATGATAATTTATCACCCACATTTGGCATCAGATGTGGCGCATCTGGTGTATGAGAGTCGATTACCCACTGTTCTGGAACAATTTGCTCACCAAGCCAGTTTCCATTATTTAAATATAAATAACCAAACTTTGCATAATCTCTTAAAGTTGCATTTAAACCGCCAAGTGCTAAATCCATGCCAGTTTTATCAGTTATATAGTAAGCATCATTTTCCATGCCTATTTTGTTCCATATCTTTTTATATAAATATTCTCTCAAAGGCATATTTGTAACTGACTCAAGTATCATAGCTAAAACCTGTGTATCTATGCTTACATAATGATTGTATGTCCCTTGTTCTCTCCCATTTTTAAGGGTTTTTGCAAAATCTTTAAAAGGCATTCCTCTAGCAGTTGCTCTACCAAATTTATTAATATCAGAATTTGGATCAGCATAGTCTTCATTGAAAGCAACTCCTGATGACATTTGAAGAAGGTTTTTAATCTTTACTCCATCATATCCAGTGCCCTTAAATTCTGGTAAATACTTTGTTGCCGAATCATCAATGCTATCAATAAGGCCTTCATCTATTGCAATACCTATAAGAGCAGAAAGAAAAGACTTAGCAACTGACCAAGAGATATGCTTGCTATATCTATCATTTCCATTCCAGTATTCTTCATAGAGTGTCTTATTATTGTGTAATATTATTAATCCATCAGTTTTAAAATGAGCTAGGCCTTCTTCAAGGTCGTATTCAGTACCTTCAAATAGATATTTTTCTGGTAAATTAAAATCAGTTTTTTCAAACACATATGGATTATCTGAAGGATTTATTGGCTCAGATGCAATAAAGACCTTGTCCATGTTTATAAAATTACGGGCAATGGTTTTTTCATTATATAAATTTGTTAATTTATATACTCTTATTAAATTAGGGCTATAGATAGATATTGAAACAACTAATAAAATTAATAAAAAAACTAAAATCTTCCCCATATGAATAATCTATCATATATCAAAGAAAATATATTAAAAATTTATATCCACTGATTGTTGGGCGCAGTAAGTTCATCCTTTTTATCACCTGTATTTACAACCCCTGATGGTTCAACTAGCATAATTTTTGCTTCTTCTTTTGCATATGGCCTGTGTCTTACTCCTTTTGGAACAACAATCATCTCACCTTCATCTATTTGGATTGTTTCATTTTCAAAGTCAATAAAAATAGTTCCATGCAAAACAATAAATACTTCATCTGTATCTTCATGTTGATGCCAAATAAAATCATCTTTTATTTTTACAAGTTTAAATTGGTAATTATTCATCTCTGCTATAACTTTTGGAGACCATCTGTCAGTAAATTTTGAAAATTTAGATTTAAAATTAATTTTTTTCATATTTTAAAACTGCTTCTTTAGAACCATCATCATCAATAGTAACTAAAAGTGCCTGCCATTCTTCATGACCACATAACCTCATTACACAACCCTCAACCTTTAAGTTTTTATTCTCAAGTAAATATATATTAGATTTAAATATTCTGCCTCGTCCTGGATCATATATTTTACCGCCCTTATATTCCTTTAGACCCTTTTCAAATTTAAAACCTTTTATTAAATTTATTCCTACTACGCTTCTATCTCTTAATGACTTGTCTTTATTATTTGAATCAAGAATTGATTTTGGATCAGTGCCTTCCTCAACAAAAATATGTTGAATTGTCGCACAAAGTTCATCATTACATTGGTCAATAAGAACAATCGATTGTGATGTAAGCCAATACCCTAGAATTTTATCTTCCTTTTCGGCCACTACATGATCAACTATTAAAAAAGATAGATATAAAAAGATTATTTTTAAATTTTTAGAATGAATCATCTTAGCTCCTTATTATCTCTATAATTTCTTTTTCTAAAATATTCTTAGACATACAAATTCTATATGGATTTTCATCATATACTGGATTTCCTACTAAAAGTTCTTTGATTTTATTTGTTTTAAATCTCCACCTTGTGCCTGTTTCATCTGATACAAACTGGTAGTCAATTGACATCTTATTTATATTAAAAAAACTACCTTCTTCAATTAAATCTATTCTGACTGTTGCTTGAAGTGATGATCCAAAAATTCTTTCAATATATTCAACATATATTTCTTCATTCATATAACCACAATCAATATACTTTGATATATCAGGTATTTTTATAAAGAAACTAAAATCATCCACCAAATTAATATTTACTAAGTCAAATCTAGTCATAATTTTGGCCTCTATTATTTCTAATTCTTCTTTACTGAAGTTTTTTAATTGAAGTCTTGTATCAATCCTCTCATCATTGCCGGGTGTTCTATAGATATTAGAAGATTCTTGAACCTCGCAAGAAATAATAAAGAATAAAATTATGAAATACTTAAGATGCATTTTAAATTTAAGATTAGGTTAATCTTTCATTAAGAGAATCCACTCTCTTACCATTTCCACTGCTTCTATATGTGTTAATGCTCTGCCAGACTCTGGCATCATTATTCCAGGGTCCATTGATTCCATTCTATACAATAAAATTGATTCTTCTGGTTTGCCAGGGACAATTGAATATTTATTGCCTCCGCTACCTCTTCCTGTTGCAACTGGTTTTTTAAATACGCCTAGGTTAATGTCTCTGGTTTCATTTAAATGAAGATAGAGGCCTGTTGAATTTGCATTTCCGGTTGGAGAATGGCAGTGTCCGCAATTAACATCTAGATATGATCTTACTCTATCATTAATATCTTTGGTCTCATCCATCCAGTCAACTGGAGAAACTAAATCCATTGGATAATCATCGATTATCTCTCTATTCATCCAATAAACTAATTGATTAAATTCGCCATCTTTAAAATCAAATTCTTTATTTATATTTCTTGCTTTGGGGCCTATTGGACTAATTTTGTCATCTGCATCATGACACTCTTTGCACTGATTAACATTGGGTACTCTATATCGAACTGCTTTTTCTTCGCCCATAAAGTCTATCCATGAAACATTTATAGTTTTACCAGCTATTTTTTTATAGGCCTCATCTTGTTCTTCATTCCAGGCATAAGAAACAGCCTCCCACCCACTTTCCTTTCTTAATAGCAATCTTGTTTCAAGTAATTGCTTGCCTAATTCAGGAGCTCTTTCATCCACTGGATAGTAAAAAGTCTTTATTAATGCGGACCCGGTAGGAAAATTAAAAACCCAATTCTCTACGTATTCAGCTTTCTTATTATTTGGAACATAAACCCATCTTTGTTTATATGAGTAATCAGAAAAAAGAGTCGAAATTAATTCATATGGAATAACCTTATCATCTGGTAATTGAGCAGAATCATCTAAAAAAAATTCAAAGTCTGATAATTTTTCAGGAAATGAATCAGACAAAATCATTTCATCATTAACAGAAAATAGATTACTGCAATATAAGAAAATAAAGAAATAAGAAAATATTTTCTTCATATTTATTAGAATGTATTAATGATTATTGGCTCTAAAGGTATTATTTTGCCTTCAAATTCTTTGATATCTGTTCTAACTGGACTTGAAAAACCAAGCATATATTTTATTGGGCTTATTGTTAAAAAGCTTGTGCTATTTTCTTCATTTAATATCAATTTTTCATCATTTGGTTGTCCTAATATCATCTGTGATAAAGGAACAACTCCATCCCAGAAAACATCTGGCATATTACCTTCACTTATTTCATATAAAGCTTTTGCTAAATCACCTGTCTCTAAATCAGGATCAAAACCACTTGGGCCATATGTATTATTATGAACTTGAATTCTTTTTGGATGTGGGTAATAGTCTTGGTCATCTGTCTCATCTCCATATGAAACAATAGAAAGGTTTACTGTACCATTACCGCTCATTAAGTTGTTAAATACTTCTACATCAGAGTTGGCCATTATAATAATTCCTGTTCCTCTTGGAACTTCGCCAACTATATTTCCTTCAGGTGCAAAATTGTCGGTATCATTATCAACGGCTTCATTATCAAAAACTCTTATATGATGACCTCCTTGTTGGGGCAAGTCTGGAAGGTCAAAAACCAAAATCCCTGCTGTGTTATGAGAAGCTAAATTATCATATACATCTGCATAATATGAATTTTCGATTTCTATCCCTGCGACGTTATATTGCGCAACACTATTTCTAACAATTATGTTTTTAGATTGTCCAACATATATGCCTGCATCTGATGCCCCAATTGCAACACACCCATCTATCAAAACATCTTCTGATTCAACTGGATAGAATCCATAGGCGCCATTGGTACTTTTTGGACCACCGGTCCATTCAGTTTTTAAGTTAAGCATGCTAATGCCTTTAGATCCAATAACTTTTAAGGCATCTCCTTTAGCATCCATAATTGAAAAATTTTCTAATATTACTTGATTGGATGTAACCAAAAGGCCCTGAGCTCCTGATTTCTGATTTTTAAAATCAAGTAT
>MDTG01253080.1_pt1 | contig 11757 bp, 13 predicted proteins | sample 811421 | NCBI WGS metagenome assembly MDTG01 (sample SAMN05326645, study PRJNA326480) | marine metagenome | isolation source: seawater | place: Pacific Ocean: South East | collected 2011 | reverse complement strand
GGTTGGGGAAAGTCACATCAGTTAGGTACCGGTTTAGGTTTTGCAATTGGCGCAAAACTTGCTTCTCCAGAGAAATTTTGTGTTAATTTTATGGGAGATGCTGCTTTTGGAATGACTGGACTTGATTTTGAAACGGCGGTAAGAACAAAACTTCCCATTACGACAGTAGTTCTAAAAAATTCTACTATGGCTATTGAAACAAATCACATGAAGATTAGTCATGAAAAATTCAAAGCACGTGATATGGATGGTGATTATGCTGACATAGCGAGGTCGCTTGGGGGCTGGTCAGAGGTAATTGACGACCCAGAAGATATTGCAAGCTCGCTCTTGCGGGCCAAAGAGAAAAATCAAGAGGGCACATCAGTATTGCTGCAATTTAATACATCAAAAGACCAAAATTTTGCAAATATGAGGCCCTTTGGTTAATTTTATAATATTACATGAAAAAGGAGCTAGGAATGGTTAAAATTTTTGTCCCACAACAGATATCACAGGTCGCATATAAAAAGTTGCAGGCTCTGGGTGACGTTACAATGTATCAAGGCACGGATGGCCCCATGCCACATGATGAAATTCTTAAAGAGGTGCATGATAAAGACATACTATATGCACTTGGAGAAGTTGAGTTTGATAGGGAAGTGATATTAGCCGCGAAACCTCTCAAATTAGTATCAGCAATGCATATGAAAGCAACGTTTGTTGATAAAAAAACATGTACAGAAAGAAAGGTGCCTCTTTGCGGGATACCTAATTTTGTGAGCAAAACAACCGCTGAATTTACTTTTGCTCTACTCATGGCGACAGCTTGGAGATTGCCTGAAGCCCATGAATATCTTAAGGATAAGAAATGGACCCAAAACCAATCAACATCTTTCCTTGGCTCTCGCCTATATGGGAAGACAATCGGAATAATTGGTATGGGAGCTGTAGGAACGGGGGTTGCGAAAAGAGCAGCTGCTTGCGATATGAAAGTAATCTATCATAAAAGAAGCAGGTTATCAGCTGCAGAAGAATATGTACTCGGTAATGCCGAATTTAGGGCTATTGAGGATTTATTTATGGAGTCAGATTTTGTCATGTTATGTACATCCCTAACAAATGATACAAAAGGGCTTGTTGGTGAAGATTTATTATCACTTATGAAACCAACATCGATACTTATAAACACCTCAAGAGGGCCAATATTAGATGAAGAGGCATTAGAGAATGCGCTTAGAGAGAAGAAGATACTGGGCGCAGGCTTAGATGTTTATGAAACGGAAGTACCAGAACCAAACCCTGGCCCGAGACCCGGTTTGTTTGAATTAGAAAACGTTGTGATGACCCCTCATATCGGCTCTGCAGCAAGGGAGACTAGGGATGAGATGGCTCTTCGAGCAGTTCATAATATTGAAAGATTTTTAGCTGGGAAGAGGCCTTTTGATGTCCTTAATCCTGAAGTTTATGGGGAAGCAGCAAATAATGATGAGGTAATTGGTTAATTCACGGTTTCTTATGGCAAACGTTAAGATTGAAGACTCTTGGAAAAAGCAGCTAATTAATGAGTTCGACAAGGACTACATGAAATCTCTGAGTAGCCATCTGCGAAATGAAAAGAAATTAAGAAAAGATATCTACCCACCATCTCATCTAATTTTTAATGCTTTCAGCCTTACAAAGTTTGATGATGTTAAAATTGTTATTATCGGCCAAGATCCCTATCATGGTTATGGTCAAGCACATGGCTTGAGTTTTTCTGTTGAGCAAGGGACTAGGGTCCCACCATCTCTCCAAAATATTTACAAGGAGCTCAATAATGACATCGGTCTGCCAATTCCAAGTCATGGGAACTTATCAAAATGGGCAGCTCAGGGGGTACTGCTATTGAACGCAATACTCACAGTGGAGAGTGGCAAACCTGGCTCTCATGCAAATTACGGTTGGGAGATTTTTACTAATGCTGTACTCCAGATACTAAACCAAAAAAAGGAAAAAATTGTTTACATACTTTGGGGGCAAAAAGCACAAGGGAAATGTGCATTCATAAATACCGTAGATAATTTGATAATCAGTAGCCCTCATCCATCACCTTATTCTGCAAATACTGGATTTTTTGGCTCACGACCATTTTCAAAAACAAATACATATCTAAAAGAGAATAAAATTGAGCCAATTGATTGGCAGGTTGACTAGTCAGATCCACGTTAAATATCTTAAATTGTTGACTAGTATTTTACGCAAATACACCATATATATAAATTGTAACTGCTTGACAAAATAAGGAAAATAAAAATGGAAAAAGAAATGCTCGCAATCGCGTTCTTCAAGGAAGGTGATGGCTTATTTGAGAAATTTATGGGTTTCATGCAATCTGAAGAAGGGATGGGTGCGCGAAGTCAAATTGCGCATGTAGAGAAGACACTACCATCAGTATCACCAATGAAGAATTATGTTATGTTCAAAGTACATGTTCATGACGAACAAGGTATGATCGATTTTTGTGCTGGTCGTAACCCTGTCACAAAGGCTACATGGGATGAATGTATCGATCATGTTGATCTATTTGAATTAACCAGTACAGATTTGGGTTAAAAAATCACCTGTAGATGACGACTGAAACTTTGAATAATAAAATTGATTGGCACTGTAAGCATACTTGGAAAAGAAGTGCGAGTAATACAAAATGGTGCCTTATTGGATGTTCTATTGGCGATTTTGGGACCATTGCATATTTTCAATATGCAGCAATTCCATGGCCGACACTAAATATCATGCTGCTTGCAATCTTCAATGGTCTGCTGACTAGTATAATACTTGAAACTTATATCCTCATGCGCCAAAGCATCAATTTCCTCTCCGCTGCAAAAACAGCAATGGGAATGAGTTTTATCTCAATGATCTCAATGGAGGTTGCAATGAATTCAGTCGACTGGTTCCTTACCGGTGGGGCAAAACTAACTTGGTGGGTTATCCCTATCATGCTCATTGTTGGATTTTTAACGCCATGGCCGTATAATTATTGGAGACTTAAGAAATATAACAGAGCCTGCCACTAAGATATTCATAATTCAATACAATAAAATGTAATGAATGTAGCTTTGAAAATAAATTATTCTTAAATTTAAATGTTAATGTTTTCAGAAAACCAAATAAGCAATATACAAGATACACTTGATAATTTAAATAGTCGAACGAAGATCTACTTCGGCTGCGATAGTGTTCGGAAGTGGAGGGAAACATATTGGGATGCTACATATGCAACTATTGTCGTGATTCACAAAAATTCAAACAGTGGATGCAGGCTATTCTATAATATTTCAAGCGAAAGAGATTATGATAGTAATGCCAGTAAACCGCGGATGCGTCTTATGAATGAGGCATACAAGGTTTGTGAGGCTTATTTACAATTGGAACCATATATTTCAGAATATAAAAAAGAAATTCATTTGGATATAAATACCGAGCCAAAACATGGAAGTAGCTGTGTTGCAAAGGAAGCAAGTGGCTACGTATACGGTTTAACTGGCCAAAAGCCAAAGCTTAAGCCAGATAGTTTTGCCGCTAGCTGCGGAGCGCATGGTATAGCCCATGGGAGATGTGAAAATACACTCAGTCACAATAACTAGATCTATGTCCAATTCCACGACCAAATGATTCTATCATGGGTCCCTATAAATTTTACGCACAGTCTTAATTGCAAAATATATTCTATTAGCTATAATTTAATTGAACCCAAGAGGAAGTCCAGTTTGCAAAGTTAGGTCATGGGTTCGGCAGAAATATTCTTGTTTTCAACTTACGGCGCATAAGGGATTTCCTCACTAATTTATTTTTTTTAATAATTGTGAACTTTAAATTGTAACTGAACGTTACAGTACTGAGGTTCATTATTCATTATAATATGAATTTTGATTTGTGCACCGCTAAACATCTAGAAAGCACGATTAATAAGTTTGAACAGTACAGTATTATTACAGAAGTAAGTTATTACGCAATATTGCTGCTCAAACGTGTAATAAAAAGGGGATAAAAATGAGAGAATTTATATATAATTCATGGAATGGGGTAATGGATGCTAGGTACAACCCACTAAAAAATATACCAGATTTACATGTTCAACACATGGTCATGCAGGTTCTTGCATTCATGTGGAGTGTCGTTTTTGGTTTAATGATTGCAGAAAGTGCCTTCGCATTTGGCGCCAGTGCGATTGCTCATACTGCACTTCTAGCCGCCATTGTTGTTACTGTTGCCACTTTCAACATTGCGGAAAAGAACCCATACAGTTTTGTGAACGGATATCACTCAGTTAATAGAACCAGGGGTTACATTTGGTCTAACGGTGTAAAAACTAAATTAGATGACATAGATCCTGGTGGGGAACACGAGTAGTCACTTGTTGACACTTGGTTAAATTTTTTTAAGTATCAGCCAACCTCGATCGTATTGCAGTATCTGCAGACGACATCTTTTTTGTTAATGCGTTTACCACAACTTGGACATATTTTTTTGCTCCAGATAATGTATTTGTAGTAAACGTAACCACATGCTAACGCTAAAAGAATGAAACCACTTGTGATAATTACCAAGAATATGATTACTGATGAAATTATCAATATTCTAATGACATTAAATAAGTAGTGCATCGTTCCCTATACCCTTACAATATCTATAACTATTACAAGTAATATACCAAGACCATCTTAATAAAATATGATCATTAAATTGATGCGCAAGAATTAATATCTGTACTCATTAAATTTTAATGTACAATTTAAATATGATCTTTGCTCGCAAAACACTAATCAAATTAGCCCAAGTGCCTAATATAATTTTAGGTATTAAAGAAAAATAAATATACCTATCTTCATAGGAAAATATAGAATGGTCAGCCTATTGAGGATGTGTTAAAATTAAATGTTTAAAAAAAAATTTAACAGGGTTAGAAAAGCATAATGAAATCAATAGTTATCGGATCTGGTTTTGGAGGAATTGCAGCTGCCCTTAGATTAAAATCCAAAGGTCATGATGTAACATTAATTGAAAAACATCCTGATTTGGGAGGTCGTGCTAGGGTTTTTAAAAAAGGTGGTTTTACATTTGATGCTGGTCCAACTGTGATAACGGCACCTTTCTTAATTGAAGAGTTATTTTCACTTTTTAATAAGAACTATGAAGACTATATAAACCTAACTCCATTAGATATATGGTACAGATTCGTTTTCGAGGATAAATCTTACATTGACTATAACGGTGATGAGCAAATGATGGGTGAGCAAATTGCTAAATTCAACAGTAACGATGTATCTGGTTATAAAGAGTTATTAAGTTTTTCAAAAAAAATATTTGATAAAGGTTTCAGTGAATTATCTGACGTCCCTTTTAATAAGCCACAATTCATGATGAAGCAAGTTCCAGCACTTTTGAAACTCAAGAGTTATAAATCGGTATATGCACTTGTTAGCTCTTTCATTAAAGATGAGAAGTTGAGAAGAGTTTTTAGTATGCACCCACTTTTAGTTGGGGGTAACCCGTTTACCACGACATCCATATATGGACTAATAATGTACTTGGAAAAAGAGTGGGGTATCCATTACTCGATTGGAGGAACGGGCAACATAATTAAAGCATTTGAGAGATTAATGAGTGAAGAGGGAATTAATATTCTGAGAGATACAGAGGTTGATGAGCTCATGGTAGAAAATAAGAAAGTTGTGGGCGTGAGATTCAAGGATGGCGAATGCCTGAATGCAGAAAATATTGTATGTAATGCAGATCCACCATCTGTATATGATGGGATGCTAAAAAATCATAATAAGGGCCCACTCTTTAAGCTAAAGATGGCCCGAATGGAATACTCGATGGGTCTCTTTGTTTATTATTTTGGTACGAAGAAAAAATACGATAATGTGCAACATCATACGATAAAGTTTGGAAAAAAGTACAAAGAGCATCTTCAAGATATTTTTAGTAACTACAAATTAAATCATGATATTAGTTATTATCTTCATAGGCCAACCGCAACTGATGAAACTATGGCACCAAAAGGTCATGATTGCTTTTACGTCCTCGTGCCCGTTCCAAACAAAAGATCAAACATAAATTGGAAGATTGAAGGAGAGAATTTTAAAAACCTTGTGATAGAGAAGATGCAAGAACATCTACTCCCAGACCTAAAGAATAATATAGTTGAAGATTTTTATTTAACACCAGATTATTTTGAAAAAGAATTAAATACCCAATATGGTTCTGGTTTTTCCATACAGCCGAAATTTACACAGTCAGCTTATTTCCGATTTCATAATAAATCAGAAGTCTTAGATGGGCTGTTTTTCGTTGGAGCTGGCACTCATCCTGGTGCAGGTATACCTGGAGTGTTATCTTCAGCCAAAGTCTTAGACAAAATTCTAGAATGAACAAAAAAAATTTTTTAGCTATCTATGCAAAATCATTCAACTGGGCCGGAACTTTTCTGCCCAGAGAAACATATGTCGATTGCTCATCTCTCTATAACTTCTGTAGATCAGTTGATGATATTGCGGATAGCCATGACAAGCTTATTATAAAAGTTCAAAAACTTCAGATGTTTATTGATAACTTTAACTCAAAGAATTGTGATGATGAAATAATCACTGACATGAAAAGTCTAATAGTTAAATATAATATTTCGGAAAGAATAATATTTGATCTTTTTGACGGGGTTAAAACAGATCTAGTAGAAAAGTTAGAGTTCCAGTCAGAAAAAGAACTATTTTTGTATTCATACAGAGTGGCGGGCACGGTTGGATTGATGATGGCAAAGGTATTAAAAGTAAATGATAAAGCAGCTTTACTTGGTGCCATTGACTTGGGTATTGCTATGCAGCTGACAAATATCTCCAGAGATATTATTGAGGATGCCAGAGAAAATAGGTATTATATTAAAGGTAGTTTTAGTGAATTAACAAGTACGATAAATACGGCTGATAAGTTCTATGATAACTCATTTTACTCAATTAAAGCGATACCCTTCAGAATGCGTTTTGCTATCGTAGTAGCGAGACGGATATATAGAAAAATTGGATATAAAGTTATAAGTTGTGGTAATTTTGATAATTACAAATTATCTGGTAGAATTTACGTGAGCAGTCGTGAAAAATTCCTCGAGACAGTAATATCCTTTTTTGATTTACTAAAATTATCATTTTTAGAGAAAAAATGTGATAGTACAGTACGATATCATCGTTTAATTAATGAAGATATAGACTACAATGCAAGATTTTGATTATGTTATTATTGGAGGTGGTTGCGCAGGTTTATCCCTTGCTTACAGCCTCGAAATTAACAACAGGCTCAAAAGTAAATCTCTTGCCATCATAGAGCCTAGAGAAAAATATGAACGTGATAAATCGTGGTCGTTCTGGAAAACATTTGATCATAATTTTGATGATTGTGTAAAAAAAAGTTGGAACCATTTTGAGGTCAAAAAGAAGAACGGAATTCAAAGGCATGCAACTTCAAATTATCCTTATCAATGCATTGATAGTGGTCTTTTTTACGAAAAAATTTTAAATGCTCTAAATAAAAATAAAAACATATCTTTTTTTAAGGATAGTCAGAATATCGATATTGAGAAATCAATTGTCTTTAATAGTGTAACTGAACACAAGCCCAACAATATGGGGCTATATCAACACTTTCAAGGATATGAAATTGAATTAGAAGAGAATTTCTTTAATGATAGTATATTCACACTGATGGATTTTAACTGCGATCAAAGAAAGAGTGTTCATTTTTTCTACGTACTTCCATTTACCCCAAAAAGTGCACTTATAGAGTCAACGTGGATATCGGCAATGGAAGATCCTATCGAACAAGATTATTCGAATCAGATAAGTGACTACATAGAAAATGTATTAAAAATTAAACATTACAAGATAAGTTATAGTGAAATAGGAAAAATACCTTTGTTTTCTTGTAAATTGAAGAATAGTCATAATATTATCCATATTGGAACATCTGGAGGAATGACTCGTCTGAGCACTGGCTATACATTTTTAAATATACAGAAACACTCAGATTACCTACAGAAGAATATGGGTACAATTGAAAAGATTGGAAATTTTACAATTAGAAAAAAATACCTTTATTTGGATAATTTATTTCTTCGTGTTTTGAAAAACTATCCAGAAAGGATGATTGATATTTTTTATCAAATGTTTGGATGTAAAACGGATACAATTATAAGATTCCTCTCTGAGGAAGAAAATATTTTAGAGGATGCAGCTGTGATACAAAGTATGCCAAAAAAAATATTTATAAACTCGCTTTGGAGAAAATAAATGATAAATATACTTAATACTCGTCATTCAATCATATTTTTTACCCTAAGTATTATTTTGGTGTCATTAGATTATTTTCGAAACAATTTATTTCTTTTTACATGTCTTATTTTAATTTTATCAATTGGGATATCTCATGGTTCACTGGATAATTTAAAAGGCGCTAAATTGCTTAAAATATATAATCTAAATAATATGTTATACTTCTACATTGGTTATTCGGCTGTGTGTCTGATTGTTATTGGTATTTGGTTTTTATCGGCAACATTTCTACTGATACTTTTTCTGATAGTTGCATCATACCATTTTGGGAAAGAGGACTCCGAGTTTCTTTTTTATACTAAGAATATTATTTTAGATATCTTGTTTTTCTTCAAAGGTACGCTGATTATATCCTCGCCTCTTTTATTCCACCATACTGAAACAATTATTATATTTAACACAATAGGTATGGATACAGGCTTACCAATTTTTACTAATAATTTTTTTATTGCTTTTATACTTTGCCTGAGTGTTCTTTCTTCAGTATTTATTGTAATTTTATCGAAGACCAAATCTTCTTCAATACTTATACTTGATCTATTTGCTATTTTGATACTCAACTACTTCATACAACCACTTCTTGCATTTACGATATACTTTTGTTTTCTTCATTCCATACGCCACTCTATTTCCCTCATGTATCAGCTAAATAATGACTTAACTAAATCTGCGAGGATTTTCCTAAAAAAAAGCTTACCCCTAACCATAGTTACGGCAATATTATTTATTATTGCTTTTAGTCTATTAATAGGAGAATATGATCTTAGCAGTAGTGTGAATAAGGTTATATTTGTTGGACTTGCTGCTCTCACTTTCCCACATATTATCCTAGAGTATATATTGGAAAAAAATGAAAAATAAAAATTTGAAAATTTACTTAGCCGCCCCAAGAGGTTTTTGTGCAGGTGTTGATAGGGCTATTGAGATAGTAAAAAAAAGCATCAAAAAGTACGGTGCACCGGTTTATGTAAGGCATGAAATTGTTCATAATAAACATGTTGTGGAGAGTTTAAAAAAAATTGGTGCAATTTTTGTAGAAGAGCTTGAAGAAATTATGGATAAGACAAGACCCGTTATATTTTCTGCCCATGGTGTTCCTAAATCAGTTACAAAAGAGGCAAGTAATCTAAATATGATATTTATAGATGCAACATGCCCCCTAGTGTCAAAGGTTCACCGAGAAGCTGAGAATCTTCATAAACTCGGACTTCACGTCATATTAATTGGACATGACAATCATCCAGAAGTAATTGGTACTATGGGCCAATTGCCTGATGGTGCGATTGACCTAATCCAAAATGTCGATGATGCAGAAAAATATAATCCGCAAACACAAAAAGGGTTGGCCTTTATAACGCAAACTACCCTTTCTGTTGACGATACGAAAGATATAATTCGTTGTTTGCAGTTGAGGTTTCCTGAAATTCGAGCACCAAAAAAAGAAGATATTTGTTATGCCACAACTAATCGGCAACTCGCTGTTAAAGAGATTGCAGAAAAATGTGATATGTTTTTTGTTATTGGAAGCAGGAACTCATCCAACTCAGTAAGATTAGTTGAAGTTGCAAAAAATACAGGGTGCGTTGACTCTCATTTAATACACTCAGAAAGTAAGTTTCCAATTGATGAAATTAAAAAATGTCAAACGATTGGGATCTCGTCAGGTGCATCGGCCCCTGAAATACTAGTTGAGTCATTTATATCAAATCTAAAAAAAGAATTTGTGCTCGATATCGAAGAGGTAGAAATCGTTCGTGAGAATGTCACTTTTCGAGTGCCAGGTAGTCTTAACTAATCGCAAGAAGTTATTTTCAATTTATTGGTACCACTGCTTGGATTCGAACCAAGGACCTCCTGATCCACAATCAGGCGCTCTAACCAACTGAGCTACAGCGGCACAAAGAAAGTTTTTTTAAATAATATACCAAAAGATACGAACAATAGGTATAATAACAACCAAATAAAATAACTATATCATTTTTTAACAAAGTTCAAGCCATGGGAATCAATTCAAAGCACAATAAAGAGACAGACTTGCAAATTGGACCTACAACTGAAGGTATGGTTAGATTATTTATTCAAAACGATGAAATTTCCTTACCAATTGATTTTAGCCCAGATGATGCTATTGAAATTGCAAAGGAGATAACTGCATCAGCAAATTTATTAATTAAAAAGATAAAATAGTTATTGACATAGCATTTCTTTCCAACTAGAAATCGCGCGTGAAATTTATTCATACATCAAATTATAATAATTCTAAACTAGGAGAAAATAATGACGTTTATGAAAAAGATTTTACTTTTTTCACTATCTATTTTTATTCTAACTGCAACCTACACTGAGTCTTGGTCACTGGGGCACAATCATGAGGAAGTTAATGTCTACTCATATAGACAGCCATACCTGATTGAACCAATGCTGGAGAGATTTACCGAAGAAACTGGCATAAAGGTGAATGTTTTATTCGCAGGAAAAGGCCTTGTCGATAAGATGGTGCAAGAAGGAGAAAATAGCCCAGCTGATGTACTTCTAACCGTTGACATTGGACGTTTAAGCAGCGCAGTAAATAATGGAGTATCGCAATCATTCCAATCTGGTATTGTTGAGTCAAATATTCCACAACAATATCGTGATCCAAACGGACACTGGGTTGGCCTTACTGCAAGAGCTCGTGTTGTGTATGCATCAATCGACCGTGTGCCAGAAAATGCGATTACTTATGAAGAATTAGCCGGACCAGAGTGGAAAGGTAGGGTTTGTATAAGATCAGGCCAAAATGCATATAACCTAGCCTTATTTTCATCCCTAATCGCCCATCATGGTGAAATTGAGACAATAAACTGGCTCAGAGGTTTGAAAGCTAATCTGGCAAGAACACCACAAGGTAACGATAGAGGTCAAGTTAAAGGCATTTATTCTGGTGAGTGTGATGTATCAATAGGTAATACTTATTACATGGCTAAAATGAGAACAAACGATAAGGAGCCTGAGCAGAAAGAATGGGCTGCAAGCGCGAAAATCATTATGCCAAATGCAGATGGACGTGGAACACACATGAATCTATCAGGAGCAGTACTAGCGAAGCATGCGCCAAATGCTGAAAATGGTATCAGGCTTATAGAGTTTTTAACTCAAGATACCGCTCAAGCTATGTATGCTGGTGTAAACCATGAGTATCCATTAAAGAACGGTGTTGGTATTTCTGACATGGTTGCATCATTTGGTGAACTTAATGCAGATACGTTAGATCTCATAACTATTGCAAATGGTCGTGAAATGGCCAGTGAGATGGTTGATCTGGTTGGCTTCGACGAATAATCATATCATATAAAATTATATGACAATTTAATTTTAAAATGGTATGACCATTGTTCATGAGAGCGATGATCAATAAACTTACCTATCAAAG
>MDTG01244797.1_pt1 | contig 11757 bp, 11 predicted proteins | sample 811421 | NCBI WGS metagenome assembly MDTG01 (sample SAMN05326645, study PRJNA326480) | marine metagenome | isolation source: seawater | place: Pacific Ocean: South East | collected 2011 | reverse complement strand
TGTTTAAGTTTGGAGTAATTGATCCAGCAAAAGTGGTGAGAACGGCGTTGGAAGATGCTTCCTCTGTAGCTGGTCTCTTAATAACTACAGAAGCAATGATTACAGATAAGCCAGAAGATAAGTCGTCTGCACCAGCAATGCCCGATATGGGCGGCATGGGCGGCATGGGCGGCGGCATGCCTGGGATGATGTAATATTTAATCTTTAGAAAAATATATTTTAAAGCGCTGCTATCTTATGAAAAGTAGCGCTTTTTTTTTTGCAATAAATCTCTAAATTTACATCAATCTATAATATGAAAGTGAACCCGAATAATATATTCAATAATCAAAAAAAAGACATTTTTGTTTTTTCAATATTATTTTCAATTATTCCTATTAGCCTAATAACTGGCCCCGCCCTTCCTGACATTATTTTATCATCAATAGCTTTATACTTTTTAATTATCTCAATTAAAGATAGATTATTTTATTATTATAAAAATTACTTTGTAATTTTTTTTTTTATTTTTTCTATTTATGGAATAATAAATTCTCTTACATCCGACTATCCATGGTATTCACTAAGTAATGAAGGAACTTTATTTTACTTTAGATATATTTTTTTTGCCCTTGGTATAAAATATCTCCTAGAAAATAATGAACATCTCCTAAAATATTTTATATACATTTCACTTATTTGTATTTTGACCCTAGTTATAGATGGATTTATTCAATTAATTTCAGGTAAAAATATACTCGGTGTTAAACCATTGTCAGCTTCAAGAATAACAAGCTTGATGTTCGACAATGAAGCTATTTTGGGCAGATATGTGGCTTACTTATCTTGTATTATAATATGTGTATCTCTTATTTATAATAACTCAAAATTTGGGTGGTTATATCTTTTAATTGTTCCTCTATCATTGGCTTTGATTATCATTTCAGGAGATAGAGCGCCTCTGTTAAGATATTTGATATTCTTATTTTTTTTAATATTTGTTATTCATAAATATAAAAAAATTTATATTTTTTCTTTATTCGCCTCATTTTTGATTTTACTAGTTCTTATATTCTCTATTACCAGCGTTAAACAAAGATTTATTAATCAAACCATTAATCAAATTAACTATGAAAAATCTATATTTTATATGCCTTACACAAAAGTTTATGAGGACATATATTTAGCTGCAATTGATTTAGGAAAAGATAAATTTTTCTTTGGCCAAGGACCAAACCTGTTCGAAAAAAAATGTATATCAGATTATGCATTAAAAAATAATAAGGTTTGTCAATCTCATCCACATAATTTTTATTTACAATTATGGGCTGAGCAAGGATTTTTAGGCATTTTTTTTATACTTATTTTTTATTTAACTCTTTGTTTTATTTTTATAAGAAATTATTTCTATAAATTTAAAAATACTAACAAAGAAGAGAGTTTTTTTAAAAATAACTGCTTTATAATAGCTTTGTTAAGTTTTATTTTCCCTATTATCCCAAATATGAGTTTTTATAATAACTGGAATAATATATTTTTGTATACCATGATTGGGCTTCTTCTTTATTTCAATGATAATCTATTCAAAACAAGAAGTTTTTAAATGGATAATATTTTTAATCAAATATCCTTTTATTTTAAAAATGTAATTAATAATGGTATTATTGGTATTTCATTAATAGAAATCATTGTTCTATTTTTTATTTTAATTTTTTCACTATCTATTAGAAATTTATTTGCAAAATTTATTGTTAATAAGATTGAATATCTTATAAAAAAAACTGCTAATAGAACTGACAATCTTATTTTTGATGTCCTTACGGGACCGTTTAAATTAATACCTATAATAGTTGTGTTTATTATATTTAGTTTTCAATTAGAAACTGAGAGTAAATTATCAGCTTTTATTGAAAATATTAATTTATCCCTAGTATCATTTTTTATATTTTGGCTTTTACACTCAAGTTTTATTTTATTTGCTAATTCTTTTTCAAGGTTTGAGAAAGTTTTAAGTAAGGCAATTACAGTGTGGTTAGTAAATAGCTTACGATATTTAATTATTTTTCTTGGTTTTGTTGCGGTTTTAGAGATTTGGGGAATAAGAATTGGTCCAATTATTGCTGGTCTAGGACTATTTGGTGTAGCAGTAGCGCTTGGTGCTCAGGATTTATTTAAAAATTTAATATCTGGAATACTGATACTTGTTGAAAAAAGATTTCAAATTGGAGATGTGGTAAATATAAAGAATTATGGAGACGGCACTGTTGAACAAATTGGTTTCAGGTCGACAACAATTAGAACTTTCGACTCTACGCCATTAACACTTCCTAACCATGTATTAGCAGATAGCGCCATTTCTAATTATTCAGAAAGACATTATAGAAGAATAAATTGGATAATTGGGTTAACTTACAGTACATCATTAGATCAAATAAAAAATATAACAAATGAAATCAAAAATTATATAAACAATAATAAAGAAGATTTCATTGTAAATGATGACTATAAATGTTTTGTCAGGTTAGAAAAGTTTAATGACAGTTCGATTGATATTATTGTCTATTGTTTTACAAAAACAATTATTTGGGGTGACTATCTAAAAATAAAAGAAAATCTAGCACTCAAGATAAAAGAAATTGTTGAAGAAAAAAATAAAGCTGATTTCGCATTCCCAAGTCAATCAATTTACATAGAAAAAAATTAGTTTTTAATTTTATTTACATTGCTTTTTTTTATAAGCTGTAATTGATCTATATTTACCTTTGATAAAGATGTTTGACCCATTATCTCAATTAATACCCATACTCTCTCAATTGAGTCACACTTTTCAACTTTCGCTAAAAAATTCGTAAACGGACCTTTGAAAAACTCAACCATGTCACCTTTTTTGAATTCTTTTCTTTGATGAAAAATGTTAGATGAAGAACATCTTAGTCTAATTGCATTAACAAGTTCGCTTGGTACAGATTTAGGCTTGTGACTAAAACAAACTAATCTATTCACTCCTTTAGTATTGTTTATTTTTGACCAGTTTGAGTTTATTTCATCAAATTCAATAAACATATATCCTGGAAATAGCGGAAAGGTTTCATTGACAAACTTTAAACTTTTTCTTTTAGTTATTTCAATAAGAGGCAAGAAAACGTTAAATCCTTGTTTCACTAAATTTTCTTTGGCAACAAAGTGATGATTTGGTTTATTTTGAACTAAAAACCACTTTTTATTATTTAAAGAATGCTTCATTTTGTCTAGCGAAGTTAACTATGTTTAACATATTTTTTTAATAATTTTACTTATTTAAATATTTGATGCATTCAAACTATTAAAATGCTAGTAATACCAATCTAATTTAGTTCAAACTGTTCAATTCTAGATAATTGTTCAGTGCGGTAGCTATTCTAACTCATGAAAATCTTTGTAACAGGTGGTGCTGGATTTATAGGATCAGCATTCATTAGATATATTTTTAAGTATTACGATCATCAAATTTTGAACTTTGATAAACTATCTTATGCGGGAAACTTATCTTCCTTATCAGAATTATCTGATGGCGAAAAATACAAATTTATTCAAGGCGATATTTGTAATAAAGAATTCTTATCAAAAAATATTTTTGACTTCAAACCTGACATTATTGTTCACTTTGCTGCAGAAACGCACGTAGATCAATCGATTGATAATCCAAAAAAATTTATAGATACTAATATCATTGGTACATATAATTTATTAGATGAATGTTATAATTTTTGGAATAATTTAAATTCTAATAAAAAAAAATTATTTCGCTTTCATCATATTTCAACTGATGAAGTTTATGGTGATTTAAATAAGGGGCTCTTTTTTTCTGAAAATACTGCATATAATCCAAGTTCACCATATTCTGCATCTAAAGCGAGCTCCGATCATCTTGTTAAAGCTTGGCATAGAACTTTTGGTCTTCCAATATCTATCTCGAATTGTTCAAACAACTATGGCCCTTATCAATATCCAGAAAAATTGATACCCTTAATGATTATGAATGCATTTAATAAAAAAGATTTACCAATTTACGGAGATGGAAAGCAAATCAGGGACTGGTTATATGTTGATGATCATGTAAGGGCCATATATCTTATTTTAACAAAAGGCAAACCCGGAGAAACCTATAATATTGGTGGCGAAAAAGAAATAACAAATCTTGAGGTGGTCCATACTATTTGTAATTTTTTAAATGATCTAAATATTAGCAAAGAAAAGAATTTTTCATATCAAAGCTTAATCAAATTTGTAAAAGATCGTCCAGGACATGACAAAAGATATGCTATTGATAACACAAAGATATTTAATAAGTTAGGATGGAGCCCCCAAGAGTCTTTTGAGTCAGGGTTAAAAAAGACTATTGAGTGGTATTTAAATAACCAAAGTTTTCTATCCAATGCGATCAGAGACAATCAATAAGAATATGTATTATTTTAATTATATTTTTCAATGAATATTGGTTTCAAAGGAATAATTCTAGCTGGGGGAGCGGGCACCAGATTAAATCCTTTAACTCAAGTGGTTTCAAAACAGTTATTGCCAGTTTTTGACAAACCAATGATTTATTACCCACTTACAACTCTTATGCTAGCAGGAATAAGAGAAATTTTAATAATATCAACCCCCCATGACACGCCAAGGTTTAAGCAATTATTAAGTGATGGCAGTCAATGGGGTATATCGATAGAGTATTCCTCTCAAAACAAACCTGATGGTATTGCTCAAGCTTTTTTAATTGGAGAGAAATTTATAAATAATCAAAACACATGTTTAATTTTAGGAGACAATCTTTTCCATGGCCACAATTTTGAAGAGTATTTAAAAAAAGCAAAAAAAAGAAATAAAGGCGCAACCATTTTTTCCTATCCTGTTAAAGATCCAACAAGATATGGTGTAATTCAATGTGACCAATTAGGTAAGGCAATATCAATTGAAGAAAAGCCGAAAAATCCTAAATCAAATAAAGTAGTTACAGGATTATATTTTTTCGATAATAATGTAATTGAAATTGCTAAATCTATAAAACCCTCACTCAGAAATGAACTCGAAATTTCATCTGTAAATGAAATATATCTAAATCAACAAAATCTTTATGTTGAAAAATTCAATAAAGAATTTATTTGGTTAGATATGGGCACACATGACTCTCTTCTTGAGGCAGGACAAATTGTAAAAAAAATTGAAATTTCTACTAAATCTAAAATTGGATGTCCTGAGGAAATTTCATGGCGAAAAAAATGGATAAACAACATCCAATTAGAGAATCTTGCTTATGAATTAAAAAATGATTACGGAGAGTATTTAAAAAAATTATTAACTTAAAATACTCATTTTGTTATGAATATTATTAAAACAAATCTATCTAATGCATTAATCATTGAAGATAAAGTATATTCTGATGACAGAGGTTTCTTTAAAGAAAATTGGAATGAAAAATTATTTCGAGAAATAACTGGCATTAAAGAAACTTTTGTTCAAGATAATCATTCTCACTCCAAAAAGGGAGTTCTAAGAGGTTTGCATTATCAATTAAAAAAACCTCAGGGTAAACTTGTTAGGGTAATTAGAGGTAAAGTCCTCGATGTTATAGTTGATTTAAGAGAGAAATCTTCTACTTATGGAAAGCATTTATCATTTGAATTATCTGATCAAGATCATAATCAAATATGGGTTCCAAAAGGCTTTGCTCATGGATATGTTGTATTATCTAGTTTTGCTGATTTTTTATATAAAACAACTGAATATTACGATCCTAGCGACGAACATTGTATCCTGTGGAATGATAAAACTTTAGGAATTGATTGGAAAATCAACAACATAACACCATTAATTTCAGAAAAAGACAAAATTGGAAAAAAATTTAAAGAAGCTCAGACTTATAATTTTTGAAAATTTAAATTATGAATACGACTAAATTATTAATAACCGGAGGATCTGGTCAACTTGGACAAGAATTAATAAGTAGACTTGATAACAAATTTCATATCTGGGCTCCAAATAGAATAGATTTCAATTTAGAATTACCAGAGACACTTAGGCATAAAATACAAAAATTTCAACCAGATATGATTGTTAATTGTGCAGCATTTACATCAGTTGATTTAGCAGAGAGGAGTTTAGAAAAAGTTTCTTTAGTAAATACTCTATCCCCTAAGATTATGGCTGAAGAGGCAAAAAAATTGAATATCCCAATGATACATATTTCAACCGATTATGTTTTTGATGGCAACAAAGGTTTGCCATATAGTGAGAATGATCCAAAAAAACCAATAAATATTTATGGGATTTCAAAACTTAAAGCTGAGGAGGAGATTCAATTAGCAAACGATAAAAATATCATTTTAAGAACATCTTGGATTTATAATAAGTATTTTGGAGTAAATTTTTATAGAAAAATGATAAATTTATTTAAGGAAAAAGATGAAGTAAAAGTTGTTTTTGATCAAATAGGATCACCAACTAATACAACTTATTTATCAAAAAAAATAAATAGTTTAATTTTATTTTTAGAAAATAATCAATCGAATATTGATTTCTGGGGAGTTTATCACTTATCTGAAAATTATATAATGAGTTGGTATGAATTTTCTTTAAAAATTTTTGAAGATAATAAGAATAAAATCTCTTTTAAGACTAAAAAAATAATTCCCATTAAAAGTGATTTTTTTCCAACAGTAGCAAAAAGACCAAAGTATAGTGCACTAAATTGTGATTTAATAAAATCAACATTTAATTTCATGCAATGAATATAATTGTAACAGGATCAGTTGGCTTTATAGGCGCGGCTTTAACCAAGTCGCTTTTAGAAAAAAAAAATAAAGTGATAGGTATTGATAATCACAATAATTATTATGATCAATCATTAAAGGAAGATCGTTTCAAATTATTAAAAGACTATAACAATTATCATCATTACCGTGTTGATATTAAAAATAAAGATGAGATATCTAATATTTTCAAAAAATTTCAACCACAAGTAGTAGTAAATTTGGCGGCCCAAGCGGGCGTCAGATATTCAATTGATAATCCAATTTCATATGTAGAAAGTAACTTATTAGGTTTTTTTAATGTTTTGGATACTTGTAAAAATTATAAAGTTGATCATTTAGTTTATGCAAGTTCTTCAAGTGTGTATGGCTCCAACTCAAAAGTACCTTTTTCCACTTCACATAATGTAGACCATCCACTTAATATGTATGCTGCCACAAAAAAATCTAATGAATTAATGGCACATTCATATAGTCACTTACATGACCTTCCAACAACTGGTCTTAGGTTTTTTACAGTTTATGGTCCATGGGATAGGCCTGATATGGCTTTACATAAGTTTGCGATAGCAATTTCCAAAGGTCAATCCATAAAAATCTATAATAATGGAAATCATACAAGAGACTTTACCTACATAGATGATATAATTGAAGGAATAGAGAAGGTTATTAATAAACCATCATTGTCCAATCCAAATTTTAAAAAGAATCCTCAGCCATATAATAGTTCATCACCATGGGCTATTTATAATATTGGTAATAACAATCCAGTAAATTTATTAGACTTTATTAAATATATTGAAATGAATTTAGGAAAGCCTGCAATCAAAGAGTTTTTGCCATTACAAGAGGGTGATATTGCTAACACCTGGGCTGACATTGACAATTTTGATGAAGTTTTCAATTTTAGGCCAAAAACTTCTATTGAAAATGGTATAAAAAGTTTTTGTGATTGGTTCAAAGATTATTACAAATTTTAAAGATATTAATTTTTTAAAAATATTTACATAATGCAAACAATTAAAATTCTCTTTGATTTATTATCTTATAGTGAAAGAAAACAAGCCTTTGTGCTTCTTATAATGATTTTGTTTATGGCCCTATTAGACATGATAGGTATTGCTTCAATTATGCCTTTCATAGCTATATTGACCAACCCAACATTGATTGAAACTAATGAAGTATTGTCTTATTTTTACAACTTAGGTAATTTTAACAATTTTAATGAATTTTTTATTATATCTGGCTTATTTGTAATAGTGCTTCTTTGTTTATCTCTAGCTTTCAAAGCGCTAACTATCTATACACAATTAAGATTTGCATTAATGAGAGAGTACAGTATCGGTAAAAAGCTCATAGAAGGTTATTTAGATCAACCTTATAGCTGGTTTCTCAATAGACATAGTGCCAATTTAGGCAAAAATATTTTATCTGAAGTTGGCAATGTAATAAGTGGCGGGATGATGCCAATGATGACACTTATAGCTCAAAGTTCAGTTGCAATCTTAATCTTTATTCTTTTATTAATAATTGATCCTAAATTATCCATTACCGTTGCTTTGGTTTTAGGCATTTCATATACATTAATTTATAAGTTTGTTAGATCATTTCTTGATCGAATTGGCAAAGAACGTTTTATCGCTAATAAAGATAGATTTAATTCAGTTAATGAGGCTTTTGGTGCAGTAAAAGAGGTAAAGCTAAGCGGCCTTGAGGATGTATATTTAAATCGATTTTCAGATCCTGCAAAAATTTATGCTAGCAATCAAGCAACAGCACAAGTTGTTACACAGATACCAAGGTTTGCATTAGAAGCTATAGCTTTTGGGGGGCTTTTATCTATTATCGTTTTCCTTATTTCAAAAAACCAAAATTTTACATCAATACTTCCAACTCTCTCTTTGTTTGCTTTTGCAGGCTATAGATTATTACCAGCATTTCAGCAAATTTATGCATCATTGACACAAATAAAATTTGCAGATGCTGCATTAAAAGCTCTTCATTCCGACTTCATGAATCTAAAAATACACAAATTTGAAAATTCAAAAAAGGTATTTTCATTTACTAAAGATATCAAACTAGAAAACATTTCTTTTGTTTATCCAAAAGCAAATATATCTGCTTTAAAAAAAATAAATTTGGTCATAAATCCAAAAAAAACTATTGGTTTTGTTGGAATGACTGGGAGCGGCAAAACAACAATAGTAGATGTAATATTGGGATTACTTGACCCAAGCTCAGGTTCATTAAAGATAGATAATAATATTGTCAACAATTCAAATAAAAGATTATGGCAAAGTATGATTGGATATGTTCCTCAAAGTATTTATTTAATAGACGACTCAATAGAAGCAAATATTGCTTTTGGCGTAAAAAAGAACTTAGTTAATTCAAATAAAGTAAAAAAAGTTTCGAAAATTGCAAACTTACATAATTTTATCATTAATGAACTACCTAATGGGTATCAAACCAAAGTAGGTGACAAAGGCATTCGTCTTTCAGGCGGCCAAAAACAAAGAATTGGTATCGCAAGAGCTTTATATAATAATCCAAAAGTTTTAATATTTGATGAGGCAACAAGTGCACTTGATAATATAACTGAGGGAAAAGTTATGGAGGCAGTTTATAGGTTAAGCCAAGAAATGACGATTATTATCATTGCGCATAGGTTAACTTCTATAAAAAAATGTGATGCAATATTCCATATAGAAAATGGATTAATTAGATCTAGCGGAACATATGATGAATTACTCAAATCAGATAAAAAATTTAAAAAAATGGCTAGTGAACAATAATTTTGGGCAAAATAAATTTAAAAAAAAACTTTTTTGAAAAAAAAATTAAACAATTATATTTCTATTTTTTAAAATTAATCACTCCATTATTAATAATCGCCAGTCCAGAGTTATTATCATGGCTTTCACATTTCAATGGTAGATTAAGGAGACTTCCCTCTTCCTCGGAAAGGATTAATAAAAAAGACAATCCTATTGATGAATTTTTTATATATTCTGAAAGAGGAATTGAGTTTGACGAAATAAATGTGGTGATTAGAGATGGGAATTTGAATGAATTGAATAAATCAATTCCAACTTTTTTTATTAATTCTTATAAAAATCAGAATGATTTCAATAACAAGTATTATACTACCTCTGATAGGCTGATATTTAAAGCCATGATGGGTATGCCTGAAAATGATTTTTTAAAAAGATTTAATTACAACGACACAAATAAAAAGTTTTTTTACATTATGCCATTAGGGCCTTTAATAACAAATTTAAATTATAAACATTCAATAACCCAAGAGAATATAAATGATATCAAAAAAAAACTTGGTTATGATTATAATTACAATTTGATTATTTGTGCGCATAGCTATAATGGTTTTAATATCCAGATTGGAAGTGGAATATTGACATTAGTTGCTTTGCTAAAAATATCAAAGAAGATTAATGTATATGGTTGGGATGCTTTTATAGATAAAGATTTACCCAAGTCATATGTAAAACAAACTCTAAAATTATGGTCACCTTTTTCAGAATTTCATCCAATCTCAAGATTTTCTGCTATAGTTTTAAATTGGATATTTGCACACAGACTTATGAATTTTTTTAGTAGAGATCGTCTCAATATTAATGGAAAAGTAAAAGATATAGCTAATTACTATTGGATAGAAAAATATCTATATAGAATAATTTATAAAAAAAAATAAAAATAGATCATTAATGTTTAAAAAAAATTTTGATAATAAAACTGTTTTAGTAACAGGCCACACTGGCTTCAAAGGTTCATGGTTATCAATTTGGCTAAAAACAATGGGCGCTAATGTAATTGGCTTATCTCTTGATCCAATAACCAATCCTTCATTATTTGATGTTTGTAATTTAAATCAGGATTTAGAAAGTCATAAAATTGATATAAGGGAAAGTGATAAAGTAAAAAACTTAATAAGTTCAATTAAACCTGATTATATTTTCCATCTTGCCGCCCAATCATTGGTAAGAAATTCCTATACTGATCCATTAAAAACATGGACAACTAATCTTATAGGAACAATAAATGTTTTAAATTCTTTAAGGTTTTTAGATAAAAAATGCATTTCTATTTTTATTACCAGCGACAAGTGTTACGATAATCTTGAGTGGACTTGGGGATATCGCGAAAACGATAAGTTAGGTGGTGAAGATCCGTACAGCGCATCAAAGGGTTCTTGTGAATTAGCAATAAGATCATATGTCAAATCTTTTTTTACAAGTAATCAAAATATTTTAATTGGCTCAGCAAGAGCTGGTAATGTAATAGGAGGAGGAGATTGGGCAGAAAACAGAATTATACCTGACTGTATTAGAGCGTGGTCTGCATCGAAACCAGTCAGTCTTAGAAACCCAATCTCTACTAGGCCATGGCAACATGTGCTTGAGCCTTTGAGCGGATATCTCAAACAAGCAGTGATGATGAATGAAAATTCAACTAAATTTCATGGTGAGGCTTTTAATTTTGGCCCACCATCATCTCAGAATATTAGTGTTTTAGAGTTAGTAGAAACGATGTCAAAATACTGGAGTAAAGTAAGATGGAATATAGAAAATAATGATAAAAATGATTTATTTGAGTCAGGACTTCTAAAACTGAATTGTGACAAAGCACTTCACCTTTTAAATTGGCAAGCTACACTTGATTTTGAAAAAACCGTAAAAATGACAGTCGAATGGTATAGGGATTATTATAATGATCCTTTAAACGCTAAGAATAAAACTTTAGAACAAATTAGTGAGTATGAGTCAATCTCAAATAAAGATAAAACAAAATGACTTGTTCAAATCAAGTTATATTTAAAAAAATTCATAATGAATGATACTCCAGTGGTAATTCTAGCAGGAGGCTATGGAACAAGGTTATCTGAATACACTTCTAAAATTCCAAAACCACTAGTTAAAGCAAATAAAAAGCCTTTAATTTGGTATATCATGACACATTACTCCAAATATGGTTA
>MDTG01243930.1_pt1 | contig 11757 bp, 12 predicted proteins | sample 811421 | NCBI WGS metagenome assembly MDTG01 (sample SAMN05326645, study PRJNA326480) | marine metagenome | isolation source: seawater | place: Pacific Ocean: South East | collected 2011 | reverse complement strand
TGTAGGAGATCCCAAGTCGCGCGACGAATCTCGATGTCGACGCCCGCCGTAGGCTCGTCGAGGATCAACAACCGCGGACCGTGAACCAGCGCCCTCGCGATCATCAGACGACGCTTCATGCCCCCCGAAAGCGACCGGGCCATTACGCCGCGCTTATCCCAGAGACCCATCCACCGCAGACACTCGCCCGCCCGCTCGCGGGCCTCTCGCCAAGGCACGCCGTAGTAACCCGCCTGCTGCGCGACGATCTGTAGCGGCTGCTCGAACTGGTTGATGTTGAGCTCTTGCGGGACAACGCCGATCAGTCGCTTGGCGCCCTCTAGGTCCTGTTCGGTGTCTACACCGAACACCTCGATGGCGCCCCCGCTGCGATTGATCAGCGACGTGACGACACCGATCGTCGTGGACTTCCCGGCGCCGTTCGGGCCCAACAAGCCAAAAAACTCACCCTCAGGAACATCGAGGTCGATGCCCTTCAGCGCCTCGACTCCGTTCTTATAGGTCTTGCTCAGTCCGCGGATTCGGAGGGCTGGCGCGACATTCGCCTGAGTCACCAAGCCCTCCTAGCTCCGGCCATGTTCATCCGCATACGCGATAATGTCCGCAGACTCATACATGAGCACATCCCGCTCCGGGTGATGCAAGAACGGCACTTGTGACTTGCCGCCGAGCGCGACCAACTGCCGCCGGACCTCGGAGTCCGAGAAGATCGAGAGCACCTTTGGCGTGTAAGGGATCTCGTTCTTCTCGAGGTGGTCGGTGACGGCGACACAGAATGGACAGCTTGGGTCTAGGTAGATTTCGAGCATCGGATCTTTCGCGAGGGTATCTGCGTAGGGCCGCCGAGGGCCTCACGCAAGCTTCATCCGGCGAGGGTCGGCTGGTTCCGCAGGTATCGCCCAGCGTCACTTGATATAGCTCAAGTCGACCGCATGCATCCGCTCGTCGATCCATCTCCTGAGCGGCCCAATCCGCATCGCCGCCGCCGCTTTTCGCGCCAAGAGCATCGGCAGGCCGTATCTCTCCACGCGCATGCGTCGCCTCTCGGCGAGGCACGCGCTGCGGAGCGCCGCGTCCTCGGCAGCTGACACGTCGATACGATCCAGACCGCTCAGCTCGTAACCCCGCGCCGCGAGGATCTCCCCCGCCTTGCACTCCATCAACTGGATGTCGCGCGGAGTCGACCGGTCCCGCCAGCGCTGGACGTTCGCGGCGTCCGGGCGGTCGTAGGTGGTCTGCTGCGAGTAATCGAACATACGATCAGAGAACGAGCGACCGAGGAACGCGCACACCTCAGACAGCGTCTGCCGTGGTGACCGGACCAAATCCTCATAGCAGATCTCCATCCGCCTAGAAGCCTGCACGCGCCCGCGCAGGACCTCCCATGACGCCTCAGCCTCGAGCCATACGTCGATGGCGGTCCAGACGTTTCCATGCCACATCATCTGGACGCGCGATCGCGCGACGTCGCGGCCGTCACGAACAATGTGGACGAAGCGGGCCTCCGGCCAAATATGGGTCAACCTGTCAAAGTGCCGGTGGACCGTCGCGCCGACGTCTTGCTTTCCGGACGCATCACGCCAACGGCAGAGCTTCCAGTTAACGAACTCCTCGTGGGTCCGGCAGCTGGGAAAAACACCGTCACACCCCGGCGCGGAGAGCGCGTCGCGGAGCCACGGACGCTCAAAGCTGCGGCGCACGTCGTCGATGGCCGGCATCTGGCCATCGTTGGAGACGAGATCGACGCTGAATTCGAACTCGTAGTGACACGCGATCTCCGGGTGGTGGTCGAGCATCAATCGCAGCAGGGTGGTCCCCGAGCGCTCTGCGCCGACGACAAAGAACGGGGCCGCGACGACGAGGTCGGTGCCCTGCCCGCTTAGGTCGTCGCCGCCAACGCTCACGTCACGTCACCTGGCGCTCTGTCAGCGCCCTGACCACAGCCCGTGGCGACCTCACAGGCGCCGGACTTGTCCTCGCGTCCAGGCGCGCGCGACCGGCGCGCTAGGCCAAACACGCAGGTTGTCGTGTGGAACGTCATAGGTCGCCTCGAAACCTGGAGCTGCTGCCTACATCCACGATGTTGAAGACCGAGATGATGCGGCACATGCTCCGGCGCGAGCTTACCATCGCGGCGATCCATGGTGAACCTGTGCAACATTGACGGCGTCATCACCCAAGAGCCAGTAGGTCGAGTTCCGGTGTCAGACCGCGGCTTCCTGTTCGGAGACTCTGTCTACGAGGTCATCCGCGTCCACGACGGTACGCCATTGTTTTGGGATGAACACTGGAGCCGACTAAGTAGATCTGCGGCTGGTTTGATGATGGCGTTAGACGTGGACGAGCACGTCATCGCGCGCAGGATCCACGAGACGGTTACCGCCGCCGATCACGGCGACAGCTACGTGAGAGTCGTCGTCACGCGCGGCGTCGGCGACGCGCCAAACATCGATCTGGCTTACGCAAACAGTCCGCAGACGTGGGTCATCCTCGTGCGACCGCTAGAGCTGGCCGCCGGGAAACCAGTACACCTGAGGATCGTCGAACGCGTCCGCAACGACCGACGCGCGCTCGACCCCGCCGTAAAGAGCGGCAACTACCTAAACAACGTGCTCGCCCTCGCAGAGGCAAGGTCCCAGGGCGCGACAGACTGCGTGATGCTCAACACTGACGGCGCCGTGACGGAGGCGTCCACCGCGAACCTGTTCGCGCTGCGACAAGGTGCTTGGTGCACGCCCCCGCTTGGGGCTGGCATCCTCGCTGGCATCACCAGGCGGGCGATCCTGGACCTGCTTGCCGAAGATGGTCAACGCGTCTGCGAGCACCCGCTGACCCGCGAAGACCTCATGGCAGCGGATGAGCTGTTCCTGTGCAGCACGCTGCGTGACATCTCGCCGGTCAGCCACTTGGACGGGCGCCCGATGAACTCCTCGTCACGAACAGCCAGCTTGTCGCCCCTGTTTACAGAGCATCTGCGCCGCCAGCGCACAGAGCGCGACATGCCGCGCTGGCGCGAACTGCTGGATGATTCGCGGTAGCGACCACGTCGCAAACGGGAGAGCCGCCGCTGGTCTACAGAGAGCCAGCGGGGCTACGGCGCTCGACAGCCGACCTAGCTGCGCTGCGCCGCTGGGCTCGGATCAGTCCGCCAGCGCGTCCGAGATGATCGAGTGGATCTTCTCGAGGGCGGCGCGGTAACGGGCCTTAGCCTGTTCACTGCTCTTCACTGCGGAAACGATACTTTCGAGCGACCCGTCGATGCTCGGCGCGGCGTTCTTACGCGGCCTTCCGGGACCGCGCTTCGCTGGCGTCGGCAGGGCCTTCGCCCTCGCCTTGGCTTTGGCCTTGGCCGCCTTGCCTTTGCCACGCGCCGCCTGCTTAACGATGCCGAGCATCGCCTGCGCCCTGCCGAACATGACCGGGAACAGCTTCAGCTTCTTCTTCGCAGCAGCTGTAGTGATGTCCTTGTAGGTGGCTTTGGGGTTCTTCTTGAGCGCGGCGACGATGAATTCGAAGCCGGGGTTTGCCTTCTTTGCGGCCATATTGGGATCAAAGCGGGGTTATATGAGGCGAGGACGCGCAGCTTACATACAGCAAAGACGCGACCGGGCGCCGGAAACCTATGGCAAGCTGGAGAATTATGCGAGCCATATGTCCTTACTGCGAACAGCGCTACTTCGGAGCAGGCTCCTTACGCACAGTCCACGATTCACCCGGGCCGAGGAGCACCGACTTAGCAGGAAGCAGCGCGCGCTGCATCTGATGGATGTTCTTCAGCCGGATACGGGGAGTATTTGCATACTCCTGGGGTTTGAAGGCGTCGTCGAAGAGCACGACATCCGGCTTGAGCTTCGCCACGATCGACGGCACGGACGGGTTACGCGAAGACACTATCATTACACCTGCTCCCAGCGACGCTTCAACAGAGGCCGGCGTCAGCGTCGGGCCGATGAAGACGATCGTCGGGCAGCCGCTTATTTCGACCTGGTAGCTGCAGTCATAGGGGACCCGACCATCGGCTGTCGGCGCGCCCAGCGCGCGGACACGGACTCCAGGCTTCCCGCTTATCGTCTCGCCGAGCTTCATCAACGGGATCTTGTCCATCGCCACGACGGGCATGTGAAAGACGATGTGCGCCAACACGGGGCGGACGGGGTCGGCAGTGAACATGCGGATCAACAGCTCGTCGTTTCGCCGCGTCATCGTGAGCGGCTGCGTGAGGATGCAGATCTCCGCGCCGCCCCAAAGCCACCGCTGCACATCAGGACCAGCGGCATCGATCAACAAGTTCTGCGTGTTCGACCGAACGAGCCAGCCGCCCGCAGGTAAACGAAACAACCGGACCCCGCCATCCGGGACGCTGTCTTCGCCCTGTTTGCTGACCGCGTGCGTCCGCTCCCTGAGCCACATCGCGAACCCGCGACCGGTCAAACCAGCGACCTCTCTGGACATCCGGCGGTTGACGCGCTGGTGGAGCTCCAACCAGTCAACGCGCGGCATCCGCTCTGCTTGGCCGTCGATCTGCTCTAAAACCTTCAGCCGCTCAAGGCCGCCAGTCTCCTGCGGCGTCAACCGGCCGTCATATAGGACCGGCGGACGGCGGAGAAGTTCAGCGGTCACGTCGCGCCAATACTGCGGCGCATCGACCGATGAACGGGTGACGCCAGGCTTTGGCGGGAACTCCGGCACCTCGCCCCGCAACGCCATGTCATCCCTACACAACATCAGGCTGCCCAAGACCCCCGGGTCAACGATCGGCCCCATGCCAAACGTCCAGCCGATTCGGGTCTGCGGCATGCTGTCCGTCTTCTCGTCGAAGTCGTTTAGGACGAGCTGCAGATCTATCACCATGCCAGGGCCAGCCTGTTTGCCCGGCGGCAGGATCTCGCTCCACGGGAGCAGCGCCTCATAGCTCGTGATGCCCTGCTCTTGATCGTGAACGACGACCATGCGGGCAGGCGCTGGTAACACCCGGGCCGTTCCGCGTAGTCGATCCCACTGGACGACCTCACGGCCGTTTTCGTCAGCGATCCAGAACTCACGGTCGTCCTCGCGACCCGGGTCCGGTCCGTTCGATCGCGTGTTGCGCCCCGGATCGAACGTCAACATCAGCGAGTCAGCCGCCGGGACCTCCGTCAGCTGCAGGGTGTTAGCGTCCAGAGCGCGGTGCCACTCGTCACGAGCAGTACAAGCGACGTAGAGCGCGTTTTGATCCCAGAGCATGAAGACAGCCCCGCTCGCGTCGTCGAAGCCGCGCCACGCGCCGTGCCCTGTTCCGGACAGCTGACGTCGGTCGTTCAGCTGCATCGCTGGGAGCTTCGGCCAATCGATCAGCGAGCCGTCAATCGTGATGTCGCGTTCACCGCGCGGCAACGCGAGACCTTGCGGCAATAGCATGGCGCTAGGCTTCGGCGGCCGCTGCTGGGATGCCAGCAGCGCGCAGCAGCAGATCGAAGCAGCGATCGGCAGGATCCGAGATCGAAGTCGAGTCGTCATGAACGGTGGGGGCTTCGCAAAATCAGGTAGTTGAATACAGCGTGAGCGGAGGTCGATCCTAAGAGGCCGAAGCCAAGCTCTACGAGCCCCCCGAGCGCGACAGCGTGGGCGCAGGTGAACGCGGCCCAGCGAAGCCCGACCGCACGAATGTTCAGCAGGACGTAGACGATGACCGAACCGGTCAAGCCCATGGCGTCTTGGACCGCGAGCCTGAAGAACAACTCTTCCGCGAACGCCGCGAGGATCGCAAACGCAATCCCGGCGCGCTCGTCCCAGCGGGCGAACATGTGCTCAACGATCACGTGGAGCTCGTTGAGCCCCCGCTGCGCGCGGCGCGCCTTTGTGTAGGCAGCCGCGCACGCCACGCCGATCGCGAGGCCTGCGCCTGACGCAGCCCACGGGCCGAACCGACCGATCGACTGCTCCGCGACGACGCCAGTCCGCTCGCGACACCACAGCCAGAAGAGGGCCGCCATGACGAGCGCGCCGTAGACCACGACAGCCAAACCAAGGACCAAGAGTGGATCGGGCGCTTCTTCGAAATCTCGGGGGTCATCACCGCTCATCGCTTGATCGCTCGAGCGCGCGACCACGGCGCGATTACGGCCGCCGGCACGCCTAGAAAAGTCTCAGCGGCTACATCGCCGAAGTGACGACTGTCGCGCGAATCAAACGCGTTGTCCCCGAGCAGGAACCAATGGCCGGGCCGGACGAACTTTGGCCAAGGCTTCGCTTCGCCGACGCTCGTCACCGGATCTCGATACGCGTAGAGGTCACGAAAGACCCGCATGGACTCAATGTAGGCAGCTTCCGCGCCGACAACGCCAACGTGCAGCCACGTCCGCGGACGCGGAGAGCGAAGCTGCTTCGGAGTTTCGCGGGCGTATTGGTGATCGTCGTCTAGCAAAAGGAAGTCGCGGCCGTCCAGCCGACCGAAAGCAACATAGCCTGCCCAGCTTGCCTCGAGCACGTCGGCGCGCCGGACAACACGTCGCCCATCGACCCACACCTGCAGCTCATTTTGCGTCGCGCTCCAGACGAACGTCGTCGCGAAATCCGTGCTGTCGATGGTCAAGAGGATGACCGCGGGAGCGGTATCAAACCGCATCTCCATCCCGCAGTCTGCGACGGTAACGTCTTCCCCACCGCGACGCCGAACACCGGCCAAATCCAAAAAGGATGCGTCGACGAAGCGCGCCGTCCCGACGGTCCCGCCAGGTAGAACTTGACCCAGGTCGGCGCTGTGCCGAGCTGCGCGTCGCTCTGGCGCGAACACCGCGCGAGCGGCGGCGACGTTCGCGGCCATCGGCGTCAATTTCCAGCGCCCCCCACGCGCCGACGCGGCCGCGCTCAAGTCCAGCAACGTCTCCGAAGGACCCGCGTCACCAGCGCGTGCCCAGGTGACGCTGCGCGACATAGCGGCACGGGGATCCTTGACCTCGCGGCGCATCTGCTGCGCATTCTCTCCCAACCAGATATCGCCTTGGACGATGTCGACCCAACACAGCGCGTCGTCGCCGCGCGCAGCGATCCGCTTAACAAGCTGGTGACCTTCGAGCTTTGGCGAATCGACGACCACGAGGTCACCGCGACGCCGCGATCCGGCAGAAGACATCCGATCGACGAAGACAACGTCGCCGCGCTGCGGGTCCCCATAAAGGAGCGGCTGCATGCTGTCGGAGGGTACGATGTAGCGTTCGCCGCAAAAGCGCCGCAACCCCTGCACCGTCAACACCGCGACGACAGCTACCAGGACCGCGTCGCGGAGCGTCTTCATGCTCATCGTGTCAGCCTTCATCAATCTTCGAGAGAACACGCGGCGTGCAAGAACTCGACTGTCGCGACGAGCTGATCCGCCGGAACCGATAGCGTCACGCCGCTCCCCATAGTCACGAGACCTGAGAAATCCGCCGGTATCCCCGAACGCCTGAGCGCGTCCAAGACTCCGCTGATACCGCCTAGGCCTTCGAGCGCGACGTCGCCGATGAGACCGACGACAGCGCGGCCTACGGTCGCGTCGACCTCACCATACTTTCCGAGCATCTCGACAACCGCGTCGACGTGAGCGTCCTCGACCGCCACCGTGACGGCCGCCTCTCCGACGGCGACGGGACCTGCCTCGCACCCCACGGCGTCCAGCGCTCGAAAAACGTCACTTAAGAAGGTGTGCTGCGGCACGAGCCGCTGAGACCGCACGGTGATCAACGCGACGTTGTCGCGGTGAGCGATCGCCCGAACGGCCTTACCGCGACCTTCAACCCGCTCCTGCACGAGCGTGCCCTCTGCGCTCGGCGAGCGGGTGCTGCGGACGCGGAGCGGGATCTGTTTCATGCGGAGCGGCGCCATCGCGGCGGGGTGCAACACCCTGCTACCGAAGGCGCCCAGGTCAGCGACGTCCGCGAAGCTCATCCTCGGAATGGGCCGAGCGTTGCGCACGATTCGCGGATCCGCCGTGTGCACGCCGGCTACGTCGGTCCAGATCTGCACCTCTTCAGCGGACACAGCAGCGCCGATCAAGGCAGCTGAGAAGTCGCTCCCGTGACGGCCTAGCGTGGTGATGTTGCCGTCCTCATCCGCGCCAAAGAAGCCCGTGACGACCGGGACGCCGGCCGCGCTGGTCAAGTGTCGCCGAATGCGCCCGTCGTCTGGCACAGGCCTAGCCCTGCCGAACTTGCTGTCGGTTCGCAACCCTGCGTCGGACGCGTCGATCGCCGTAGCTTCGACGCCTGCCGCCGACAGCGCAGCCGCGACGACTCGCGCGCTCAAGCGCTCGCCGTAACTGGCAACCGCGTCGATCTCCTGGAGCGTCGCTTCCCCGGTGAGCCGAACGCCACGCAAGCGCTCACCCAGCTCCCCGAGCACGGGGTCCAGCAAGCGCCCGTCCAGCTGCAAGCTGCCGAGGACCTCACGGTGGCGGGCCGCGAGCGCGTCGACGTCAGCGATGCGGCCGACCGGGTCCGCAGCCAACCCCAGCAACGTGTCCGTCACCCCCGCGAGCGCAGAGACCACGACGACCGGCGATCGCAGCGCATGCGACCGCACGATCTCGACAGCCTGCTGGATGGCAGGTGCCCCTCCCACGGAGGTGCCGCCGAACTTCATGACGATCACGAGGGGATCATGCAACGGATCGACGCGGTCTACCAGCGGCGCGACGCTCGGGCGGCGCACGGCCCAGCGGACCACATCCTAATCCTGTCCAGGTTCAGGGCTTTGATAACGCCCTCATGCGGCATAATGCGCGGCCCATGGAACGCATCGCGGAGCTCATCCACGACTGGAACCAGACGGACGGCAGCTACAAGCCCGCTCGTCCGCTCCAGTTCGACGACGAAACCTTACGCGACGGCCTGCAGTCACCGGCCGTAAGCGACCCCACGCTCGACCTCAAAATCGATCTGATCGAGCGAATGGACAAGCTGGGGATCCACACCGCCAACGTCGGACTCCCCGGCGCAGGCGGACGCCCTCGCGAAGATATCCTGAGGCTCGCGCGACACATCGCCGACAACGGCCTCAACATCGGCGTCAACGTTGCCTGTCGTACGGTTGTCAGTGACATCGAGCCCGTCGTCGAGATGACGCAGAAGGCAGGCATCCCTATCGAGGTCTGCGCGTTCATCGGCAGCAGCTACATCCGCCAATACGCTGAGGATTGGACACTCGATCGCATGCTGAAGAACACTCGCGACGCGTTGGCGTTCGCGCGCGACCATCAGCTGCCCGTAATGTATGTGACCGAGGACACGACGCGCGCCATGCCCGACACCGTGCGGGCGCTCTACTCTACAGCGATCGAACTCGGGGCGAAGCGGCTGTGCGTCTGCGACACTGTGGGTCACGCCACCCCTCCAGGCGCCGCAGCCGTCGTCAAGTTTGTGCGTGACCTCGCCGACGAGCACGACGAGTCCATCGGCGTCGACTGGCACGGACACCGCGATCGAGACCTCGGCATCGCGAACTGCCTCGCGGCGATCGAGGCGGGCGCTGATCGCATACACGGCACCGCGCTCGGCGTCGGCGAGCGCGCCGGCAACGCGCCGATGGATCAGCTCTTGGTGAATTGTCGTCTGCTGGGGTGGATCGACAACGACCTGACGACATTGCCCGGATACGTCGAGGCCGCCGCCAAGGCGCTCGAAGTAGAGGTCCCGCATAACTATCCCGTGCTCGGCAAGGACGCTTTCGAGACCGGCACCGGCGTTCACGCTGCTGCGGTCATCAAAGCGTTCCGCAAGGGCGACACCGAGCTGGCAGACTCAGTCTACTCTGGCGTCCCTGCACACATGGTCGGCTTGGAGCAGCGGATCGCTGTCGGCCCCATGGCTGGGCGATCTAACGCCGCCTTCGTCCTCGAGCGGATGGGGATCGAGCCTACAGACGAGGTCGTGGCGCGAGTCCTCGACGCCGGCAAGTCCAGCAAACGGCTGTTAACAGACGACGAAGTGCGCGCCGCTGCGAGCGGCAAGCCGTAGCAAGCAACCGCCCATAATAAGGCGACGTCGCGGGAGTCTCGTTACAAGATCAAGTACCGCTCTCGGTGAGCCGATCCAGCCGGTGAAGCCCGATGAAAGACGTCTTGGACCAAGCGGTATTGGAAGAGCTGCTCTCGATCACCGAAGAAGGTGACCCTGAGCTGCTGCTCGACCTGATCCGGATGTTCCTGGACGACAGCCCGTCGAAGGTCAGCACCATTGAAGAAGCGCTGGATAAGGGGGACTTCGACAAAGCCGAGCGGGCGGCGCACTCGCTGAAGGGTTCATCCGGACACCTGGGCGCACGGGCCGTCCAGGACATCTGCGAGCGGCTGCAGGCGACCACGAGGAACCACGAGCTGGACCGTTCTCGCCGCTTGACGCCGCACTTGACCGAACACTACCTAAAGGCTGAGGCTGCCCTGCGGGAGCTGATGACGATCTACGAGGACTGACGTGCTTGCCTCGTGAGGGCGTCCGCGCTGTCGGGGCCCTCACCTAGCATCGCCGCCGCTCTGGATCCACGCTTCGCGGCAACGGCGTACCGCGTCTGGCGCGCAGTGGCTGTGGCGTGACATCTCCCAACAAACTGGGCCGGCATAAGCTGCCTGCCGAAGCGCGGCCAGGATGCCGCTGAAGTCGACCTCTCCCTCACCCGGCAAGAGGTGCTCGTGGACGCCGCGGCGGTGATCTTCGAGATGCACTTGAGCGAGGTGTGGCGCGGCGCGCGCAATCACGTCAGCTGGATCACCCTCCCACGCCGCGTAGAGGTGGCCAACATCCAACGTGAGCGCTGGCGCCTCGTCGCCGAGTTCGTCACGCAGCCGTTCGTATTGTCCGAGGGTCTCGACGGCCATACCTGGCTCAGGTTCAAACGAAGGACGCAGCCCATGCTCGCGGATCGCCGCGCAAGCCGCCGCGACGCCCTGGACCAAGCGCGACCACGTGTCGTCGCGCGAGGTGCGGTCGACGCCCGCCCAAAAGGACACGACCTCGGCGCCCAACCTTTGACCCATCTCGGCTACCCGCCTGTAGAACGCGACTCGTCGCTCTACACCAGCGGCATCGGCCGTCATCAGCGTCGGTTCGTGCTTGACCGCCGGATCCAGCAGATAGCGGGCGCCTGTCTCCATGACAGGATGCAACCGCAGTTCGACGAGGCGACTGCGCAGCTGGTCGAGCACGTCATCTTCGGTTTGCGCCGGGTCTAGATGGCACGTATCCGGGGTGATCGCGACCGCGCGGTAACCGTACTCCGATAGCAGCTGCAGACCCTCTTCGAGCCGGTGGTTTTGCAAGCTGTTGGTGTGGTAGCCAAGCAACATAACGTTCAGCTTCGGCTCACTTGCCGCCGCCCATGCGGATGCGTTTCTGGAGCTTGGCGATGCGCCCGAAGAGGTGCTCCAAAGACACGTACTCCGGAGGCATCGCCCACCCTTCAAGATCGGCCTCTTCTTGCCAATCTGCCGGCGCCTCGATCACCAAGATCGCTGCATCGACCTTTCGCTTGGCCTCGGACTGCTTCGCGCGCGCTGCGCGGTTGTCTCCGGCATTTCTCAGCCTGGTACCATCGTTGTTCAGCGCCTTCGCCTCTTCTACCAGCGCGTTTGCTTGCTGAAGCATCTGCGTCGTGAGGGTCGGGGCAGGACGGTCAGGGGCCTTACCGGCGCGGCCCGGGCCCACCTTAACCGGCGTCCGTGGAAGCGTCGGCGACGTCTGCGAGCGCGGCGATTGCTGGGTCTTTGCCGCTTCCCCGCCGGTAGCAGACGGCCGGCTAAACGCGACG
>MDTG01083942.1_pt1 | contig 11757 bp, 8 predicted proteins | sample 811421 | NCBI WGS metagenome assembly MDTG01 (sample SAMN05326645, study PRJNA326480) | marine metagenome | isolation source: seawater | place: Pacific Ocean: South East | collected 2011 | reverse complement strand
GAAATATTTTTAGATAAAGTAAATGTTTTTGAGGAACGTAGAAAAAAAATAAATATTATTTCTGTAATTCCAAATTCTCTTTTTGAAGTTTTATTTGTTGGAGTGATCTTTTTATTAATTATTTATATTGTTGAGTCTGAAACAGAAAATATTTTACCTGTTTTATCTTTATATGTTGTATCTTTTATAAGGTTACTTCCAATTTTTTCTAGGTTTGGAAGTTTAATTACAAATTTAAGAAGCACCTTTCCTTCAGTTAATTATTTAACTTCTGAAGTTGCCAAAATTGAAAGTTACAATAATACAAAACATTATGAAAAAATTAGTAATGTTGAAAATATTAAAGAAATAAATTTCAAAAAGAAAATAGTTTTAGAAAACATTAGCTTTAAATATCTAAATAGTAATAAGTTTATCCTTAAAAATTTTAATCTCTCAATTGAAAAAGGTAAAGCAATTGGTTTTGTTGGAAAATCTGGTTCTGGAAAGTCAACAATAATAAATATCTTGTCAGGATTATTAACTCCCTCTGGTGGAAAAATGCTCGTTGATGATATAGATGTTTTAAATAATATTCCAGCATGGCAAAAAAAAATAGGACTTGTCCCTCAAGAAAATTTTTTATTAGATGATACAATTTTAAATAATATAATTTTTTTAAATGATCCAAAAAATATAGATGAAAAAAATTTAAAAAATGCTTTATTTTATTCAGGTGTCTCAGAATTTGTTTATGATTTAGATTTTGGTATTAATACAGTTGTAGGTGAGAGAGGATCATTTCTTTCAGGAGGACAAATTCAAAGGATCGTTTTAGCTAGACTTTTATATAATGATCCTGAAATTTTAATACTAGACGAATTTACAAATTCTTTAGATCCTGAAAACGAAAATCATGTAGTAGAAAAATTAAATTTGTTAAAAACTGATAAAAATAAAAATTTTTTTATAATATCACATAAAATAAAACCGCTAAAGATATGTGACGAAATTATAGCTATTGAAGACGGAAAAATTTTAAAGATATATAAATTCGATGAATTTTATGAAAAATTTCATTTTTTATATGACTAATTATTTATTTAGAGATTCTAAGATTATATAGAAGTTTCTGATCACTAAATTTCCACCTTTTAAAATTCGCTGGCTTTGGTCTTCCAAAAAATATTAACTTAATTTCAACTAAAAAATATTTAATAAACATAAAATAGTTGTAAGGTTTATACTTAATTTTATTTTGGTAGCTAAGAAATAGATTTGTTAAAATTTCTAATGAGTTAAACGTTCCAGCCAAATCATTTGCTTTTTGAAAAGATTTCTTCTTTTTACATAATCTTAAAAGATAGTTCGTATCTTTTTTTAATAAGAAGTCTAAATTTTTGTAATTTTTAGCATCTATTCCTAATTTAACTACGCTTGAATTTGGACCAGGTCCAAATCTTTTATTTTTTAAAATGTATTTATTCCACTCAACCAATTTGCTTAAATTAATAACAGGAACATTATATTTTAATGTATCAACAGAAATTGAGCTAAAAACATTCAATATTACATCTACATTTTTGATAAAATTTCTTACATCATTTCCTCTATGTATTTCAAGTTCTGGAAATGTTTTTTTGTATATTTCTATATTTTCATGAGGATGTACTTTTAAAATTATATCAAATTTATCCTTAATTTTTTCTATAATTTCAGAAAGCAGTTCAATGTATTCATATTCAAATTTCAAATAACCAAGCATTGGAAAATTTTTTTGTTTATAAAATTTTCTGAGAGTAAAGGGAATATTTAACCGATGAACTCCAGAACCAGTAATTAATCTTAATTGAGTAGGAATACCTATAATTTTTATTTTTTTATTTTTTTTTGTAATATTTTTCAAATAATTTTTTTTATCAAATTTTAAGCTACCACTTTCTAGTATTTTATTTTTATAACCCTTTTTAACTAAGTATTTTTTATCTAATTTCCCCCATACAAGTATTTTTTTTAATTTTTTAACTAAGTGATCAGGATATTTAATTTTTTGGATTTCATCTGTATAAAACATTCCTTCCGATGAGTGCATTAAAACGTCTATATTTTTTTTTCGGGCGTAGTTAACAATTGGCTCACAAGAGATTTTAAACAGATTAGGAATAACAATAAAATTTGGGTTTATAAAGTCAATTGCTGATTTCCAGATAGGTATATAAAATAAATAGAGTTTAATATTATATTTTGAAAGATTTTTTTTTAAGTCATATAATCCATATAACTCTCTATATTTATTATCAACAATCCATATAATTTTCATAAAGTTAAATTACTAATTAATTAGGACAAACCTTATAATTTTAAAATTTATTTTAGTCAAAGTAAATTTAGATACACTTTTTTTTGCGTAAGTTTGACAAAATAATATTTACAGCTTAACTTAATTTTTCATAATGTTTAGTATAATTAAAAAATGTCCCTTTTGTGGTAGTAAAAAACTTAAAAGAATAAACAATAAAGATTTAGTAAATAATTTTTATGTGCAGGAAATTATTACCGATTTGAGAATTTCTTTTAATGTATTGAAAAATAAATTAAAAAAAAAAAGATGCCTAGAATGTAACACAGTTTTTTTTTCAACCTGGTTTAATGATTTTATTAAAAAAAAAATTTTTTTGTCCTTTTATGGTCAACATAATATGGGTTGGCAAAATTTTTATGACTTTAAAAATAAACTTTTGCCTCCAAATCATGGAAATCTTTTCAATGATTTAAAAAAAAATATAAGACCAAAGATTTATGGAGAATACGGTTGTCCGTTTAATGGTTTGATGTTTGATCTTTTAAAAGATGAAATAAAAAATACTAACTCTTTAAAAAAATTTGTTTCATTGAACATGAAACATCTTGCCAGCAAAGTAAGAAATTTTAGTGTAAAAAAAATTAACAAAAAAAAAAAATTGCTTCCACCAAAAATAAAAAGAATATATAAGAAATTTTTTGTTGTTGATTCTTCTCATCTTATTTGGGGTAAAAATGATATTAGTGAAAATTGTAGCAGTTTAGCTCTAGCAGATAAAATTTTTGATTTTCATTTATTTGATGCTGATGATGATAAATTAAAATCAAAAAAAATTGATTTATTTGGCTTATTTATGACCCTTGATCATTGTGAAGAACCTTTAAAATTATTAGAAAAAATTTTAAAAATTTCAAAATATGTAATTATACATGCTCATACAAATTCAAACATTACGGCACAACACAGTTTTGTACTTTCAAAAGAAATAAAATATTTTTTTGAAAAAAAAAGAATATATAATATTGACATAACTGAAACTATTCAGAAAGACCCTACAAGAAATAAGGGTAAAAATTACAAAACTAATGAAATGTATTTATTATGTTCAAAAAATAGAAATAATATATACAAGTATAAAATTTAATTTTTTCTAAATTAAAATGATATGACAAAATTAATAGCTGAAATAGGTTGGAATTTTATTGGCGATATGACACTAGCCAAAGAAATGATATCAGCAGCAAAAGAGTCAGGAGCTGATTTTGCAAAATTCCAGACATGGTCAACTAAAGATTTAATCGATGGCCCTTGGTTTAAGGATAATAGAATTAAGCTTTATAAAAAAGCTGAGCTTTCTGAAAATGATCATTATAAATTGGAAGAATATTGTGAGAAAAAAAAAATAACTTTTTTAACATCAGTTTTTAATAAAAAATATTTAGAATTTCTAAAACCTCTTAAGCTCAAAACAATTAAAGTTGCTAGTATGGAATTAACAAATTTTGAATTATTAAAAGAAATGAACAAAAATTATAAAAACATTATTATAAGCACTGGTGCTTCGAAAATAAATGAAGTTAAAAACGTTTTTAATTTTGTTGAGAAAAAAAAATGTATTCTAATGCATTGTGTTTCTGCTTACCCAACGCCACCAGGAAACGTAAATTTACCAAGAATTAAAATTTTGAAAAAAATCTCTAAAAGAATTGGATATAGTGGACATATGCTCGGTATAAGTGATGCAATTGGGAGCTTAGAATATGATCCAGAATATATAGAGAAACACTTTACAATAGATAAAAATTTACCAGGAAGAGATAATCAACTTTCAATTCTTCCGCACGAAATGAAAACATTATCAATGTATATTAAGGAAAAAAATAAAATTCAAAAATATCGAGGCCCAAATTATCAAAAAATTGAAAAAGATGTAAGAGATAATTATAGAAATAGATGGACCAAATAAGATAAAGAATATTTATAAATATATAAACAAATTAATGAAATATAAAAAAAAATGTATCATTACAGGTTCAGCTGGGTTCATAGGTTTTCATTTGTCAAAAAAACTTTTATTAGAAGGATATGAAGTAATAGGAATCGATAATTTAAATAATTATTATGATCAAAATCTTAAAAAAGATAGAAATAAGATCTTAAAAAAATACGAAAATTATAAATTTAAAAAAATAGATATTACAAATCATAAAAAACTTGAAAATGTATTTATGAAAAATAAATTTGATTGTGTTGTTAATTTAGCAGCTCAAGCAGGAGTTCGTTATTCTTTAATTAATCCTAAATCTTATATTGATAATAATATCTTAGGTTTTTTTAATGTAATCGATTTAGCTAAGAAATATAAAATAAAAAAAATTATTTATGCTAGCACGAGTAGTATTTATGGAATGCAAAATAAATTTCCTATTAAAGAGAATTTTGACACAAATAATCCAATTCAGCTTTATGCTGCTACAAAAAAATCAAATGAGGTAATAGCAGCGGCTTATAGTAAACTCTATAATATGGATACAATTGGATTGAGATTTTTTACAGTCTATGGACCATGGGGACGTCCAGATATGGCATTATTTAAGTTTACAAAAAATATTCTTAGAGGGAAGCCAATAGAGATTTTCAATAAAGGAAAACACACAAGAGATTTTACCTATGTAGATGATATTGTTGATGGAATTACCAGAATTATAAAAAAAAATAAAATTAAAGTGAATCCAGGAATTTATAACATTGGGAATGGGAAAAAAGTGTCTCTAATGGAATATATAAAATTAATTGAAAAAAACTTAAATAAGAAAGCAAAAAAAAAATTTTTACCTCTTCAAAAAGGAGATGTAATTAAAACACACTCAAGCACAAAACTTTTAAAAAAAGATTTTGGTTATATTTCAAAAACAACTGTTAGCAGTGGTATAAAAAAATTTATTAATTGGTATCTTTCATATTATAAGTAAGATGAATAAGAATACTTTACTTTTAATTGATTTAACTAAAAACTTTAATTTATCTGAAAAAAATCATCAATATATTTATCTTAATAGAGGAAATATTGATTTAAATAATTGTAAACAAATAAAATTAAAAGATTTTTATAAACTAAGACAAAAAAATTATAATTATTTACTTAAATATTTTAAAAGATTTATTTTAAAAAATCAGGATGATAAATTTTTTTTATCAGAGATGGAAATTTTTAATCTTAGAAATGATAGATATGAATTTCCAGACCGTATATTAAATTTTTTAGTTGTAAAAGAAATTATTTTAAAAAAAAAAATTAAAAAAATAAAAATTATTTCTGATAATAAATATACATTTAAAATTTTTGATCAGCTTAATATAGAAATAGAAAAAAAAGACTTTTCAGAAAATAATTTAAGATTTAATTTTATAAATTTGAAGATTATTAAGTTTTTATTTAAAGCTCTTATTTTGATTATTTTTTTGAAATTTTTCAAAAGAACTAAAAAAAATATTTATAAAAGTGATAATTTTTATGTATCACTTTATCCAAACAAATATTTTTATGGAAAAGAAAATCTTTTTGAAAAAAAAAATATTTGTAATTTTTTAATGAGTGATGAAACTCATTTGAATTTGAATTTAAGACAATTATTACGCTTTGCGCGTATAACGAGCGATAGAAATATGGTCAATTTGGAAGGATTTATAAAAATATCGGATATCCTCATACTTATATTCAAACATTTGATCAATATGTTATCTTTTAGAGGAATAAAAAAATTTGAAATTAAATTCAATAAATTAAATTTTTATGAGGAATTTAAAGATTTTTTTATTGGAAGCTATATTAATAGATCAAAACTAGAAATTTATTCAAAAGCTATCCCGAGATTTTTAAAAAGTTATAATGTTTCTAAAATCAATCTTTATTTATTTGAATATAGTTTTGGTTTTTACTTGATGAGAAAAATCAGACAATATTCAAAAGAAATAAAAATTTCAGGTTTTCAACATGGAATATTTTCCAATAATCTAATGTGGTTCGATGTAATTAATACACTAAAATTTAGAAAAATGTATATTCCAAATAATATTTTTTGTTTGAATAAGTTTTCTTTAAAAGATTATAAATCAAAGTATAAAAAAATTAAAATTCAATTGGTTAAAACTAAAACTATCAAAAAAAATTTTGACTTTATCAATAGTATTAAAATCACAAAAAAATCTGATAAAATTTTAGTTTTACCTGGTTTGCATGATGTTACAGATCTATATTTTTATGCAAAAAACACATTAATTTCAGATAGCAAGAAAATATTTTACTTTAAACTTCATCCAAAAAATAAATTCAATTTTGTTCATAACACTAGGTTAAAAAGTATAGTAAATTTTGAAAAAATAAATTTTTCGAAGGTAATTATCTCTCAAGATTCTTCATTACATTTTGATTTTTTAATTTCAAAGCGTAATTTTTCCGTCATTGATTTTGATTATAAGCAGAATATTATTTCAACAAATTTAAACAATAATAAGAAAATTAAATTTTTAAAATATTAAAAGAATGGCTTTCACTGAAAATATTGTTAAATATATTTGTAATTAGATAAAATTTAAATGTTAAAAAAAAATCCTCTTATTACTGTTTATATAACAAACTATAATTATGGAAATTATATTAAAAAGGCAATTAATAGTGTTCTTAACCAAACTTTTAAAAACTATGAATTAATTATCATAGATGATGGATCAATAGATAAATCAATTGAAATTTTAAAAGAATTCGAAAATAAAAAAAATATAAAAATTATTTTTCAAAAAAACAAAGGTTTGGTTGTTTCAAATAATTTAGCTTTAAGGTTGTCAAAAGCCAAATACATAATGAGACTTGACTCTGACGATTGGCTTGATCCTCATGCACTAGAGATTATGTCTAACATTTTAGAGAGAAATAAAAAAATTAGCTTAGTTTTCCCCGATTACTATGAAGTAGATAAAGATGGTAAAATTCTTAGGCAAATTAGAAGACATGATTTTAAAAAAGTTAAATTATTTGATCAGCCCGCTCATGGAGCTTGCACGATGATAAGAAAAGAAAATCTTATAGATGTAGGCGGGTATGATGAAGAATTTAATTGTCAAGATGGTTATTACTTATGGTTAAAATTTATCAAAAAATATGTTGTTAGAAATATTAATCTACCTCTTTTTTATTATAGACAACATGAAAGAAGTTTAACTAAAGATAATAAAAAGATTTTTTCAAATAGATCAAAAATAATTTCAAAATTACAAAATAAAAAAAATAAAAAAAAAGTATTATCAATTTTACCGATAAGAGGATTAGAATTAAACCCAAATAGCTTGGTATTTCAGAAATTAATAAATAAACCACTTGTTTATTTTACAATTGACTCAATCTTAGGTTCTAAATTTATAAATAAATTATTAATAACCTCTCCCGACGAACAATTACTTAGAGTTATAAAAAAAAAATATAGAAATAAGATTATTACAATAAAAAGACCAAAAAAGTTTGGGCTTGTAAATACTGAACTAGATGAAACTATTAAACATGCACTTAAAAAAATCAAAAATAAAAGATTAAATTATGATTATATAATGCAGATGTCTTTTAGAACACCATTTATATCATCACAAGAAATCAATGATGGAATAAATACATTGCAGCTTTTTAATTCTGATAAAATTATTTGCGTGACTCAAGATAATCATAAGTATTACAAACATGATGGATCAGGGTTAAAAAGTATAACAAAATCATCTGCCTTAAAATTAGAGAGAGATACAATTTATAAGCAGATAATGGGATTTACTATTACAAAAAAAAATCGATTTTTTGAGAAAGATGAAAATTTGAAAATTGGACATATTGTATTAACGAATAAACAATCTTTCGAAATAAATTCACATAATGATTTGAAGATTTCTAATAAAATTATTTAGATTGATGATAAAAAATTTACTTTATAAATTTAAGAATAAAAAATTTACTGTAGGTATTATTGGTCTTGGATATGTAGGTTTACCTATATGCGAGAGATTCTCCAGTGTGGGAATTGATGTGATTGGAGTAGATAATGATATTTATAAAATTAATTCTCTTAAAAAAGGATTATCTTATATTAAAAGTAATAAACTTAAAAATTTTAAATACTTCAAAAAAAATAAAAAAAATTTAAGTACAAACTATAAAATTTTAAAAAAATGTGATGCAATTTTAATCTGTTTACCAACTCCATTAAAAAACTTAAGACCAGATATGAGCTATGTTTTTGATTGCGCAAAAAAACTAAAAAATATTATTAAGCCATTCCAACTTCTTGTCTTAGAAAGCACAGTATATCCTGGAGCCACTAATGATATAATGAAAATAATAAACAAAAAAAAATATAATTTTGGAAAAAATTTTTTTATTGGTTATTCTCCTGAAAGGGAAAATCCTGGTGACAAAAATTTTACCTATAAAAAAACACCAAAAGTAATAAGTGGATTTTCCAAGAATTGCCTCATATTAATGGATGCTCTTTATGCGCATATAATTAAAAAAAGAGTAAAATCTGATGATTTGCAATCTGCGGAATTATCAAAACTTTTAGAAAATCTTTATAGATCAGTAAATATAGGAATGATTAATGAACTTAAAATTATTTGTGATTATCTCAAAATTGATGTGTTTAAAGTAATTAATTTAGCATCTACCAAAAATTTTGGTTTTCAAAAATTTTTACCTGGCCCAGGTTTAGGCGGTCACTGTATTCCAATTGATCCTTATTATCTGTCTTGGATATCTAAAAAAAAAGGATATGAACCAAAATTTATTCCTTTAGCCGGAAAGATAAATACCTCTATGCCATCATGGGTTATAAAAAAAATGATGAGAAAACTTAAAAACAATAACCAAAAAATTTTGATTTTAGGTGTTGCCTATAAAAAAAATGTTGATGATGACAGAGAATCACCTTCATTTGAAATTATGAAAATTTTACAAAAAAAGAAAATTAGTTTTGAATATAATGACCCATATTTTGATAAAATAAGAAAAGGAAGACAAAATAAAATCTTTAAAAAATCAATTAAACTAAATAAGAATAACTTAAAAAAATTTTCTGCAGTTCTTCTTGTTACAGATCATGATAAATATGACTATAAATATATAGCCCAAAATTCAAAAATAATTTTTGATACTCGAGGTGTTTATAAAAAATTTTCCTTTAAAAATATTATTTATTGTTGAGATTAATTTGTAATTAATTTTTTATAGTCTTTAATCAATCTTTTTGTATTATAAATTAAATCATATTCAGTTAAATTATTGTGATTTAATCTAAACATTTTATTTTTTGTTTCATAAATTTCCATAATCTTTTTTGCATATCTTTTAGAGTCGAAGCAATTAATTAAATATCCATTTACTTTATTACGTATTAAAGTTTTTGATCCTGTAGATTTAAAACTTATTATAGGCAATTCACTAGATAAAGCCTCTAAGACTGTTATACCAAAAGACTCTATTCTTGATAAATGAGCATATATTGAACTTGATTTATAATATTTTATTAATTTTGAATTTGGAAAAAAAAATTCATCATTTGTAATTTCTTCTTTAAGTTCAAAATTTTTTTTGTGTTTGGAAATAAATTCATTTTTACTCAAATTATTTACATTTCTACCAATAATAGTCCATTTAAAGTCAATTTTATTTATTAATTGTTTGCTTATTTTTTCAACAAAATCAAAGCCTTTCTTTTTTTCAGCAAATCTTGCAACAGTTATTAATGTAAGCTTTTTTGGTTTATGGTTTTTATATTTTCTAAATTTATTAAGGTAAACACAATTTGGAATTCTTAATATTTTTTTTTTCGGAAAATTTAATTGAATAAGAATCTTATCAATTTCATCTGAAACAGAATATACTTTATCAACGAATTTTAAACTTTTTTTAAGAAGTTTGTCATAGTTTAAATTTATTCTATATCCATAACCTATTTTTTTATCTATTTGTATGTCTGCACCCTGAAAAGTAAAAACTACTTTTTGATTCAATTCTTTTAGAATTTCAAAAATAATCAAAGTTTTAAAATTTACAGAGTGGAAATGCCAGATATCATAATTTTTTGAATTAACTATTTGAGTGATATGATTTTTTAAAAAAAAATTGAATTTAATTTTAAAATAATACCTAAGTATATATGTTAAATTTAGAATAGTTTTATTAAAGTTAAAAATTTTATAAAGTTTTTTTTTATAATATCCATATTTTGTATTCCAAAGATCTATTTTATGACCTTCTTTAGAAATTGAATTTGCTAAATTGTGTGTTTGTATTTCAGCTCCACCAACTATAGGTAAAAATGTTGAGGGTACAAATGCAATTTTTAAAGTATTCTTCACTAAATTTTTCCTATTTTCATTTTAAAATTTATTTAAATGATTTTATCATCAATATAATGTTTTTTTATGATATCGTAATATTTTTTCATATTAAGCTTGTAATCGAATCTATCTAATTTTTGATATCCTAATTTAATCTTTTTATTTAACAAAATTTTTAGTTTACTATTTTTTTTTGAACAGTCCGTTATTTTTTTCGACAAAGCTTTATAATCTCCAACGTTAATTAAATCTCCCGCTTTACCATTTAACAAAATTTCCCTTGGGCCCGTTGGACAGTTGGTTGAGATTACGTATTTTTTTAATGCCAGAGCTTCCAATAAAACATTAGGCAAACCCTCATATTTTGACGTTAATAAAAAAATATCAGCCTTTTTAATATATTTAAAAGGATTTATTTTATAAGAAATTATTTTAACAAAGGATGAAAGTTTATTTTTCTTTATATAATCAATTAAATTTCTTTTTTGCACTCCATCACCGATAATTAATAGTTGTATATTTTTATTTTTAATCAAATTTATTGCTTTTAGTATTGTTAATTGATCTTTTTGATCAACTAATCTCCCAATATTTATTAGTTTAATCTTATTCTTTTTGTAGAAATTTAGTCTTAATTTTTCTCTACTTTTTTTTTGTACTTCAAATTTGTTGAGAGGATTAAAAATTACAAGACTATTGACTTCAAATTTTTTATCTAATTCTTTTTTAAAATCAACGCTATTTACTATTACTTGATCAGAAAGTTTTAAAAATAATTTATAAATTGATCTTTTAAAGAAACTTTTTGACCATCCTACTGGAGAAGCATTTGCTCTATTAATAATTTTTTTTCTAAAAATTTTTGCTATTAAAATGGCATATATATTCGCTTGAAATGCAAAAACTAAAGTATTTTTATTTAGGAATAAAAAATAAATTAGATATAAAATGCATATAAAGTATTTTGGATATCTTGATTTTGTTTGCCAAATATTAGATTCAGGACTAATTATTTTTATATTTTTGCTTACTTTTTTTTTGATTGATTTGTTAGAAGTTATCAGTGAGATGTTAGTAAACTTGTTGTTAAGATAGTTTAT
>MDTG01317037.1_pt1 | contig 11758 bp, 10 predicted proteins | sample 811421 | NCBI WGS metagenome assembly MDTG01 (sample SAMN05326645, study PRJNA326480) | marine metagenome | isolation source: seawater | place: Pacific Ocean: South East | collected 2011 | reverse complement strand
CTTTTATTAATGGATAAATTAATTACTACTAGACGTTACCATGTATGGTGAGCAATAGAGGATCTTTTCCAAGGAGCGAAATCTATTGTAAAACAATTATCCTGAATCGCCTTCGATATTGAATTTGTAAATCTAATCAAATGACTTATATTATGCAAACTAATTAAAGTTAAACCTAATAATTCATCGTTTCTTATTAGATGATGTAAATATGCTCGAGAATAAGATTTACATGTTTCACATGAACAAGTTTTATCTATAGGTTCAAAATCATTTCTAAATCGAGCATTTCTTAAATTCCATCTTTCATCATTATAAAAAGCCGTCCCATGTCTACCTAATCTTGTAGGAAGAACACAGTCAAATAAATCAAATCCATTAGAAACTGCTAATGATATTTCATGAAGAGAACCAATTCCCATTAGATATCTAGGTTTATGAGGAGGTAAGAATTGTGGAACAAAATTTATTACATCATGAATAAGATCAACACTTTCACCAACACTTACACCACCAACAGCAATTCCTGGTAAATCAAAAGAAGATACATATTTTGCACTCAATTCTCTCAGATCTGGATATTTACCTCCTTGCACAATCCCAAAAAGAGCTTGATTAGAATTTAACTTTTTATTAACGCATCTTTCTAACCAAAGATTTGTTCTTTTGAGGGATATTTCAATCTCATTTTGACTAGACGTATGAGATGGACAATGATCAAAAGCCATTACAACATCTGATCCAAGATCTTTTTGTATTTCCATGACTTTGTCTGGAGAAAGAAAAATCTGACTCCCATCTCGTGGATTCTTAAATTCAACACCTTCATCTGTAACATTATTCAACTTCGCCAAACTAAAAACTTGATAACCACCGGAATCAGTGAGTATAGGCTTATTCCAATTCATAAAATTATGTATTCCTCCAGCTTCCTTAATAATCTTCTCCCCAGGTTGTAAATGCAAATGAAAAGTATTGGATAGAATCATTGAGGCATTTGTAGAATGTAACTGACTAGAAGTTAATCCTTTGACAGTCCCAAGAGTGCCCACTGGCATGAACTTAGGAGTTTTCACAATCCCATGTGACGTATAAAAAATGCCTGTTCTTGCAGAGGTATTATTACAAGAAGCTGTTATTTCAAAATTAAAATTTGACAAATACTATAAAAAAACCTTCTTTATAAATTTAGTTTATTATCGAATTGAGTTTAATGTCTAAAACAATCAAAAAACTTCTTAATAATTTTGCTGGGGCATGGATTTTCTATACAACTTTTCCTCAATTACCTTTTATTTATCCAAAATTTAGTAATATTGCTCAATTTGCACCAATTATTGGATTAATAGTTGGAATAATACAAAGCCTTATCTTTTTAATTTTTTATAATAATAATTGGCCAATTGAAGCGAGCATTTTAATGTGTTTAGCCTCAGGATATTTAATAACAGGTGGACTTCATATTGATGGTTTCATGGATACCATTGATGGATTGTATGCTGGCAAAAAGAAAATGCTTAAAGCAATGAAGGATAGCAGAGTCGGGGCATTTTCTGTTCAGGGAATAATCGTAATGACTTTTATACAATTTGCTTCTTTACTAAAGCTACAAACACAAATCATTTATGTATTGCCCATTTGTTTGTTTTTAGGAAGATTTTCTACATTAATATATATTGAAAAGTTTAAATACATAACTTATAAAAAAAAGTCAATTTCACATAAGAAGTATTGGCGTGGTTTTTTCAAAGAGTCTATTGCATCGATTATTGCGATATTTATAATTTTTATTTTTTCATTTAATTTATTTAAAGTAATTTGTTTTCAGAATCTAATTATTATTTTATTAAGTATGCTTTATTGTTTTTTCTTACCAAAGTTTTTAGGTAATAAAGTGAAAGGGTTCAATGGTGATACTTGCGGAGCAAGTGTAGTTATAGTAGAGACTCTAATGCTACTTACTTTTGCAATACTTTTATAGGTATTTTTAAAAAGAAAATGTTTGCAGACTTAATATTATTTCCTTTATTGTCTTTATTGATATTTCTTTCATTGAGGTTATCTAACAAAATTAGATCCCCATTAATCTGTCTTGCCAATTTTCTAGCCAAATAAAGACCGACTCCTGTACCCTCTTTATCTTTTGAGGCAAGACCTCTAAAACCCTTTTGAAATATTTTCTCACTCTCATCAATTGGAATCTTTTTTCCGTTATCAAATATATATAATCCTAAATCGTTTAAGAATAAACCTATATCTGAATTATGGTTTGAGTATTTAAAAGCATTTTCCAACAAATTTGCAACTATTTCAGCAATTACACCATATTCATGTGAGATTTGCCTAGTAGTCCAATCTGGCCAATTGGAGGGTTCTGTCCAAGATCTGTTCTGTAATTTTGCATTAGCCTTACCTCTCGCTAATATCGGAGCAAGTATTTTTTGTATCGAAATCTTATTTGTAGAATCTAAATCAGGAAGTAATAAAAGTCTTTCCTCTCCAATTCCAAAGGGAACTTTAAGAGGCTTATTTACTTGTTCAAAAGAATTTACATAATTATTGATCTGATTTTGCTCTGAAATCATACTCTCAACAATTTCAATGGATGCCTTATCAGAGCCCAGTCTTTTTATTAATAATTTTGCATAAGTTCTTATTGCAGCAAGTGGATTTCTTAACTGGTGGATAATTACGCCTACTTGATTCCTTAAGAAACTAATTTCATCCTCATTCCTTTGTCGTTCTATCTCTATCGCAAATGTTTTAGCAAGAGATATCGATAATGCTTTTATTCGTGAATCTAGTATTATTGGCCACTCTCCTTCATTAAAGCTTGTTTCCACTCGTAGTACGCCTATTAATATATCTTTTTCCTGAAGTGGATACCATCTCCTGCTAGGAGAAGAAACCTTTAATTCAGGATCATCATCAATGGGCATCAATAATTTATCAATTTCTGGAAATTGAGAGAATAATTTAAATCCTGCTTTTGAACCTTCCTTCGCAGAAGCCAGATATACAACCAAATGTTCTACGCCTAAAGAGCAACCGAAACTCTCAAGTTGCTTTGAAACTAAATTCTCAAATTCATCAGACAGCTTCATAGAATATTCGTTATGGATTAAATATTAAAGAAAAATAAAAAAAAAGCTTGTAAAATCTGAAAAAAGTATTAAGATTGTTAGGAAGGCCTGACTAAAGTCATCCTTAATTATGAAATCTCTTCATAATTAATATGCTACATCAGAGGTTGATGGGTCCTCTATGTAATTCTTGAGTAAATTTCAAGTCACAATATACGCTTTATTAAACAAATTTTCATAAAAATGAAAATCTTCTAAATATCAATGGAATTAAACTAATGTCAAAAAAAAGAAAAAGAATCAGTAGAAGAAGACTAGCTGGACAAAGGGTAATGTCTCATGTGCCTATCTATCATATTGAGACAGGAAAACATAAACCTGTTACTGCAGCAAGAAGATTTATTGCTGAGAATGGATTATCAGCACCATCTGTTTTTAACGTCAGAAGAAATGAGCACACTACTGATAGATTCTTTTGGGGAGAGAAAGGATTATTTAGCGCTCAATATGCTGAAGAAAATCATTTTCTTTTTCCCTCTCTTAAAAGAGTTGTAGAAGGTATTGGTGAAGAAAAGATTTTTGAAGGATTAGAACTATCAGCTGATGACTGGGAAGAAATAGAAGAGTATGAATACGCTTTTGTTTAAAAGATTAAGTTAATCTTTTTTTGAATTAAATTGATGACAGAAATATCAATCTCATGATTTCCTTCGAATTCAATTAATTCACAATTAGATTTTTCAGCTTTTTGTAGTTTTTCATAAATCTCTCTTGATTTTATAGGAGGAACTATTTCATCTCTTAATCCGTGACTTAATAATACTCTTGGAAAATTTTTAGGAGGATTCCATCCGGGATGAGAATAACCGCTACATGCAATTATTAAAGCTAAATCAAATTTAATTCCAGCATCAATAGCCATAGCAGCTCCTTGAGAAAAACCTAATAAAATTGTATTTGCAAATGAAATTCTATCTTTAGAAAAGACTTCTAAAGTTTCTCTTAATTTTTCAACTTCTTTTTTAGCTTCATCCCATTTAGCAGGAAATAGACCATACCATTGCCTAGAATTATTATCTGGATTTATATTAGGAGCTCTCAATGAAATAATTTCATAATCTAGATCTGAATCTTTAATTATTAGATTAGCTAATGGCAAAAGATCATCAGCATCAGCTCCCCAGCCATGAAGCAAAATAATCCTATGAGTAGCACTTTGATTGCCAATCGAAACATATTCATGATGCATAGTAAATTTCACTTTATATTCTTAAGTAAATAAAAAATTTTTTTAAATGTCTCCATTAGCTTTAATAAGTGTTTCTGATAAAACAGATATTATCCAATTTTCTAAAATTTTAATTGAAAAATTTGGCTATAAAATTATATCAAGCGGCGGAACAGCAAAGCATCTCAAAGATGCGAACATACCAGTAAAAAAAGTTTCAGACTATACAAATGCTTCTGAGATTCTTGATGGGCGAGTAAAAACTTTACACCCAAAAATTCATGGAGGGATTTTGGCTAAAAGGTCTAATATTAGTCATATTAATGAATTAAAGGACAATGATATTGAACTTATTGATTTAGTAGTAGTCAATTTATATCCTTTTCAAAAGAAAATAGAAGCAAAATGCAGTTGGGACGAAGCTATTGAAAATATTGATATTGGAGGGCCTTCAATGATAAGGTCTGCCGCCAAGAATCATAAAGATGTATCAGTTATTGTAAACCCCAAGCAATACGATAATTTCATAAAAGAACTTAGCAAAGGAAATATTGATGATTTATTTAGGACAAAATTAGCATTTGAGGCCTTTCAACATACTGCAAATTATGATGCGAATATATCAAACTGGATAGGTGATGAAAAAAAATTAACTCCTACAATTCTTACTGAATCATATCCAATAATAAGAACTCTTCGATATGGAGAAAACCCACATCAAGAGGCAAGATGGTATGGTTTAAAAAATAGTGGCTGGAATGCTGCACAACAATTGCAAGGCAAGGCTTTAAGCTATAACAATATACTAGATCTGGAATCAGCTCTATCAACAGTATTGGAATTTGGTTATGACGATGCAAGTAATCTAAATTATCCAAATCCTACAAATGCTGCAGTAATCCTTAAGCATAATAATCCCTGTGGCGCAGCCATTGCCGATTCTTTAAGTAACGCTTTCAAGAAAGCTCTTGCCTGTGATTCAACAAGTGCATTTGGAGGAATAGTAGCCTTCAATAAAACTGTTGACGAAGAAACGGCTAAACAGCTAGCAAATATTTTTCTTGAATGCGTAGTTGCGCCATCATTTACAAAAGAAGCCAAAGATACTTTAAGTAATAAAAAAAATTTAAGATTAATAGAATTAAAAAAGAATAATATTGTTACTAACTACAAAGGATCATGCAAATCTATAATGGGTGGATTATTAGTACAAGAATCTGACAATAAAATAATTAATAGCAATGAGTGGACTACAGTAACGAAAAAAGATCCTTCAAATTTACAATTAAGAGACTTAAATTTTTCATGGCAAATATGTAAACATGTTAAATCCAATGCAATTGTTATTGCCAAAGATCAAACAACAATTGGTATTGGAGCTGGGCAGATGAATAGGGTAGGAGCTGCGAAGATTGCTTTAAAAAGTGCTAACGAAAATTGTAAAGAAGCAGTATTGGCTAGTGATGGATTTTTCCCTTTTGCAGATACTGTGAAGTTAGCTTATGAATATGGCATAAAAGCGATTATTCAGCCTGGTGGAAGTATCAGGGATGAAGAATCAATAGAAATGTGTAATGAGAAAGGTATATCTATGATATTTACAAATAGAAGACATTTTTTACATTAGTTTGATTTTGGATAATAAGTAATTTTGTTGGTTTTTCTGAATAAAGCCAATCTACCAGGTCCAGCACATAAAAAATAAAGAGAGATAGCTCCATATATGAAAGATAATTCAAATGCATAATTATGTCCCTCAACAACAGCCAGTGGAAACCCCTCTAAACCAGTATCTAATAAATGAAAATAAACAGCGAATGCCATTGTAGAAAATAATCCTAAAGAAGAAAGTCTTGCAAAAATACCTGTAGCCAAGCCCAAAGGACAAATTAATTGGGTAATAGCTGCTGCGAAAGTCCAAACCACTGGATCACCTGGTAAGAAGGAGAAATATTTACCAACAACAAATTCTGCAAAACCTTGGGGATCTTGTAGTTTTTCAAGACCATGATGAATCATTAATGCACTAAATCCAATTCTTAGAATAAAAATTGATAATTCTCCCAATATATTTACTTCTAAGTTATTCGAAGGATTTGCTACTACCACCTCAACTTTTTGAGGAGCTTTTGAGGAATTCATTTTTGCTGTTGGATTTTGATCCATGGGTGCTGTGTCTTCCATATTACTTTAAATTTTTTTTATTCTAAAGAATAATGTACATATTTAGGAATTTTAAAATAAATACATAAAATTCTACTAAAAATCTAGCTAGTAATTTGAATCAGTTTTTCTATTACATCAGCCACAACTTTATCTGGGGTAGAAGCTCCAGAAGTAATTCCCACAGTTAGTTCACCTTCCGGAAGAAAGTTTTTTTTCAAAACCAATTCAGATTCAAGTGGTTTATGACAGATAGAATTATTTTCAACTGAAATCCTATCTGGGGTATCAATATGAAATGATTCAATATTATTTGTTATTGCAATCTCTTGCAAATGAGTAGTGTTTGAAGAGTTAAAACCTCCAATAACGACAAGTATATCTAAGTCCTCATCAACTAGAGAGAACATTGCATCTTGCCTTTCCTCTGTAGCATCACAAATTGTATTGAAAGCTAGAAAATGATCATTAATATTTGCAGGACCATATTTTTTCAACATTGTTTTTTCAAATAATTTACCAATTTCTTCTGTTTCACTCTTAAGCATAGTAGTTTGATTAGCTACTCCTATTCTTTCTAAATGGATATCAGGATCAAAACCATTGGAAGAAGCTTTAGAAAATTTCTTGAGAAAATCATCTCTTTTTTCATTTCCAAGAATATAGTTGGAGACATATTCAGCTTCAGCTAAATCAAAAACAACTAAATAATTTCCAGCAAATGATCTCGTAGCAAGAGTTTCTTCATGCTTATACTTTCCATGAATTATTGAGGTAAAGGTATGCTTCTTATGTTTTTCCACAGTATGCCATACCTTTGAGACCCAAGGGCAAGTTGTATCAATTATATGGCACTCTTTTTCATGAAGAAGCTGCATTTCTTGGACAGTTGCTCCAAACGCTGGAAGTATTACTACATCTCCGTGAGAAACAGCTGAAAAATCTTTAATACCATTCTTAGCAGAAATTATTTTTACATTCATCCTACTTAAATGATTATTAACTGAAGGGTTATGAATAATTTCATTTGTCATCCAGATAGTTTCTTTTGGATAGTGCCGTCGTGTTTCATAAGCCATCGCAACAGCTCTTTCTACACCCCAACAGAAACCAAATGACTTGGCTAATTGTATTTTTAGTCTTCCTTCTTGAAATGTAAAGTTATTCTCTCTAATAGATGCAATTAATTCACTCTGATATGACTGACCTAAAGTCTTTGCTCTTTTTGTTGGAGACTCAAATCCTCTACGGTTATATCTACCGGAATGCTGTATGGCGTGTTTTATAGCTTGTGTGTCCATGCCTTAGATCTTACATCATTTTGACTGGAAATATAGAGGATAAAAAAAACCTGACATAAGTCAGGTTTTTTTTTATTTAGATTTAATTTTACTTTGAGGAAACAAAGTCTGGATAAGCTTCCATACCATGCTCTCCGATATCAAGTCCAAGAATCTCTTCTTTTTCTGTCACACGGATACCTCCGAATAACCCTCCAATAATAGACCAAGCTATCCAACAAGTAATCAAAGTCCATATTGCATAAGCAGCACATCCAAGTGCTTGAACAAAGAATTGGTTAAAGCCTCCACCCACTAAAAAGCCTAAAGGAGATCCATCTCCTTGAATATCAAAACCCCAAAGACCAACTACTAATGTTCCCCAAACTCCGCAAACGCCATGAACAGAAAATGCTCCTACTGGATCATCAATTTTAGCAGCGTCTAAAGCAGCAACTGAGAAAACAACAATTACACCTCCTATGAGTCCTGCTAACCAAGAACCTACTAATGTTAAATTCGCGCACCCAGCTGTAATACTTACTAGTCCTGCAAGTATGCCATTAATAACCATTGTTAAGTCTGGCTTCCCTGAGGTTATTGTTGAAATAATAGTTGCACCAATAGCTCCACCAGCTGCAGCAAGAGTTGTAGTTACTGCAACGTATGGAACCCACTGATCCATAGCAAGTTGAGATCCTGGATTAAAACCATACCAACCAATCCATAAAATCAATGCTCCAAGAGTAGCAATAGCCATATTATGTCCAGGCATAGCTTGAGGTTTTCCATCAACAAACTTTCCTATTCTCGGTCCTAATAACATTGCACCAACTAAACCAGCCCATGCACCCACAGAATGAACAATCGATGAACCAGCGAAGTCAACAAAACCCATTTCTGATAACCATCCACCATTCCATTGCCAGCTTCCAGAAACAGGGTAAATAAATGCAGTTAGGATGAGTGCAAAAACAATAAATTCTCCAAATTTAACTCTTTCTGCTACAAGTCCAGAGACAATTGTTGCTGCAGTACCTGCGAAGGCAGATTGAAATAAGAAATCAACCGTCGGAACAAGTCCAGCATCGGCTACTGTTTCTGCTGTTACTGTTGGATCAAAAAACAGGCCGCTAAAATATAACCATCCTTCAGCTATAGTCCCTCCATACATAATTGAGTAACCTACAAACCAATATGCTGTAACTGCCAAAGAAAATACGAAGAGGTTTTTTGCAAGAATATTAACAGCGTTCTTGGATCTACACATACCAGCCTCAACCATTGCAAAACCAGCATTCATAAAAATCACTAAAATTGTAGCGATCAATAACCACAAATTATTGGCAAGAAAAGCTGCATTCAGTTCAGGTAAATCTGCAGCATTTGCCGAGAGATTAAATATACCTATTCCTAGCAATGCTAGGGGAACTGTGGCAAGCCATAATTGAGAGCGATTTGAACCAAATCCTCTAAAACTCCTTAAAAGAAGCAATGGACCATCAGCAAGACTTACATCTTGAAGTTTAGGTCGGTTTCGCCTTGAAGACGAATGCAAAGTAGTTGTCATAAAATTTCTAGTACACGAGAAAACAAGTTTCTTTGTTCTCTTCATATATAATTTTTTACATGAAATTTATTCACGTCGAGTAGTTATTGATACCATTTCGCTAGTTTGTGTTTTTGTTGATGCTTTATGAACTCTAAATGAATCTTCCTTAAATAAAAAACAAACAGTATTATTAAAAATCACAAATAGGAATAAATCGATTCCAACAGATTTGATTTTTATCAAACTTCAAACTACAAGGCACAACTATTAATCCATTTTTTATTGCTTCCCGAAAAAGATTGCCATACTTGGGATCTGCCTCATCACCAGAATTAAAATAATCTATATCAGTACGTGTAATACAAGGTATTAAGATACTTTTAGAATTAGGTAGACAAGCTACAAGTTCATTTAGATGTTTTTGCCCCCTTAAAGTTACCGTATCGGGAAAAAGAGCGATATTTCCAATAGTCCATGTAGTATTTTTGACTTCAATATAAATATCCCTATTATCCGGATTTGATGATTTTGGAGTTAAAAAAAAGTCAATTCTACTTTTATTATCTTTACCGTAACGTTTCTCCGTTTTAATTGAACTTATATCTCCTATGTATTTTTCTAATAATCCTTTTTCAATTACTTTTCGAATCAATTTATTTGCAAGTAGTGTATTAATACCAACCCAATGTTTTTCATTTCTAACATTTATTACTTCTACTTGTTCCCATGTCCAAGAAAGTTTTCTTTTTGGAGAATCTGAATAACTTAACCTTACTTTTGATTTTGTACTGATAAGCCCCTTCATAGGACCAGTATTAGGACAATGCGCTGTAACAATACTGCCATCATTTAATTGAATATCTGCAAGAAATCTTTTATATCTTTTAATCAATACACCCTCTGTAAGAGTCTCAAAATCAAGTAATTTTTCTCCCATTTTGTTAACAATTGACAAATTAAATATAATGGACAAATAGATTTTGAGTTTAGTAAATTATCAATATTAATGAATTCACTTTTCAAAAATAATGTTTTTTTAATATCTCTTGGTACTTCAATTAGCAAATTATTTGGATTCCTTAGACAAATAATAATAGCTGCTTTCTTTGGCGTGGGAGCTGTTTATGATGCTTTTAATTATGCATATATAATCCCCGGTTTTTTGATTATTATTATTGGTGGAATTAATGGTCCTTTACACAATGCAATTGTATCAATACTAACTCCCCTTAATTCAAGAAAAGCAGGCCTAGTTTTAACAAGAGTTAGTATTAAACTTACTTTAATATTCACCTTAATTGGACTAATTATTTTTTACAAAGCAACATTTTTTATAGAATTAATTGGTCCAAATTTGACTTTTGAAACGCAACAGATTGCAGCTAGACAATTACGAATACTTTGTCCTTGTATACCTCTTTCAGCATTTATTGGATTAAGTTACGGAGCGTTAAACTCCAAAAATAAATTTTTCCTTTCTAGTTTTAGCCCTTCTTTAATAAGCATAACAACTATTATATTTTTATCATTTTCCCTGATATTAAAGAATAAAAATTCTTTAAGTTCTACTTTATTTGAATCGCAAATTCTTGCTATTGCGACATTAACTGGAACATTAATTCAATTTTTAATTCAGATTTTGCAAATACAAAAAATTGGTTTATTAAGATTAAATTCGATGTGGCAAGGTTTTTTAAATGAAGAAAAAAGAATATTTAATTTAATTATTCCAGCTTCATTATCCTCTGGCCTAGGCCAGATAAATGTTTTTGTTGATATGTTTTTTGCGTCTAGCTTTCCAGGAGCAGCATCAGGCTTAGCTTATGGTAATTTTTTAATCCAAGCTCCAGTTGGCATTTTATCTAATTCTTTAATATTGCCACTTTTACCTAAAATTTCCAAATTAATAAAAAATAATGAACTTAAATTCTTAGAAGAAAGCCTAGCCTCAATTATTGAATATACATTTTTAGCGACATTTTTTCTAACTGGATTTTTCATATCTTTTAATGCACAAATCATAGAGTTTATTTTTCAAAGAGGTGCATTTAATTATGAGGCAACATTAACTGTAAAAAAAATTTTAATAGCATATGCATTGGGCATACCGTTTTATTTATTTAGAGATTTACTTATTAGGATTTATTATTTATTTGAAAAAACGGAATTACCTTTCAAATTATCATTATTAGGAATTGCTTTAAATATAGGATTTGATTGGATTTTAATTGGTTCGCCAATATTTAATTCAGGGAATCTTTTTCCTTATAATTTTGGAATTACAGGAATTGTATTATCATCAGGTTTTGTAAATTTAATAATTTGTGTAATTTTATCTAAAAATTTAAAAATTAAAGAAATAAATATAATAGATAGTTTTTTATTAAAAAAAATATTCTTAATATTGATAGCATGTCTTTTAACATCAAAAACTTGTATTGGAATAATAAAT
>MDTG01386663.1_pt1 | contig 11759 bp, 13 predicted proteins | sample 811421 | NCBI WGS metagenome assembly MDTG01 (sample SAMN05326645, study PRJNA326480) | marine metagenome | isolation source: seawater | place: Pacific Ocean: South East | collected 2011 | reverse complement strand
CCATGGTCACCCACTCGCCGGCGGGCGTTTCGCGCAGCTGCGCTTCATAGGTCAGGCCCTTGCGGCCGGGATCGTCCCATGTGGCTGAAATCGCCACGCCGTTCGCATCGCCGAATGAAAGCGCCACTGCAGACAGGGCGAGGCCGGTGGGCACGGCGATGGTCCGGTCTCCGCCGCCTGTGGTGGCGGAACCGGGCGGCACGCCTTCTTCGGTGGCGGCGTCGAAATTCCAGTCTTCCTCCTCGATCTCGGCCAGCTGAACACGCACTTGCATCCTTGCGAGATCGAGCTTCGGTGCGCCTTCAATCTTGCAGTCGATCGAGATGCCGAGCTGCGCGCTCTCTAAGCGGCAAAAGCGCTGACCCAGAAGGTTCAGACCATAAAGGTTCAGCAGCGCATCGAGGTACCAGCGATCGCCTAGTTGATAGACGATGATCTTGCCCAACCGGGCAGCCTGATTGTGATGGGGCGCGAAATAGATATCGAAAAGCTGGGGGTCCGAATGCGGATCGTCGGGCACGTCCGGATTGTCGATCGTGGCGCTTTCCTGCTCGCGATAACCGATCGACGCTTCCGTGTAGGCGACCTTCGCCGCGCTAACGCGCCTGTCGCTGCTCGGCCCTTTCGTTGCCGTCATGCCCAGGATGTGATCGTCGGTAATCGTGACCGTCGGTGCCAGGTAACGACCGGCCAGCAGGTTGAATTTTCCGCTGGCATCCTGCCAGCAGAAGCCGTCGGCCGCCTTGAGAAAATTGCCCAGAACGGTGCGCCGTTCGTCGCGCGCGAGGGTGTAGCTTGCCCAGGCTCGCCAGCGATCGATCTGGCTGCCATCGCGCGTGGCTACCTGCTGATCGCAGATATCGGCTTCGGTTGCGATGTTCGTCCAGTTGACGTTCTCGTATCCCCCGCCGAAGCCGTCGGCATGGGCGAAGTAATCGGCGGTCACCAGCGCCCAGTTATCCGACCAGAGCCAAGTGGCCGGATCGTCCACCCGCTGCGGCCCGGTACCGTTGACGGTGAAGCCTTCGCCGTCGTCGAAGATCACGGCGGTGCTGTCCTTGCGCGGATCGTATGGCGCTGCGCCTTTGCGGACCTGCGAATACTGCGGGATCTGCCCCGCGAATACTTCGCTGAAATCTTCCTGATCCACAGGATCGCAGATGATCGCGGCATGCGCGCATCCGCGCTGGCGATGATCGCTGGTCCAGGCTGGAAATGAGGCGGTCAGTTCGCCGATCGCCGTCTGATCCGCATCGCCCGATCGCGTGTAGATATGAATCGCACCCTTGTAACGCTCCTCGGTCACCGTGCCGGCGGCAACCGTCACCACATTGTCGTTGATCCTGTGCTCGAGGATTTCGTGCTCGAGCCCGGTGCCCAGCGTTACCACCTGTCCCAGCGTACCATCGGCGCTGTCGAAGAAGGTCAGCTGCCCGCTGGTATGGACGATACCGTAGTGCCGCCTGCGCGATCCAATTGCCTCGCGCGTGGTCTGCTGCCCGTCACTTGGCTTTGGCATGCGCTGCCCGAAAAGCGCCTTGCTGAGGTAGGATGCACCGACGGCCGCGATGGCAGCGCCCAGTGGTCCGCCCACCAGGAAGCCGATCGCGGTGGGCACGATTTGCAGCAGCAGGCGGCCTATCGTTTTCGGCACGGTGCCCTCCACATTGCCAGCGGCCAGGCAGGCAGCACTTCGACAAATCCATTGCCGCGTGCCATCCATGTGGAACCGAGACAGATCGCGCAGCTCGCCCACATCCGGCCCGGAAACAGCACCACGCCGACATCTCCGCGCGCCTGCGGCGTGCGCCATTGGTCGAGCCGCTGCCATCCCAGCGGTAGAAGGTATGTGTGTGCCAGGCCGATTAGACCGCCGCCGGTGCGAAGCGAGCGGCACATATCGGCGCGGGTGCCATGTGCTGGCAGCTCGGGCACCGGCGCGCCGACAACCTCGCAGGCATGGCGAAGTACGTCGGCCGCACAAGGGTACGGCGCGCAGGGCTCCGCTGCCCAGCGGGCTATCGTCGCGCTCAGCGGCGCATCGGCCGGGTCGGTCAGAAGTCCGGCCATGTTGTTTCCTTGTTGATCAGGCTGGCGACGAATTCGAAGCCGCGATCGCCGGGGAAGCGCTTCTGCTGATCGGCGTCAGTATACATGGCGAAACGCGGGCGGCCCCGCTGGGAAAAGATGCTCTCGGCCGCCACCGCCACCGATCGTTCGCCGGTTTCTTGATCGAAAGTGAAGGTCGGTTTCAGCATCAGCCCCGCCCAGATCGGGAAGGGATTGTCCAGCGGGCGCTGATTATCCGGATCGTTCGCGTCGTCGGTGCCGAAGAATTGCAGCAGCACGCGCACCATGCGCCCGCGCACTTCTTCTTCGAACTCGTCCCGCGTCAGCAGCAGGATATCGGCATCGATGCCGGACAGGGTAAAAGTCGCCTCGGGCGCCTGGCCGTTGATCGCCTGCTCCAACCCGGTGACGCTGCCCCATTGCCCCAGTCCCTGCCACTGCGTGCCGTCGTTCGCTTCGAGGACCCCGCCGCCGTTCCACAGCCGCATCGTCTCGCTGGCGAAATCGAACTGTCCCAGCAGCGCGGCCTGAACCGTCCGGCCGGCCAGATGATGCGCGATAGTCTCAGGGAAGAAGGACATCGAACCTCTCCACCAGCTCCAGCATTGGCGCACCGTATCGCGCCCGGCGCAGCATCAGCTCGCCTTGGTCATCATCCACCAGCCCGGCGATCATCGTGGGCTTCAGTTTCAGCGGTTCATCGGCATAGGCGGTACGCAGCGTGGGGGTGCATTCGATGCGTGCCACGCTACCTTCCCACCACACGCGCCGCGCGATGTAGGGGTGTTCGCCCAGGCCGAAATACAGGCCCGCTTCCAGCAACTGCCCATACTGGCCGAAATCGGCGGTGATCGTGCGCTGCCCCTGTACGCCGGAAACGATCACGCCTTCCAGATCGTCAGCCAGATGCATGGCCCCGTCGCTAAAGGTCGCCCCGTCGCTCCAGGGCACCAGATGCGCGCCGATCACGTTGTCTTTCGCCCGGTGCCACAGGTCGAACAGGGGCACGCGGACCTGATTGGCGCGCCCTTCGAACAGCGCCATCATCGCGCGCCAGGCCTTCACCTCGTCGCCGAACAAATTGCCGAAGGGCAGCTTCAGCCCGAAGGGCGGGCGGATCGCCGGGACGGCCTGTGTGAACTCGGTCAAACTCGTGGTCAGCCCCACGGTCTTGCGCGGGGGCAGTACGGCCACATCCTGAGGCGCAAGCACTTCGGGCCAGTCGAAGATCAACTGCGCCTCCGGATATGTTCCTCGACGCGATCGGCTGCGATCTGGTCGTACCCGGCCACAGCGGCCTGCGCTTCGCCGCGGGCGATCCGGTTCATCTGGTCCAGCAGATCCTGTGTGACCACCGCACCGCGCAGGTCGAAGTGATAACTGGCACCGCCGCGGCCACTGCCCATGGCCCCGCCATTATCGTTGGCACCTGCCGGATCGATCCGCCCCGGCGCCAAAGGCATGAACAGGCCGGGCGCCGTGCTGCGTTCGTTCACGGCGTAAATCTTGCCGGGCGATATGGGGCCGCCGGTTTCGCGGCCGCCGCCGAACAGGCCCAGTACCGATGAGAACAGTCCGCCGACCAGATCGCCCGCCCCGGCGTTTTGCAGGGCTTCCGCGAACGGGGCGATCAGCACCTGCTGGATGAACATATCGATGATGGCATTCAGGAATGGATCGTCCACGCCCAGCGCGTCGGTGATGCCATCGCGCATACCGGCGCGCAGATGCTCCAGCTCCTGGACCACCAGATTTTCGCCCCAGCGGCGCATTTCCTCCGCGCCCATATTCAGATCGTCGGAATAGCGCTCCAGCGGGCTGCGCCGGTCCAGGCGCTGGCCCTCGCGCTGGGCGGCCTGTCTATCCTCCAGCGATGCGCGGGCCTGCGCGGCATCGAGGATGCGGCCCTGCGCAATATCCTGCTCCAGCAGCTTGCGCTCGATATCCTGCTGGATCTTCAGCGCGCGGTCTTCCAGCGTAAATCGTTCATCCAGCCCCAGCGCCACGCCCGCCTGCGCGTCCAGCGCGGCCGCCTGCATCGCCAGCATGTCGATGCCCATGGATATCTCGCGCTGGGTGATGCGTTCTTTCTCGGCCGCGCCCAGCAATCCCTGGTCGGTCACGATGATCTGGCCGTCCACCTGCTGGGCACGCTTGCCATACAGCAGGTCCAGATGCGCCAGTTGCGCCTTCTTCTGCTCTTCGGTGTAATCCTTGCTGTTGCGGATCTGGCGTTCGCGCTCGTCCCGCTCGGCCGCCAGCAGGTCCAGGCGGATGCTCAACTCGTCATCGATGTTTGTCGCCAGCGCCAGGCGCGCCTGCAATTCTTCCTGCTGCTGCCGGGCTAGGTCGGACAGATAGCGATCCTCCAACCGGGCGCGTTCGTCTTCCGCGCTGCGGCCTGAACGGCGGGAGCCGCTGGAACGTTTGCCGCCAGGCTTCAGGAACTGCTGAAGGGCCTCTTCATCGCCGGTCAGCGATTTATCGGCATCAGTATAGTAGGCCTCATCTTCTGCGCCGATATTGTAGTTTTGGATGGCCTGCAGCGCTTTGCTCAGTGCCTCATCGTCGATCTGGTTGGAACTTCGCAACGAATTCAGACCGCTGATCGCCCCTGCGTATCGTATGTTCCGATCCTCGCGGGAAAGGCCGTCCAAGCCGTCCATGTAGGAGGCAACAATGTCCGCAGTGGGATCTCCGGTGCGGACTAACCGGACACCACCCATCAGGCCGGCCTGCACTTCCACCGAACCCTTGCGGATATCGATCATCTCTTTGCGTGCCGCAGTTTGCATCTTACGAGCGTCAATCTGGCCAGCGATCGCCTGCGCCCGCGCATTGGCAAGCAGGGCTACTGTGTTCTCTTTTAGCTTGCCGGTGGTCAGATCGATCGCGTTGCCGACGATGCTCTGTGCATCCGCGAACGAGTTACTGGCGAGCTCCGCCTGCTCGAATGCGTCTTCTGCATCGAGGAGGCCAGAAATCAGCGGGACAAGCGCGGTGGTTGCGGCCATGAGGCCTAGCCCCCAGGGGCTGCCAAGAAACCCGATCAATCCCTTCGCGCCGCCCTGCATCAGGCCAAATGCCTGAACTACCTGCATGCCCTGGCTGGCGAAGATCTGCATCGGCCGCGCGCCGAGACTGTACATCGTCGCGACATCGCCCAGCTGCATCGCCAGTTGCTGCGATCCTGCGCGCTGTGCGTTGGTCAGTTCGACGTTCGTTCGTTGAGGAGCCTGCGCCAGTTCGTAAGCAGCCTTGGTCTGCTTCAGCGTTGCGATCTGCTCCCGGTGCTCGGCCTGGACCAGACCCAGCGCGGTCTTCGTCTCGAGGAGCGAGCGATTGTATTCCTCGACCGATATTTCACCCGCGGCCAACGCGGCCTTCGCCTGGTCGATCTCTCGTTTGGCGGCGGCCTGACTGCTGGCAAGGCGGCCGATCGACGCGTCTGCATCCTTGTATGCCTGGGCATACGCTTTCGCCTCGCCTTCCGCAGATGCGATCGCGCGGTCCAGATCGGCCACGGCCTTCTGGGCGCTCTCGCTATCGCCAGAAATCACCAGGGCAGTGCGCAGTGTCATCGCCTCAGGCCTCCCCGCCGTTCAGTTCGACCGTCGCCGCGCGTTCCATCATCCGCACGCCCTTCCACTGGTCGGTGGTCAGGGTAATGCCCGCCAGATCCAGCCCCGCCTTGGCCGCCGTGTAATCCAGGCCCAGATACCGGTACCCGCCAAGGCCCATCGGCGCGGTACGCCACTGGGTGGAAATGGCGGTGAACGCCTGGACGATCGGCCAGTTTTCCGGCCAGATATCGATCGTGCCCGATGGCCCGCCCGATTGCCTCAGCTGTTCGATCAGTTCGGCAGGGAAGCCGAAAGCCTCGGCATCCTCGATCGCTTCGTCCGACCCGGCGGCACCGCCCACGATGGCGCGGGCCGCCGCCTTCAGTTTCCCGCCTTGGCCCCGTTCAGTGCGTCGAAATAGGCCTTGGCAATCGCCTTGCGTGCCCAGGGCAGGCGCGTCACCTGGTCGCGGACATTGTCCGAATATTCCAGCTTCTGCCCTTCGGCATCGGCGATATCGTGGAGCTCCACGATGATCCGCTTCAGGAATTCCTTCGCACTGTCCGCGTCCATCAGGTCGTAGCCTTCGGCCTCTTCCACGCCGATCGCGCGGAAGGTCACCTGGAACTTCTGGTCTTCGAACCCGCCATCCACCGGCACCTTGGCGGTCACCGGGTGGCGGAAGGTCGGCTCTGCGGCCACTGTGAACATCTGCGTACGTCCTTCTCATAAAGCGCTCAGACGCGGCTAAACCGCGCCTGTCGGGTGTGATTGTCAGGTCAGGGTGATGGTCCACTGATCGTCGCCATTGGTGGGCAGCGGGGTCAGCGACAGCGGCCATTCGGCCACGTTCTGCGATTGCTCGATCCCGGTCAGGCGGCCCAGCGAACAGGTGGGCGCATCGATCGTCACGATCTTGCCCGCCTGCGTGCCATGCACCAGCTGCACCGCCTGGCGCGTGCGCGCCTCGGCGATCGAATAGGGATTGAACGTGGTCACCGTCAGCGCCTCGACACGGGCGGAAATGCTCTCGCTTTTGTCGACGATCAGCATCTCTTCGCGTCCGATCAACAGGCGCTGCTGCACGTCGCAGCCCAGGTTGAAGCCGAACTGCGAAAGCACCATCGCCTGACCGCCCACGCTGAAGGCGGGCGTGTTCTTGTTGCTCGCCACCTGCGGCACCTGGAAGGCCGAATGGTCGGGCGTCACGCGGGCCACTTCGGCCGGGGTGTTGAACAGCCCCATCAGGGTGAACCGCGCCACCGGGATGCCTTGCGCGTTCAGCGTGATGTTGGCCGTGCCGCGAACGCCGGTCAGCTTGTGCTGGGTATTCCCCATCCAGAAATAGATGCTGGACGATTCGTGCCCATCGCTCACCGGGTTGTAGGTGACGCTGGTGGCCGCAACGATCGTCTCGGCAACTCCGCAGCTGCGCATCAGGATGCCCCAACCCGGTGCGGTACCGGCCGCGCCCGATCCCTGCAGTTCTACCGATCCGGTCAGGGTTGCGTAAAGCCCGGCGGGAATCGTTTCCTGCGCGCCCAGGTGCGGGCGTTCGATGTTGCGGGCGATGTCCTGGCCTTCCATCGGGCGCAGCTCGACATCGGTCATCAGCATGGCGTCGGCAGCAGCCGGTTCGGCATCGGTTCCGTACGTGCCTTCGATCTTCGCCAGGATGATCTTGGTCTTCCACTTGATCGGATCGGCCATTTAGCCCTCCTTCGTTTCGGGCTTGGTCGGCGCAGCGGCGTCTACCTGCGGGTGGGCCGGGCGCGGGTCGGCAGGCTTGGTGTGCGCGGTGCGTTCCAGCTTGCCAGTGTTTGTATCGGCCACGTAGCTGCCGCCCTTTTTGGGCAGCGCGATCGGTGCGGGTTTTTTGGGCTTGGTCATGTCGTCATGATCCTCAGCTGGTCATCCAGGGCGAAATCGATTTCGAAGATCAGGGCACCGCCGCTCGCGCCGATCAGGTCGGCCTGGGCCAGCTTGAAGGTGCCGATCGCATCGTCCGGCGCCCATCCGGCCACGGCGTCGATCGTGGCACGCACCAGCGGCACCAGGCCGGCCACGGCTTTGGCGCGCAGCGGATCGCCCGCCACGCGCACCACCAGCACCACTTTCACGATTTCATCGAAGGCCTGGCGGAACAGGCCGGTTGCTGCATCGGCTGCGCCGCCGCGCAGGCCGCCGGGCAGCACGAAGCCGCCTGTGCGCGGCGGCAGCCGCTTCTTCTCGATCAGCTCGGCAAACTCGCCCGCTTCGCGCAGCTCGCCCGCCAAATCCGTCACCTGCGCCTCGATCCGGGCCTTGACCTCTTCGATGCGGAAGGGCGCGCTCATATGAAGCCCTTCAGATTGTCTTCGGTGAAGGGGCGTTCGCGGTCATTGGTGCGCACGCCGCTGCCGCCCGTGCCTTGCGGCTCCACACCTTCGGCGGGCAGGCGGATGGTGCCGGCCGCGATTTCGCGCAAGGCCCGCATGGCATCCTTGTAATCCTCGGCAATCTTTGTGTCGGGCTCGTAAGTGTGCAGTTTGTAGATCGCGATCGCCGCGGCCAGATCCGCCAGCAGCGGCGGCGTGGTCGCCAGCGGCAGCTTGTACCGCCCGGCCAGATATCCATCGATCACGGCATCCGTATCGGCGATCGCGCCATCGACCACACCCGCATCGACCGCGCCCGACCCGTCGCGGTCGGCGAGATCCAGCAACAGCTGATCGCCGAAACGCGCGGTCAATTTGGCGAGGTCGGTATAAGGCATGGATCAGGCCCCGCCGAACACGCGCTGGCTCAATTCGGCGAACTGTTCCGGATCGGCATCAAGATCGGCGTTCGCGCCGACCATTGCACGGAGATCGGCGGCAGCCTGGCGATCGACCGGCTGTTCCACGCCGTCCGGGTATCGGATCAAGCATGTCAGCTTGTCCTCGCTCAGAATGGCGAGGATGCGGCGCATGCCCTCGATATCCTTCACGAAGCTCGCATCGGTGAAGACGGTAGGCTCCTTGCCGAAGCGAAAGCCGCCGCGGCGGAACCCCTTCTTGGGGCCGGTCACCACCAGCACGGGGATATCGTGTTCGGCGACCGGGGGCTGAGCAGTCTCCCCCGGTTGGTTCTCTTCGCCTTGCGCATCCTTCCGATCGGGTGATGCGGTCGGCGCCTGCTCGCGAGACTCCTCGGCCTGCGCCGCCGACGCGCCTGCCGTGCCAGCGGGATCAGCAGCATCGGCGCCCTTGGCCTCCGATACCTTTGCTTCGGCGTTATCCTCGGATGCGGCCGCACCCTCGGCTTCAGCGTCAGCCCCGTTGGCTTCGTGAATTTCGGGAATTTCTTCCGTGTCGCCCTGCAGCTGCTTGGCAGCAGCGATCCAGTCGGCGAACTTCGCGCCCGGCGGCATGCCGTCCAGCTGCTCGAGCTTGTCGGCCTCGGCGGCGGCCAGGTCGGCAACCGTTTTGATACCGGCGGTCTCCAGCTTCGTCGCCGTGGCGGGGCCGATGCCGTCGATATCGGTCAATGTAGGATCTGCCATGATCGTCTCCTGAGCGTCAGCCACCGTCCTGGCGGGGCCTGGGTGTTTTCGGCGTCGGCGCGGGGTGGGGCTGGATGCCCCACGGGCCGCGCCGGTGAGAATGCGATGGGTGCTGTTCCGGCCTACCGCTGCGCGGCTTCAAGCAGCGCAGCGGTAGGCGGAAGATCACGCGAGCCAGGGAACGACCAGCAGTTCGGCCGTGCCCTTCCATTCGTTGGTTTCGCCGCCAGCGGCCAATTCGCTGTTCAGGATTTTGCGGCCGGCGCTTTCCAGCTCGGGCGGGACCACCAGCAGATTGGGCATGATGCCCAGCGGGCGGCCATAGTCGCCTTTGAAGCTGGCCATCTTTGCGCGAGCATCGGCATAGGCCGCCGCGTTGAGCGCCTGCTTCGAACCGAAGGCCTGCTGCCAGAAACCGTAACCCACGTTCATCCGGGCATCGACGCCGTAGATGAATTCGTTGCGGTCGAAGACATTGTCGTCGGTGACCTTGTCCTTGGCCACGAGCTGGTCGAAATCGCGGCGAACCTGCAACAGGATCGGCTTGATCACGCGGCGCGTGTCCAGCAGGAACCACGGCGTCCCGGCACCGCCGCCAGTGTTCGAAACCGACTGCTCTTCGCCATTCTGGTCCAGCACCGGGTGATCGGTGTCGAAGAAGAACTGCCCGTCGTAGCATTCGGTGGCGAAGCCAGCCTTCAGCAGGTCCCAGATCAGGCGCTCGGGCTTGGTCACCGTGCTTTCGCCCATCTGTTCGAACAGCAGGGCATAGTGGCCGAGATTGTCGGTCTCGATATCGTCGCGATCGACAGCCAGCGTCAGCTCGAACTTCTTTTCGCGGATGGCGTAGTCATGCTCGGCAATGTTCTGGACAACGCGGTCGCCGATCCATTCGCGCACGTCGGGCATCTTGCCCAGCCACCCGTACTTCTGTTCCTTCTGGGTGGCTTTGACCCGCGTGGCGATCTTGTCCGCCTGCGGCTTGGCGGCCATGGTCTGGCCCTTCTGCATGCTGGCCGAATAGCCGGTCCGCAGCGATGCCAGGTTGCCTGTATTGAGAAGCATTGATCGATCCCCTTAGAATTCGATCCAGACGCCCTGGGCGTCCACATCGTAGATTTTGCCGGCGACCGAACGGGTGGCCCCGCCATCGGTCAGGGCCACGGTTTCATCGTCGACGATGTAGGCGGTGCCTTCGACATCCTCAGGCCCGATCTCATCCGCGCCCGCGCTGTTGGCGAAGCGGAAGATGCCCTTGCGGACATCGACGGTAAGATCGCCTGCGGCGCCGCCGCTATTGTCGGCTGGCGCGTCGGCGCGGCCGACTGCGGTGAGGTTGGCGTTGGTCGAACCGGGCACCGCGTTCCCCGCGGCATCGATACAGGTCAGTGCTCCGGCATAGATCGTGGTGGCGGCAGCCACGGCGATGGTGCGGATATTGCCGGCCTTCATCGGCGTGTTGCGATCGGCGGAAAGGGCCATGTCAGATTGCCTCCTGTTCCACGCCCAGTTCGGCGGCGCGGGCCTTCTTGAATTCGTCGGGATCGACGCCCATCAGCGCGATCACCTGGCGGTCGGTATCGTCCAGCTCGGCGCCACGCTGCGGCACATCGCGCTGGTGCAGCGAAGGGCCACCGCCAACCTTGGCCATGGCGCCGATCAGCGTTTCGGTTCGCTGCGGGTTTTCCTGGTGCATGGCGATGTAGACATCGCGCTGCGGCTTCACGCCCACGCGGCCTTCCTCAATCGCCTTGTCGACAAAGGCGGTGGCGGCATCGAGTGTCTGCTTGGCCTGCAACGCGGTAAGCTGCGTGGTCACATCGCCCAGCTGGCTTTGGAGCGAGGTGATGATTTCGGTCGTGCGATCGTCATTGCCGGCCGCCTGCAGCGCGGTGATGGTTTCAGCGATATCGCCGTCCTCGCCGATCCCCAGCTGCTGGCGGATCGGTACAAGCGCGCTCTGCACGGCGGTTTCGACATCGGCTTCCTTGCCCGCGCCTTCCATCGCCTTGCGCAGTGCGGCTTCGATCGCCGCATCGTCGGCTTCCTTGTCGAGCTTCAGCAGCTCGATCAGCAGTTCGCGAAAGTTCATGCTCGTTTCCTTCTGGTGCAGGGCCGTCAGCCCTTTGAGATTCGGGACGTTGACCAGGCTCGCGCGGGCGATGCCGACGATCTTCTTGTCCCTGGTGTGCAGGATGGCTGGCGAAATGCCGCGATACGCCTTGTCCGCGCGCAGCTGGCGGCCGGTGCCCGTCCATTCGACCAGGCCCCAAATCCCGTCGGCGCGGGCCTGCAGCTCGACGATCCAACCGCGTGCAGGGGCGCTATGGCCCTTGGGCGCGGCAAGATCGGTGGAATGGCATTCATCCAGCACCAGGCGCTCCCCATCGCCCAGGCTTGCGGCCGCCAGCGCTTCGTAATCGTCGACCGTGTAGGGGCCGCGGCCATCGCCCGTGTGGATCTCGCCGCCGCCGGGCAGCAGGTGCAGCCATTCGCGCGCACCATCCCCCTCAGGCTCGCTGAGCGGGAGGGCATTGCAAAGGGCAAGGGCGCTTTTCGTCGTCACGAATGCCTGATTGGCACCGCGCACGTTCCGATGGCAT
>MDTG01137305.1_pt1 | contig 11759 bp, 7 predicted proteins | sample 811421 | NCBI WGS metagenome assembly MDTG01 (sample SAMN05326645, study PRJNA326480) | marine metagenome | isolation source: seawater | place: Pacific Ocean: South East | collected 2011 | reverse complement strand
TGTTAAGGGAATTTTGATAAATATTTTTGGAGGTATAATGAGATGCGATATTCTTGCCCAAGGAGTTGTAGATGCTGCAAAAGAAATTAAAATTGAAGTTCCTTTAGTTGTAAGATTAGCTGGAACTAAATTCGAAGAAGGTAAAAAAATTTTAGATAATTCTGGTTTAAAAATTATTTCTGCTTCTGATTTATCAGATGCAGCAAAAAAAGTAGTTGAAGCAATTAAATAAAATGTCAGTTTTAGTAAATAAGAATACCAGAGTAATTTGTCAGGGATTTACCGGTTCCCATGGAACATTTCATTCTGAACAGGCAATTAAATATGGAACGAATTTAGTTGGAGGAGTAACACCTAAAAAAGGTGGGCAAATTCATTTGCAAAGACCAGTATTTAATTCTGTTAAAGAAGCAAAAGAAACGACAAATGCTAATGCAACAATGATTTATGTTCCTGCAAAATTTGCAGCTTCTGCAATCGATGAGGCTATCGATGCTTCCATTGAGTTAATTGTTTGTATTACTGAAGGAATTCCAATTTTAGATATGTTAAAAGTTAAGAAAAAATTAAATAAATCTAACTCAAGATTAATTGGCCCTAACTGTCCAGGAATTATAACTCCTGATGAATGTAAAATTGGCATAATGCCTGGAAATATTCATAAAAAAGGATCTGTCGGGATAGTTTCTAGGTCTGGAACATTAACTTATGAAGCTGTAGCACAAACTACAGAAAATGGATTAGGGCAGTCGACTTGTATTGGCATAGGAGGCGATCCAATTAATGGAACTAATTTTATTGATTGCTTAGATTTATTTTTAAATGATGAAGAGACTAAGTCAATATTAATGATAGGTGAAATAGGTGGAACTGCAGAGGAAGAGGCTGCTGATTTTGTAAAAAATCATAAAATAAAAAAACCAATAGTTGGCTTTATTGCTGGAATCACAGCTCCTCCTGGAAGAAGAATGGGTCATGCTGGAGCTATAATATCAGGTGGCAAAGGGAGCGCAGAAGATAAGATTAAAACTATGGAAGATGCTGGTATTACTATAGCTAAATCACCAGCAGAAATTGGAAAAACTCTTCATAAGAAATTGTCACTTTAAAATATCACGTACTACATTATACTGTAGAATTAAACTAATGAGCTCATCAATAAACCTAAAATACGAAAAAACTTCTTTTCTAAGCAAGTCTAACAGTACCTTTATAGAAGAAATGTATTTTCGATTTATTAAAAAAGATCCAAACCTACCGAATAGTTGGAAGAGATACTTTGAAACTTTAGATGATGATTTTCAATCTGTGATAAAAGAAATTGAAGGACCTACATGGAATCCAAAAAAAAATAAGTTGCAAGTTAAGATTTACCCAAAAAATAATGCTTCAACAGATTCACATACTCAAGATTCGGAGACATCAAAAACTGAATCTATAAAAGCAATCGCTTTAATTAGAGCATACAGAATTAGAGGTCATTTAATTGCAAATTTAGATCCACTTAAAATGATGGAAAGAAAATATCTTCATGAATTACATCCTGAAGATCATGGATTTAAAAAAGAAGATTATGATAAAAAAATATTTTTGGGATCCTATATGGATTCTGGATATGCATCAATTAACCAGATACTTTTAAAGTTAAGAAAAATTTACTGTTCTACAATTGGGGTTGAATACATGCATATTTCAGACCCAGATGAAAAGGTGTGGTTTAGAAACAGAATGGAAAAAGAAGAAAATCAACTTAAATTTACTAGTAATGGTAAAAAAGGAATATTAACTAAAATTATTCAGGCAGAAGGATTTGAAAAATTTTTAGCAAAAAAATATGTAGGTACAAAAAGATTTGGTTTAGATGGTGCTGAATCCTTAATTCCTGCTATGGAACAAATTATTAAAAGAGGAGGTCAATTAGGAGTTAAAGAAATAAAAATTGGAATGCCTCACAGGGGTAGATTGAATGTATTGGCTAATGTTTTGCAAAAATCTTATAAAAGAATATTTAATGAGTTTGCTGGAGAATTTTCTAGTACTCCAGAAGAATCCACTGGGGATGTAAAATACCACTTGGGTGCATCATCAAATAGAGAATTTGATGGAAATTCAGTACATGTAAGCTTAACTGATAATCCTTCACATTTAGAAGCAGTAGATCCAGTAGTTTTAGGGCAAACAAGAGCAAAACAATTTTTTCATAAGGATTTAAAAAGAAATAAAGTAGTGCCAATATTAATTCATGGTGATGCTGCTTTTGCGGGACAAGGTGTAGTTGCTGAATGTTTTGCAATGTCTGGTTTACCTGGACATAATACTGGTGGAACAATACATATTATTGTTAATAATCAAATTGGATTTACTACAAGTTCAAGATTTGCTAGGTCAAGCCCTTATCCTTCAGACTTAGGTAAGGTTGTTGATGCTCCAATTTTACACTGCAATGGCGATGATCCAGAATCAGTTGTTCATTGTGCAAAAATAGCTATTGAATTTAGGCAAAAATTTAACAAAGATGTTGTTATGGACATGATCTGTTACCGAAGATTTGGTCACAATGAAGGAGATGAACCATCTTTTACTCAGCCATTAATGTATAAAAAAATTAAACAACATCCAACTACTCTTAATGTATATGGAAGTAAGTTAGTTAAAGATGGTACAATTACCAATGAAGAATTCAATCAGATGAATATCCATTTTAAAAATCTTCTCGAAGAACAATATAAAACTGCAAAAAATTATAAACCTAAAATTGAATGGTATGAAGGAACATGGTCTAGATATAAACCAGAAAAGGGAAAAGATAGAAGAGGAAAAAGTGGAGTAGATTTAAATAAAATCCAAACGATTTCCGAAAAAATTAATAATATTCCTTCAAATATTAATATTCATAAAACAATTTCTAAAATTTTAGAATTTAGAAAACAGTCAATTATTAAAAAAAAAGGAATAGATTGGTCAACCGCAGAATCCCTTGCTTTTGGCACTCTTCTTGAAGAAGGATATCCAGTAAGATTAGTTGGGCAAGACTCTGGTAGAGGTACTTTTAGTCAAAGACATTCTGTATTAAGAAATCAAACAGATAATTCAAGATATATACCTTTAAACAATATTTCAAGTAACCAAAAAAAATTTGAAATAGTTGATAGCTTTTTATCAGAATTAGCAGTACTAGGATTTGAGTATGGCTATAGTTTGGTTGAGCCAAGCACATTAACTATTTGGGAAGCGCAGTTTGGAGACTTTGCGAATGGGGCTCAAGTAATTATAGATCAGTTTATTGCATCTGGAGAAAGAAAGTGGTCCCGAGCTAGTGGACTTGTAATGCTTTTACCTCATGGTTATGAAGGTCAAGGCCCAGAACATTCATCTGGTAGATTAGAAAGATTTTTACAACTATGTGCACAAGACAATCTACAAGTAATGAATTGCACTACACCTGCAAATTATTTTCATGCTTTGAGACGTCAAATACATAGAGATTTTAGAAAACCATTGGTTATTATGACTCCTAAATCTTTATTAAGAAACAAACTTTGTTTATCTAATCTAGAAGATTTTGGTAAAAAAAACTCCTTTCATAGAGTTCTTTGGGATCATGCTATTGATCCTAAGGAAAAAAACTTCATCAAGCTTAAAGAAAGTAATAAAATTAGAAAAGTAATTTTGTGCTCAGGAAAGGTATATTTTGATTTATTAGATGCAAGAGAAAAATTAAAGATAAATGATGTTGTATTATTTAGAATAGAACAACTGTACCCATTTCCAATTAAACCTTTAGTAAGTGAGATAAAAAAGTATGCAAAAAATGCAAAATTTTTCTGGTGCCAAGAAGAACCAAAGAATATGGGAGCCTGGTTTTCTGTAAGAGACTATATTAAATGGACATTAGACTACATAGGAGCTACTAATAACGAAATTTCTTATATTGGAAGGAAAATAGCAGCATCTCCAGCAACAGGTTATGCAAAAAGACACATTGCACAACAACAAGAAATTATTAATAAAGTATTTAAATAATGAAAGAAGAGATATTAGTACCAGCATTAGGCGAAAGTATTACAGAAGCTACTGTATCTAAGTGGCTTAAAAATTCTGGTGATAAGGTCACTGCAGATGAACCAATAGTTGAATTAGAAACTGACAAAGTAAATTTAGAAGTGCCTTCACCTGTGGATGGAGTAATATCCGAAATAAAAAGTCAAGAAGGACAATCAGTGCAAGTTGGATCAGTTCTGGGAATAGTTTTACCTAGTGACGAAAAAAATAGTACTAATACAGAAGATGAACAAAAGATAACAAAACCAAAAGAAAATAAAAAAAATTTTGAAGAAACAAAGAAAGAGAATCCAAAAACTATAGAAGATAATTCATTAAAAATAGAAAAAACTGTTTTGAATGATGCTCTTGTCTTAACCAATGAAATTATTGAAGAGAAAAAATCAGATCCTTTAGTTTTATCATCAGAAGAAAAAACACCAGATCCTTTAGTTTTATCATCAGAAGAAAAAACACCAGATCCTTTAGTTTTATCATCAGAAGAAAAAAAAGATCCATTTATTCTATCACCGGCAGTTAGAAAAATTGTTTCAGAAAAAAAAATAAACATTGATGAAGTACAAGGTTCAGGAAAAGATGGGAGAATACTTAAAGGTGATTTAATTAATAGCATGGGACAATCCCCAAAGCCGTCCGAAAGAAAAATTAAATATGGTCCAGAAGAAAGAGTTAAAATGACCAGATTAAGACAAACAATTGCAAAAAGATTAAAAGAAGCCCAAGAAAATGCTGCAATACTAACTACATTTAATGAAGTGGATATGACAAATATTATTATAATGAGAAAAGAAAATCAGGAAGATTTTCAAAAAAGATATGGAATAAAATTAGGTTTCATGTCTTTTTTTGTTAAATCATGTATTCTTGGTTTAAAATCATTCCCAGCAATAAATGCAGAAATAGAAGGTCAAGAAATAATATATAAAAATTATTATAATATTAGTTTTGCTGTCGGAACTGATAGGGGCTTGGTTGTTCCAGTATTAAAAAATGCTGATGAGCTATCATTTGCAGAAATTGAAAAAAATATAAAAATAATTTCAGAAAAAGCAAAAAGTGGAAGTTTAAGTATTGAAGACCTTCAAGGAGGAACATTTACTATTAGTAACGGAGGAGTTTACGGATCCATGTTATCAACTCCAATTCTTAATCCTCCACAATCAGCAGTTTTAGGAATGCATAATATTGTTGAAAGACCAATTGTGATAGAAAAACAAATGAAAATTAGACCAATTATGTATCTTGCACTTTCCTATGATCATAGAATTATTGATGGAAAAGAATCCGTTTCATTTCTTAAAATGGTTAAAGAAAATCTAGAGGATCCTAGAAGACTATTTTTAGATATTTAAATGACAGAAAAATTTCAAGTAACGGTTATAGGTGGAGGGCCAGGTGGTTATGTTTGTGCTATACGTTTAGCACAGTTAGGATTTAAAACTGCGTGTATTGAATCTAGAGAAACACTTGGAGGAACTTGTTTAAATATTGGATGCATACCTTCAAAAAGTTTACTTAATCTTTCAGAAAAATTTAATAATGCTAAAAGTTTTTCAAAATTTGGAATTGAAACTAGTGAATTAAGATTAAATCTTGAAAAAATGATGAAAAATAAAGATAAAGCAGTAACCGTTTTAACAAAAGGTGTAGAGTTTTTATTTAAAAAAAATAAAGTCACTCACTTTAAAGGTGTAGGAAGCATAAATAATGCAAATCAAATCTCAATAAAAAACAAAAATGAAACTAAATTAATTGAATCAGAAAGAATAATTATTAGCACTGGCTCAGAGCCAGCTTCTCTTCCTAATGTAAACTTTGATGAAAAAAAGATTCTTTCTTCTACAGGCGCCTTATCTATACCTACTGTTCCAAAAAAAATGGTTATTGTTGGAGCAGGTTATATAGGACTGGAAATGGGTTCAGTTTGGTCAAGATTAGGTTCAGAAGTGCATATAGTAGAATTTCTAGACGGTATTACGCCAGGCATGGACAAGGGAATGTCTTCTGAATTTATGAAAATATTAACAAAGCAAGGTTTAAATTTTCATCTAAAAACTAAAGTCAACTCAATAAACAAAACAAATAATGGAGTTGTAACAAAGACTACAAATGACAAAGGAAAAAATATAGATTTTGAAAGTGACGTAGTATTAATTTCTGTGGGTAGAAAACCTTATACAAAAAATTTAAATTTAGATAAGGCAGGAGTAGAATTAGATAAAAAAGGAAGAATAAAAATTAATAATAATTTTCAAACCAACGTAAAAAATATTTATGCCATTGGAGATGTTGTTAAGGGACCAATGCTTGCACATAAAGCTGAAGAAGAAGGAATTGCAGTAGCCGAATTAATTGCAGGTCAATCAAGTCATGTAAATTATGATGTGATTCCGGCTGTAATTTATACATCACCCGAAGTTGCCTCGGTAGGAAAAACAGAGGAGGAGCTTAAAGAATTACAATATTCTTATAAAACTGGAAAATTTCCTTTTATGGCAAATTCAAGAGCAAAAGCAATAGATACACCAGAAGGATTTGTAAAAATACTTGCGGATGCAAAAACAGATAAAGTTTTAGGTGTTCATATGATTGGACCACATGCTGGTGAAATGATCGCTGAAATGGCATTAGCAATGGAATTTGGAGCAAGTTCTGAAGACATAGCTAGAACTTGTCATGCCCATCCTACTTTTTCTGAAGCAATTAAAGAAGCAGCTTTATCAGTAGATAAAAGAGCAATACACTCGTAATATATTTTCATATTAAGAATATGAAAGTACCTATTTTAATTCCCAATATATTTAATCATCCTTTCACATATGATTCGTCAGGTTTTAAATTAAGGGTTGGTGATTATGTAGTTGTTCCTTTTGGAAAATCAAAAAAGGTAGGTATTGTGTGGAATGAATTTCAAAAAGATATTAGTAAAAAATTTTTAGTAAAAAAAATAATTACAAAAATAAATATCGAATCTCTTAATGAAAATACAGTAAAATTTTTTAATTGGTTTTCTGAATATAACTTAATTCCAAAGGGCATGACTTTAAAACAGCATTTACTAGGTGGAAGGGCAATTGAAAAATTTACTGAAGATAATTACAAACAATACCAATCGATTAGTTATAATAACTCATTTAATCTTTCTTATGAACAAAAAAAGTCATTATTAGAAATAAATAAATCAAGTAGTAACTTTAGAGTTCATGTTTTGCAAGGAGCAACCGGATCAGGTAAAACAATAGTATATTTCTCTTCATTAAAAGAAAAATTAGATAAAGGCTATCAAGGTTTAATATTGTTACCAGAAATAGGATTAACTGGTGATTTTCAAAAAAAATTTATAGATTTTTTTGGTTTTCAAGCAGCTATTTGGCATTCAGGAATTTCAAAAAAAAAAAAGGAAGTTATATGGAGTGGAGTTTCAAGTGGAGAAATTAAGGTTATTATTGGTGCAAGGTCATCTTTATTTCTACCTTTTAAAAAATTAGGACTAATAATTGTAGATGAAGAGCATGATCAATCTTATAAACAAGATGAGGGAATAATTTATAACGCAAGAGATATGGCTATTTCTAGAGCTTCATTTGAAAATATTCCAGTTAATTTAATTACTTCTGTTCCATCAGTCGAAACTTATTACAATATAAAAAAAGGCAAATATTCATTATCAAGATTATTGAAAAGATATAAAAATGCAAAACTACCCAAATATGAAATTATTGATTTAAAAAAATTTAAATTAGATAAAGGATCTTGGATTTCAAAAGAAACAATAAAAAAAGTTGAAAATCATTTGAAAAAAAATGATCAAATAATTTTTTTTCTAAACAGAAGAGGATTTTCTCCATTTGTTTTTTGTAACAAATGTTTTAAAGTTTTTAGCTGTCCTAACTGTTCCATTAACCTTGTTTATCACAAATCTAGAAATATTTTACTTTGCCATTATTGTGGGCACAGTTCTAATCTTAATAGAAAATGTTTAGAAAATAAAAAATGCCATTTTGTATTTAATGGACCAGGAGTAGAAAAAATAATGCAGGAGATTAAAAATATTTTCCCTGATAAAAAATCAATCATTTTTTCAAGTGATACAATGAACAAAAAATCTTCGATAGATATTTTAGAAAAAATAATAAAAAACGATATTAAGATTTTAGTTGGAACTCAATTAATATCAAAGGGTTTCCATTTTCCAAGTTTAAATTGTATAGTTGTTGTTGATTTAGATCTTACATTAAATGGTAATGATTTAAGAGGTCCAGAAAAAAATTTACAATTATATCACCAGCTTTCAGGAAGGGCGGGAAGAACTGGAAAACCTGCTACAGTTTATTTTCAAACTTACAATTTTAATTCAAAAATTATTTCTCAAATTACTAATAAAGATCCTTTTTTGTTTTTGGAAAATGAATTATTGATAAGAAAAAAAAATAATCTGCCACCTTTTGAAAGGTTTATTTCTATAATACTAGTTGGAGTGAATGAAAAAAAGCTAGAAAAAATATCAATTCATTTTAGAGATCATCTACAAAAATATTTGCAGGCAAAAATACTAGGTCCAATAAATGCACCAATATATAAAATAAAAAGAAAATTTAGAATAAGATTATTAATCAGAGCAAAGAAAAATTATAAAATACAAAAAATATTATTGGAATCGATTAAAAAATTCAGACTAGAAAGTGGAATAAAACTGATAGTTGATATTGATCCAATAAGCTTTAATTAATCCAATAAAATAAGACTTTTGGTCCAACGTGTCTCTTGAATCCATAGATTTGCTATGCTAATCAATCACAATTTTTATCAGAAACATAAATAAGGTAATAAATTGAGTAATAATATTAGTTTTTCAGGTTCTGCGTTAAGAAGCTATGCCCAGGCATTATTTGAGTTAGCAAAAGAGAATAAAATTGAATCTGAAATTGAGAAACAGATTTGTGAGTTAATGAATATAATTTCTAAAAATGAAGATTTTAATTTATTTATAAAAAACCCGACAAATAAACCAGAAAATTTAAAATATGTTTTAAATGAAATATCCGATAAATTTAATTTTAATCAATTATTAAAAAAATTTTTAAATTTTTTAGTATTAAAAAGAAGACTATTTTATCTAGAAAAAATATTAGATGACTTTTTAAAAATTTGTTCAAATAAAAGAGGAGAAATAACAGCTAAATTAACTGCCGCTAAAAACTTAAACGATTCTGAAATAGAAAAAATAAAAAATGAATTAACTCAAAATTTTGGTAAAAATATTAAACTTGATTATAAATACGATTCGTCCTTAATTGGAGGTTTAATAATTCAGGTTGGAAGTGTTATGGTTGACACATCTATAAAAAATAAACTGAAACAAATTGAGAATAGAATGTTGGAGAAATAAATGGAAATAAATCCTTCAGAAGTTACAAAAATATTAAAAGAACAAATTAAACAATCAGGTGAAAAAGTCGAAGTATCTGAAGTAGGCCAAGTTTTATCTGTTGGAGATGGAATAGCTAGAATTTATGGCTTAGATAATGTTCAGGCTGGAGAAATGGTAGAATTTTCAGATGGGTCAAAAGGAATGGCATTAAATCTAGAGAGTGACAATGTGGGTGTTGTAATTTTTGGAGAAGACAGGGCTATTAAAGAAGGAGACACAGTTAAAAGAACCGGAGCTATTGTTGATACTCCAGTTGGTAAAGAATTGCTTGGAAGAGTTGTGGACGGTTTAGGAAATCCAATTGATGGTAAAGGCCCATTAGATAAAGGAGTTAAAAGAAATAGAGTTGAAATTAAAGCTCCAGGAATTATTCCAAGAAAATCAGTTAGCGAACCTATGCAAACAGGACTCAAGTCAGTTGACAGTCTTGTACCAATTGGAAGAGGACAAAGAGAATTAATTATCGGTGATAGACAAACAGGAAAAACAGCCGTTGCTATTGATGCAATAATAAATCAAAAAAAAATAAATGAATCTGATGATGAAAAACAAAAATTATATTGCGTTTATGTAGCTATAGGTCAAAAAAGATCAACTGTAAGACAAATTGAAAAAACTTTAGAAGAAGCGGGAGCAATGGAATATACAACAATAGTTGCAGCCACAGCTTCAGATGCAGCTCCTCTTCAGTTTTTAGCTCCTTATACTGGATGTGCCATGGGAGAATATTTTAGAGATAATGGCATGCATGCATTAATAATATATGATGATTTATCTAAACAAGCTGTTGCTTACAGACAGATGTCTTTACTTCTTAGAAGACCGCCAGGAAGAGAAGCTTATCCTGGAGATGTGTTTTATTTACATAGTAGATTACTTGAAAGAGCAGCCAAACTAAGCGATGAGCATGGAGGGGGATCTTTAACAGCACTTCCAATAATTGAAACACAAGGAGGAGATGTTTCTGCTTTTATACCAACTAATGTTATTTCAATTACTGATGGTCAAATATTCCTAGAGACAAATTTATTTAATCAAGGAATTAGACCTGCTATTAACGTTGGTTTATCAGTATCTAGAGTTGGTTCATCAGCTCAAACCAAAGCTATGAAAAAAGTTTCAGGATCAATGAAACTGGAACTTGCACAGTATAGAGAGATGGCAGCATTTGCACAGTTTGGTTCTGATTTAGATGCATCCACGCAAAAACTTTTAAATAGAGGTTCTAAATTGACTGAGCTTTTAAAACAAAAACAATATTCTCCAATGACTGTTACCGAGCAAGTAATTTCAGTTTTTTGTGGAGTTAGAGGATATTTAGATGATATTGAACTTAAAAAAATTGCAGAATTTGAGGCAAAAATTATAGAAAAATGTAAATCTTCAAAACCTGAAATTTTAGAGTCAATATCAAGTTCAGGAAAACTTGAGGAAAATACTGAAAAATCATTAGTTGAAGTAATTAAAGAACTAAAAAAAAATTTTAATTCTTAAAAAAATGGCAAGTTTAGACGATTTAAAAAAAAGAATATCAAGTGTTAAGTCCACACAAAAAATTACTAAGGCTATGAAAATGGTCGCGGCTGCAAAATTAAGAAGAGCTCAAGAAAGTGCAGAAAAAGGAAGACCATATTCTAATAAAATGAACAATATTATTTTAAATCTATCCAATGGTATCTCTGACAAAGAAAATGCACCCAAGTTATTAGTAGGATCAGGCGAAGATAAAATTCATCTATGTATAGTTTTAACTTCTGATAGAGGACTATGTGGTGGATTTAATAGTAATATTATTAAAAAAGCAAAATCTTATTTTCAAAAAATTTTAAAAGAGGGAAAAACTTTAAAAATTATTACTGTTGGATCAAAAGGTTATGATCAATTAAAAAGAGTTTATAAAGAAAATATACTTGAAAAAATATCCTTTAAAGAGTCAAAAAATACAAACTATTTTGATGCTGACAAAGTTGGAAAAATTATAATTGAAAAATTTGAAAAAAAAGAGTTTGACGTATGTACAATTTTTTATAACCAATTTAAAAATGTAATTACTCAAATACCACAAGAACAACAGATCATTCCTTTAAAAACTTCTGAATCTGAAGAAAATTCTAAACCTGAGGATAGCTACGAATTTGAACCAGAAGAAGATGAAATTTTGAGCAATTTATTGCCAAAAAACGTTTCTACTCAGATTTTTAAAGCAATGTTAGAAAATTCAGCTAGCGAACAAGGTTCAAGAATGAGCGCAATGGATAATGCAACC
>MDTG01359299.1_pt1 | contig 11760 bp, 8 predicted proteins | sample 811421 | NCBI WGS metagenome assembly MDTG01 (sample SAMN05326645, study PRJNA326480) | marine metagenome | isolation source: seawater | place: Pacific Ocean: South East | collected 2011 | reverse complement strand
GGAATTTCGTAGTTCGATGCGATGGCCTTGGCCACGTCCTCACCGATCTGACCTTCCAGCAGCTCCCAGCCAAGGTCGGCGAGGGAGGAGAAGCGCACCAGACCCAGCGAGTGACAGGCCTGACAGCGGGTCTGGTAGATGTAGAGACCGCGCTGCAGCTGGCGCTCGTCGTAGTGGCCCAGAGGGCCGGTGAAGGTCCAGCTTTGCGAGTCGACCGGTCCGGCTTCTTCGGCTTGGGCTGGCGCAGCGGCGACGGCCATGAAGGCGGCGGCGGCGCTGAGGGTTTTGATCAATGTTCCGAAACGCATGAACGATGCTTTCTTAAATGAGGGTCTGGCGTCGGCGGAATGGGACGGGCCGGGGCCCGTCCCGCGAAAAGGTCAGTCGGCCTTGGCCATCGGCTTGGCCACCGCCACAGCAGCAGCAACAGCGCCCGCGCCCTGGCTCGATGGCAGCACAGGTTCGGAGATCGAAGCTGGTAGCGTCCGGGTTCGTTCGAACAGACCCAGCACCGGCATCAGCACGATGAAGAAACCGAAGTAGTAGAGCATGAACAGCACGCCCCACTGCTGGGTCGAACCCCAGACGAAGCCATTCTCAGCTTCGAAGCCCAGCGGGATACGGCCGAAAGGCGTCGGGATGAAGAAGGCTTCACCCGAGGTCTGCGCCCCGACCAGCGCGAGGATCACGCAGGTCAGCACGAAGCCCCAGAACGCCAGCCGGTACAGCGGCCGGAAGCGCGCGGACCGCACCGGGGAGGTGTCGAGCCACGGCAGCAGGAACAGTACGCCGAGCGAACCGCCCATGGCGAGGGCACCCAGCTGCTTACCGGTGATCACCAGACCGAAGATGTTAAGGTCCCAGGTAAAGACCTTCAGGATCGCGTAGAACGGCAGCAGGTACCATTCGGGTACGATGTGGGACGGCAGGTTGTAGTCCGTCGGCTGGTTGTTGATCGCCTCGGCCAGACGCTCCGGCGCCCAGGCAACAACCGCCAGATAGATGGTGAAGAACACCGACAGGCCGAAGATGTCCTTGAAGGTGTAGTAGGGGTGGAAGGACACGGTGTCTTTCTTCGACTTGATGTCGACCCCCAGCGGGTTGTTGGAACCCACGGTCTGCAGCGTCAGAATGTGCAGAATCACTACGCCAGCGAGGATAAACGGCAGCAGGAAGTGCAGCGCAAAGAAGCGGTTCAGGAGCGCGTCATCCACGTCCTCACCCCCGCGCAGCAGAATCAGGATATCGTCGCCCAGAACCGGGATAGCGGTGAAGACCTGGGTGATCACTTCAGCAGCGGCGAAGGACATCACGCCCCAGACCAGCGAATAACCGAGGAAGGCAATCGCCATCATCAGGATCAGGATGATACAGCCCAGAATCCACAGCAGTTCCCGCGGCGCCTTGTACGAGCCGTAGTAGAGGCTGCGGAACATGTGGAAGATCACGGCGATAAAGAAGAACGACGCCCCGACCGAGTGGATGTAGCGCAGGAACATCCCACCCTTCACGTCACGCATGATGTGCTCGACCGAGCGGAACGCCTGGTTGATGCCGTAGGTGTCTTCCTGAACCGATGGCTTGTAGTGCATGGCCAGGAACAGACCCGTCACGATCATCACCAGCAGCATGATCCCGGAGATCGAGCCGAAGTTCCACCAGTAGTTCAGGTTCTTGGGGTAGGCGTGCTGTGTCATCGAGTAGTGCACGGCACGCAGAATAGGGAGACGTTCGTCAAAGCCCTTGAGCAGGGGATTGGTGAACGGTGAACGAGAGCCAGCCATCAGACTTAGGCCTCCTTACCAATAACAATCATGTCGTCGGAAGCGAAGAAGTACTTCGGCACCGGCAGGTTCGCCGGGGACGGGCCCTTGCGGATCCGGCCGGACGTGTCGAACTGCGAGTTATGGCAGGGGCAGAAGTAGCCACCGTATTCGCCACGCTTCTCACCCGCTGCGGTGCCCTGCGGCGGGCAACCCAGGTGCGGACACTGCAGACGCAGCACCAGCCATTCGGGCCGCTTGACCCGGTCGGCATCGGGCTGAGGGTCGCGCATCGGGCTGGCGTCGTCCGCCACCGCTGCTGCGATCTCTTCGGCCGTCCGGCGCCGGATCGAGTACTTTTTCCGGCCTGCTGTCGCGATGATGCCAGAGCCTTCGGAGATGCCTTCGAGCGAAACCTCGATGACACCGCCGCCCGCTACGTCACGGGTCGGGGTCATGGTCCGGATCAGTCCGACACCGCCAGCGGCGGCACCAATGCCCGCCATGGTCATGGTGGACAGGACGAGGAAATTACGGCGATCCGGGTTTGCGACGTCGTTCGGCGTGTCAGCCATTTGCGAAGTCCTTCTTCCTTCAAAATATGCAACGCCCGAACAGATTTTGGGCACTGCGGCGAAGAGTGGTTAACCCACGTTGTCCACCCTGCCCGAAAACCGGTCAGGTACCAGAGTGACTCAGTGTCACGACCGGCACGAACAGCACGATTTTGCACCTCACGAACGATGGTGTGAGACGGCTATACCCAAGCGTCCGTTTAGGGTCTAGCCCCGGTATTCGATAAGCTGTTATTCGTCCTTACTGTAACAAGCGAGGCCTCAGGCTCCGCAGACCCGAAAGGCCCCGGTGGATTGTCCTCGCAGCGACCCTCAATCGCCCTGTTTGAACCCGACATTCCGCAGAACGCGGGGGCGATCATGCGGCTCTGTGCCTGCCTCGATCTGCTGCTGCACATCATCGAGCCCTGCGGGTTTCTGCTCGACGACCGCAAACTGCGCCGCGCTGGCATGGACTATCGGCAGGATACGCAGCTGACCCGGCACGATGACTGGGCGGCCTTTGCCGGTGCAGTGGCGCCAGCGCGGCTGATCCTCGCCTCAGCCCACGCCGCCGAGCCTCTGCCCGAATTCCGTTTCGCGCCCGGAGACATCATTATTCTCGGCCGGGAGAGCGCCGGCGCGCCGGACTATGTGCATGCGGCGTGTCAGCACCGCGTGCGCCTGCCCCTTGCCCCGGGGCGGCGTTCCCTCAATGTGGCGCAGGCGGCCGGCATTTTTGCCTATGAAGCCTGCCGCCAACTCGATTGGTTCACTGATTTGGGAGACCGCAGCCGTGACTGAGGCCACCACCAAGGGCGCAATCGCCGCCCCCGAGGCCGACCTGCCGTGGTGGCGGGGAACGTCGCCACTCCCCGATCAAGGCGCCATAGATGCCCGAAAGACCCGGGCCGAAGACTGGTTCCGGGGCCTGCGGGATCGTATCTGCGCGGACTTCGAAGGTCTTGAAGACAGTGGCGGGCCGGACCACCCCCAGACCGCCGGCATCGCGCCGGGGCGCTTCCAGAGCAAGGCCTGGGACCGACCTGATGGCGGTGGCGGTGTCATGTCGATCATGAAAGGTCGGGTGTTCGAAAAGGTTGGGGTCAACATTTCTGTCGTTTCCGGGCAGTTCAGCCCCGAATTTGCCAAGTCGATTTCCGGCGCTGGCGACGACCCCCGGTTCTATGCGGCCGGGATCAGCCTCGTCGCCCACATGCACAGTCCGCTGGTCCCCGCCGTGCACATGAACACGCGCATGATCATTACCACCAAGGGCTGGTTCGGCGGCGGTGCTGACCTCACCCCAATGGTGCCGCACGAGCCCGACACCCGACACTTTCACGGCACGCTTCAGGCCGCCTGTGACCAGCACCACGCCGATTTCTATCCCGCCTTCCGTGACTGGTGTGACCGCTACTTCTTCCTGCCCCACCGCAACGAACCGCGCGGGGTCGGCGGGATCTTCTACGACTATCTCGACACCGGCGACTGGGAGGCGGATTTTGCCCTGACCCGCGACGTGGGGGAGGCCTTCCGCAAGGCCTACGTCCCGCTGGTCGAGCAGCACAGCAAAAGGCCCTGGACTGACGAGGAGCGCGCGCACCAGCTCAAGCGTCGGGGTCGCTACGTGGAATTCAACCTGCTGCACGATCGGGGCACATTGTTTGGTCTGAAGACCGGCGGTAACGTCGAGGCCATTCTGATGTCATTGCCGCCCGCCGTGGGCTGGGACTGACCCCGCTCGCAACCGAAACGACAAAGGGCGGCCCGAGAGCCGCCCTTTGTCCTGCGAATTCTGATCGGTTCAGTGCTTCGATCAGTGCCTTGATCGCCGTCCTCAGAACTGCGAGGCGCGGACCTTTTCCAACAGGAAGTCGCGGAACACGTTGACCCGCTGGGTCGAACGCAGCTCTTCGGGGTAGACGAAGAACGCCTGGAATGACGGGCCGGCGACATCGGGTAGTACCCGCACGAGGCCTTCGCGCCCTTCGACCATGTAGTCGGGGATCGCTGCGATGCCGGCACCGGCTTCGACCACGTTACGGATCGCGAAGATGTTGTTCAGCGACATCGACGGGCGACGCTTGCCGGTTTCACGGCCAGCGGTCTCCAGCCAGCTCAGATCCGGGACCGGCGGACGCGTGTCAGTGCCGAAGATAATGATTCGGTGCTGGTCCAGATCGTTCAGCGTCGCTGGCGTGCCGTACTCGTCGAGGTAGCCCGGCGCCGCGTACAGGTGGCTGTGCGCCTCGAACAGCGGACGCTGGATCAGGTCCGGCTGATGCGGTGGGTACAGACGGATTGCGATATCCGCCTGGCGCATCGACAGGTCCAGTTCCTTGTCTTCGAGGATCAGGTGCAGCTCGATCTCGGGGTACTTGGCCATGAACTCCGCCATAAGCGGGGCGAGCCAAGTGCTGCCTAGAGCCACGGTCGCGGTCACGCGCAGGTCGCCGGACGGTGAATCCTTGGAATCGCGCAGGCGGGCTTCAACCAGCGACAGCTTGCCGAATACTTCGTGCGCGGTGTTGTAGAGAAGTTCGCCCTGCTCGGTGAGGATCAGGCCTCGGGCATGGCGGTGAAACAGCGTGGTCGACAGGCTTTCTTCCAGAGCAGAAATCTGGCGGCTGACAGCCGACTGACTGAGATTCAGGTCTTCCCCCGCATGCGTGAAGCTGCCTGCTTCAGCCACGGCGTGAAAGACGCGCAATTTATCCCAATCCATGGGTTATCCTTCAGTAACGCTACAAAAGAGGGCGTCCGATAGCCGGAGCCCTGCTTTTTTTGCATGGCTTGAGGCGCAAAAGTCAAACTTAAATCGCTGAATTTCCTAAGTTTACAACCAGAACGGCGAAAACAGCCTGTGCGCATGCCTAAATCTGATAATGTTGTGTAGTTCCCGGGGCGTTCAGCCTTCGAGCAGCGCCTGAAAAGAGCAGAGGCCGGGGAACGGATGCGTGTTCCCGGCCTCTCTGGTTTAGGCGGCGGACTGATCGGGGAGATCAGCCTGATGTCGGTGTGATGGTGTCAGAGGCCCAGTGAGTCCAGCGCCTCAGCGGGCTCATCGGCGTCGCTGCCCGACAGCGCCTTGACCAGCGCGTAGACGCGGCGACGGACGATCGGGTGGCTGATCTTGTAGTACGACCGGACCAGCTCCAGCGTTTCGCGCTTGGCGAAGGGGTCCTGCCCATCCGGCGTGTCATGATTGTGGTCGTTGTCGGACGGGCGCTGGCCCCCGATCACATCGTCTGTCATGCCTTCGTAGAAATAGGAGACCTGAACGTCGAGGATGCGGCCGAGTTCGTAGAGACGGCTGGCGGAGATCCGGTTGGTGCCGCGCTCGTATTTCTGTACCTGCTGGAAGGAAAGGTTCAGCTCGTCACCCAGTGCTTCCTGGGACATGCCGAGCAGGGTACGGCGCAGGCGCAGGCGCTCGCCCACGTAGGCATCGATGGCGTGAGGGGAGCGGGCGGAGACACCTTTGCGGAGAGCGTCATTCATGCCGTTGTCTCTTTCTGTTCGTGTTGATCTGCGGTCAGTGACAGCGTCAGAGGGTTCGGTCAGGCCGGTAAAGGTGCGTGCTTAACACTTGAAGGTGTCGTAAGCACAGACGCCTTCGCGCAAGCCCTAGTCGAGTGTTGAGTAACCTTTGCACCCAAGGGAGGCAACCTATTAGTCCTTTTCAGGGATATTTGCCGAGGTTAAAGTGAAATATCTTTTCAAAAATGAAAAAAGAAAATCATTTTGACTGGAGTAATGACATTTTTGGCTGTTTTGGGGTTGCCGGCTGCAGAAGATAAGAACAAAAAAAGAACTTTTTGGTTGACCCCAATCCGAATCACCCCGTAGAGAAATTGGAACAAAAAAAGTACAAACGCCTGCCCGGCGCAGCATTTGATAAGCCATGGGCAGCCCGAACGGAAAAGCATCGCCGCCATGGCAGACCCCTTGACCGAGCGCCCGCAACCCGCGCATACGCTTGATTCACTGCGCGCCCTGATCGCACGGGTGGAGCGGCGACCGGCGCCAAAGCTAGCCCGTCCTGTCGCGGAGCAAGCCGCTGCGCGGCCGCCGCTGCTGCCCTTCGAGATCGGTGATGTCGACGCTGCGCTGCAAGGGGGCCTCGCCTACGACTGCCTGCAAGAAGTGCTGCCGGCGCGCACGGAATGGGATGATGGCCTGACCACCGCGTTCTGCGCGAGCCTGCTGATCCGTCGTCGGCAGGAAGAGCAGCGCGATCAGCCCACCCGCAATGAATCGGCGCCGCTGTTCTGGATCGTTCAGTATGACACCGCCGGGGCCGGGCTGTCGGCGCAGGGTCTGGTCAGCCTCGGGCTGGACCCACAGTCGCTGTGGCTGGTTCAGGTGCGCAACGACAGCGAAGCGCTCTGGGCCTTCGAGGAGGGACTCGACCACCCCGATGCGCTCGGGGTGGTGTGCGAGCTGTGCCAGCTGGAGCTGGCGCAATCTCACCGGCTCAACCTCAAGGCGGCTGAAACGGCGCGGGAAGACCGGGGCCGGTTGCTGCTTGCCCTGCGCCGGCACAAGGGCGCCCGCCGCCCACAGGCTAACCCGACCGCAGCGGTGACACGCTGGCGGCTGGCGTCGATCCCACCGCACTTACTCGCACCCAATGGGAGGGGCCAGACGCGCGTGGCGCCTGATCAGTTCTCACGCCGCCCGGCCCCCGATGCGGCCGCCTTGAGCCTGGGGCCGCGGGATGGCCCGGCGCACCATAATACCGACAGCGGTCAGGACAGCACGTCCAGGCCGTCTTCGCCGCCGCCGCTGCTCCGGCCGCCGAACTGCGTGCGCTGGCGTGCCGAAATGTTCCGTCAGCGGGGGGGTGCGCCCGCTTCATGGTTGCTGGAGTGGTCCTATGAGACGCATGGTTTCCGTCGTTTGTCCGAGCTTTGCACTGTGGGCTCAGCGGCACCGGACTGACCCGGCTGACCCTCTGGTATTGACGGTTGAGCAGCGCAATCTGGTGCTGGTCCACGACGCCAGTCCCACGGCCCGGGCGGCCGGGGCGGCGCCGGGGCAGCCGCTGACCGATGCTCGCGCGCTGGTGCCGAAGCTGAAGTCTGTCGCTGTCGATCCGGCGCGGATCACGGCGGGCTGGCACCGCGTCGCGCACTGGCTCACCCGCTACACGCCCTTGGTGGCACTGGATCCTGCAACCCCGCCGACCGGCATGGGGGGCAGTGCCGGGTTCATGCTCGATATTTCCGGCTGCGCGCACCTGTTCGGGGGTGAAGCGGGGCTGCTGCAGGATCTCTCGGCCCGGGCCGGGCATTGGGGACTGGGGCTGCAGGCGGCCATGGCCGATACCCCGCTGGCGGCCTGGGGGCTGGCGCGCTACGGCGGAAAACCGCTGCTGTGCGTGCCGCCGGGGGAAACCCGCGCTGCGCTCTATCCCCTGCCGGTGACGGCGCTGAACCTGCCTGAGCCAACCGTGGAGGCTCTGGACCGGCTCGGCCTGCGCCGTATCAAGGACCTGGTGGCGCTCGACCGTAGGTCACTGGGACAGCGGTTCTCGGAAAAACTCAGCCGCAAGCAGGCCGCCGCGCAGGGGGCCAGCGCCGACCGGCTGCTCGACGCCCTTGACCGGGCGACGGGACAGCGCGCGGATGTCATCGACCCGCTGCTGCCCGCGGCGTCCTATGCCGCCCGCAAACTCTTCCCCGAGCCCATCGGCACGGCCGAGGCCATCGAACAGACGTTGATCGACCTGATGGCGGTGGTGCTGCCCATGGTCCGGCGCGCGGGGCAGGGGGTGCGTATCGCGCTGGTGGCGCTCTACGGTGTCGACGGCAGCCGCCGGGATTTTCGCCTGCGCTTTCACCGGCCGACCCGCGACCCGGGGCTGGTGCTGCGGCTGTTCCGGGAGCAGACCGAGACCCTCGACGTCGGCTTCGGGCTCGATGCCGTCGGCCTTGCCGTGCAGCGGGCCGAGGTCGTGCCCGAGCAGCAGGACAGCCTGCTCCGCCACGCCGAACCGGGCGCGCATCATCCTGTGCTCGACCGGTTGAGCAACCGTCTGGGCGAGGCGGCCGTGAGCCGGCCAACGTTGCTGGCGCGGCATGGCCCGCGACAGGGCGAGATCCGGCAGGGGGTCGAGGCAGCCCTGTCGGGGCAGGGCGGTGGCATCAGCGGCGGTGCCCCGGGTGATCAGTCATCGGCCGAGTTGGCCCGGCAGCGGGCCGCCGCTGCGCTGGATCAGGACTTGGGCGACCCGGAAATCGCCCGGCAGGCTGGCCTGACCCGGCCCGCGCCGCCCCGACCGCTGATCCTCTTCCCCCGACCGCAGCCGGTAAAGCTGCTGGACCCGCAGCCGCTGGCCAGTGGTCTTCGTCCACCGCGGCGCTTCGAGTGGCGGCGGCAGCAGCACCGGCTGGTGGCCTGGCGTGGCCCCGAGCGGCTGACCCCGGCCTGGTGGGAGCAGCCCAACGGCCATCTGGGCAGCCTTAATGCCGCTGAAAATACTGATGAAGACAGCGGTGAAAACACGGCTGAAAATGCCGCTGGTGGGGACGCCGCCCAAACCGCCGGAAAACCCGCAAACCGCCAACCCGTGACCCGTGACTTCTTCCACGTCGAAGACGCCGAGGGGCGGCAGCTGTGGATGGCCCGCACCTGTAGCAGCCCTGACGCGCCCTTCGGCGATCGCGCGGGGCAGGCCGACCGGCACCCGGCGCGGGTGCAGTGGACGGTCGAGGGCCTGTTCGCATGACCACAGTGATTCCCCCTGCTGATCTGCCCTCTGCGGATATCTCTGTCCAGGTCGACAGGCTGACCGACAGGCTGGCCGATGCGCTAGCTGAACCCCACGTGCCGCCCAGCCGCCGCCCGGCCTACGTCGAGCTGCAGGCCAGTTCCAACTTTTCGTTTCTGCGCGGGGCCAGCCACGCCGACGAACTGGCGCTGACCGCCGGGGTTCTGGGGCTGCAAGGGCTGGCCGTCGCAGACCGCAATTCCATGGCCGGGGTGGTGCGGGCGCACGTGGCCTGCCGCGACGCGGGCCTGCGCTATGTTGTCGGTTGTCGGCTCGACCTGATCTGCGATGCCCGCCCTGAGACCAGCGGCGAGCGCCGCCGCACCCGCGTGAACCGGACCCAGGCGCGCAAGCCCGCCGGGACCGAGCGGGTCGCGACCGAGGCGCTGGTCGAACCCCGTGACGCCCGCCCGGGCCTGTCGTTTCTGGCCTACCCCACCGACCGCGCGGCCTATGGTCGGCTGTGCCAGCTGCTGACCCTCGGGCGACGGCGGGCGCCCAAGGGCGAGTGCTTCATCGACCTCGACGATCTGCTTGCCCACGCCGATGGGCTGATCCTGATCGCGCTGCCACCCCCGGTGATCGACCAGGCCTTCGTGCTGACCCTGCTCGACCTGCAGCCGCGTTGGCAGGGGCGGCTGTATCTGGGGGGGCATCATCACCTCTGCGGTGACGACGACGCCCGGTTGTCCCAGCTGGCGGCGCTGGCGGTGCGGGCCTCGACCCCGCTGGTGGCGCTTAACGACGTGCACTTCCACGTGCGCAGCCGCAAACCGCTGCAGGACGTACTGACCTGCATCCGCCACGGCTGCACCATCGACACCGTCGGCACCCGGCTGTTCCCCAACGCCGAGCGCTGCCTCAAGACCCCGCACGAGATGGCGCTGCTGTTTGCCGACCACCCCGACGCGCTGGCGCGGACGGTGGAGATCGCCGGGCGCTGTGGGTTTTCGCTCGACGAGCTGGCGTACGAGTACCCGGATGAGCTGACGCAGGCTGGCCGGACCCCGGCAGAGGAGCTGCGCCACCTCGCCTACGAAGGCGCGCACCGGCGCTATGGCGAGACCGTGCCGGAGACGGTGGTTCACAACATCGAGCACGAGCTGGCGCTGATCGGTGAGCTGTCCTACGAGGCGTACTTTCTCACGGTCTACGACATCGTGCGCTTTGCCCGTTCGCGGGGGATCCTGTGCCAGGGACGGGGCTCGGCAGCGAACTCCACGGTCTGTTTCTGCCTTGGTATCACGGCGGTGGACCCGGCGCGGATGGACCTGCTGTTCGAGCGCTTTATCTCCGCCGCGCGCGACGAGCCGCCGGATATCGACGTCGACTTTGAGCACGAGCGCCGCGAGGAGGTGATCCAGTACATCTACAGCAAGTATGGTCGTGACCGGGCGGGGCTGGCGGCGACGGTAATCTGCTACCGCACGCGCGGCGCGGTCCGCGATGTCGGCAAGGCGCTGGGGCTGTCCGAGGATGCCATCGCCGCGATCAGCTCCAACATTTCCGGGTGGAACGAGAGCCGTGCCGGCCCCCGGCCCAAGTCGGCGGCCAACCCCGGTGACGGGGGCAAGGACAGTGGAGACAGCAAGAGCCGCAACGGCAAGGGCCGGTCCGACCGCCAGACCCTCGCCCACGAGCGGCTGGGTGAGATCGGCCTCGACGTCGCCTCGCCGCGTCTGGCCATGGCGCTCGACCTGATCGAGCAGATCCGCGGCTTTCCCCGGCACCTGTCCCAGCACGTCGGCGGCTTCGTGCTCACCCGTGGCCCGCTCTCCGACTACGTGCCGATCGAGAACGCCGCCATGCAGGACCGCACCGTGATCGAGTGGGACAAGGACGACCTCGAAGCGCTGGGGTTGATGAAGGTCGACGTGCTGGCGCTGGGCATGCTGTCGTGCATGCGCCGCTGTTTCGAGCTGCTCGAGCAGCACTACGGCGAACGGCATTCGCTGGCGAGCATCCCGGCGGAAGACCCGGCGGTCTACGAGATGCTGTCGCGGGGAGACTCGCTGGGTGTGTTTCAGGTCGAAAGCCGGGCGCAGATGAACATGCTGCCCCGGCTCAGGCCCCGCACCTTCTACGATCTGGTGGTCGAGGTCGCCATCGTCCGGCCCGGGCCGATCCAGGGCGACATGGTCCACCCCTACCTGCGCCGCCGCAACGGCGAGGAGCCGGTGGAGTTTCCCTCGGCCGAGCTCGAGGGCGTGCTGGGCAAGACCCTCGGTGTGCCGCTGTTCCAGGAGCAGGCGATGAAGATCGCCATCGTTGCAGCCGGCTTCACCCCGAGCGAGGCTGACCAGCTGCGCCGGGCCATGGCGACCTTCAAGAAGGGCGGCATGCTGCACCGTTTCGGTGATAAGCTGCGCGAGGGCATGGCGGCGCGGGGCTACGACCCGGCCTTTGCCGAGCGGTGTTTCAAGCAGATCGAGGGCTTTGGCAGCTACGGCTTTCCCGAGAGCCACGCGGCGTCCTTCGCCCTGCTGGTCTACACCAGTTCGTGGATGAAGAAGCACTACCCCGAGGTCTTCGCCTGCGCCCTGCTCAACGCCCAGCCCATGGGCTTCTATGCCCCGGCCCAGATCATCCGAGACGCGCAGGAGCACGGGGTCGAGGTGCTGCCGCCCGACGTCAACGCCTCTGACTGGGACAACAGCCTCGCCTT